>Ga0209088_10002433_pt1 | contig 11398 bp, 6 predicted proteins | sample S_140625_EF_Meta_FD_187324 | JGI IMG/M metagenome (GOLD analysis project Ga0209088, IMG submission 187324) | Freshwater microbial communities from Lake Simoncouche, Canada to study carbon cycling - S_140625_EF_MetaG (SPAdes) (version 2) | ecosystem: Environmental > Aquatic > Freshwater > Lake ...
CGGCCACCTACCAGCGCCTCTCAGCCGAGGTAGTAAACCGGCGCCAAGAAGCAGATTTCTTTGCTGCCCTGCGTCGCTACGACGGCGGTGCCGCCTTGGCCGAAGCCGGTCCCGCGGGCTGCGATTCGGACAAGTGCCTGCTGCCGTTGGCAAAGCCAATAAACTCTTGAATCAGTAAGGAGAAGAGCACTAGCCCCACTGGGCGACCAGCAAAGAAACACGCCGATGCGGCCTGCGGTGCTATGCCTTGCGGGAACGCCTCTGATTTTTACTTGTTGCTGGTTGCAGGTCGCTCCTGAACGTCGCCAATCGTTCAGGCCTGGATTCGGACATTGATAAATACCTTGTAAAGCCGTGACGTGCCTTGGAATCTAGACTGCCGTATGGTCACTTCCAAGTGAGACGGCTTCTGCTGGATGAGCCTCTCTTGATCAAAGAACGAATCAATCATTTGCGTATTTGGCTTGTAAAGCAATCAACCGCTATCGCAATCAGGTCGCTGCCTGGCCCATCTGATCAACCAACTCGGGCCCAGCTTTGGGGATAGGGACTCGGCAAATCTAGCAAAGTATGAAATAGCGGGACGCCCCTAAGTCCATGCGACTTCCCGATGGGTAGGAATACCTTATGCCACGAATTAACGCGTCGGCTGAAAAGGCTTGTGCGCAGGCTTCCTACTGCTGCAAACAATTTATACCTAGCGACTACTTTTGTACGGTTAATACTTCATGCATGGTCACCACAGATTTGAGAATCCCAACATTGGATGGACGGAATCCAAGAACCCGAGGAACGATAAAACCAAGGCACCCGCTACCCCAATAAAGTCGGCCTACTGCCGGAATTTATTTGAGCCTTTCACCTCTGCAATCCGCTTCCTAAGCTGCCGGGACCAGCCAAAGGCTGCAGCTGCTCCAAAGACTGGCAGGGGAGCGGGAACGGATGTGGAAGCTGTGTTAAGCGGTGTAGCGGTTGCGTAGATCACGTCAACATTAATTGCGATCATTTCAAAGTTCTGACTGTTAGTATCGCTGAGATTCTGAGACCATCCCAGGATGTTAGTGCCCGAAAGTTCGTAGGCGAAGACAGGGCCATATCCGGAAGTAGGACCAGAGCCCAGGTTGTTGTAAACCTGTTGGGCAAATTCGGCAGCCAGGTTTCCAGTGCCGTCCCCCCACCAGGGCATCTGGCCGGCGGGAGGCATCTGGAAAAGCACTGAATTACTATTGTATGAGGTATTGAAAAAGGATACGTCGTAGTCGATGGAGTTGACTGTCACCGTGAAAGCAGATGCGGGCGCCACGGAAAGAAGCGGCAAAGCGACTGTGGCAGATACCGTTAACAAGGCAGAACTAAGTCGACTGTTCATAGCAAGGGCAGGTAGGGAAATGAAAAAGAAGGCATTGAAGCTGGAGAAGCGTTGATGCAGCCTATCGCCTATCTCAAGGATACATTATGAATAGGTGAACTGATTTGGATTAGAAAGATTCAGGGTCGCGAGGGTTGCAGCCTGAACAAATCCGATGGGTTCTGGGGTAGAAGCAGGCAGTAGCGCATTGATTTGCACTCCTTTGAAGCCATTATAGCGAGCAGATGTGAGTTGATAGTTGGCAGCGCTTCCAAACAGAATGATCTTATCGCCGACGGAGAAATCGGTGATCCAGGCCATGTCCTTCGTTTCCGGAACGGCGAGATTGCTGTCGTCATAAAACACGCCAGAGGCATCTCCGAGCACGAAACTGTCGTCTCCACCACCACCCGTGAGCTTGTCCACCGTTCCCTTGCCCCGCAGAATTGAGCCAGTTGGAACACCCCTGATCGTTTCATCGGCAGCCGTTCCGGTGATGATGTCGGGACCGTCGGTGACAACGCCGACGGAGGGTTCCTTGATGGTCACAAGAATAGTGGAGCCCAGCTGCTGGGTTCGGGCTGAATCGCTGAAGAATTTCACCTCCAGCCCCTCATCACCTTCAACAACGCTATCGGCGGCGATGGTTTTGGTGAATCCGGCCCCGCCATCCGCTCCCAGCGTGTTGGTGCCGGAGAGGCTGCCATCGTTGAAATCAGCGCTGGTGATGCCGGTGCCGCTGAACGACCAGTAAATACGAGTGCCGGGTGACGCATTGGCGCTCCTGACCGCAAGGGCGAGGGCCCCACCCTCATAAATGAAGGCAGCACTGCTGCTGAAGCTGTAGGCAGGGGAATCCGGCAGGTCATTGACGGACAAGATCACATTGCGCTCGAAGCTCAATCCCCCCTGGTCTGTGGTTTTGAGGCGGATGCCATAGGAGGACTTGACTTCATAATCGGGTGATTCGGTGATGCGAAGCTGATTGCCTGAAATGAAGAAGGCCAGGTTGTCGGTATCACCAGCGCCGGCAGCGAGGGCGTAGGTGAAGCTCTGGGGTGGGCTGTCGGGATCGCTGCTGCTGAGGTCGGCCACCAGAGAGCCAGCGGGTATGTTCTCGTTAAACGCCGTAGCGCTCAGGGCGAGCGCCGTCGGCGCCTCGTTCACATCCGAAACAGCCAGGCTGTAGTCGGTGCTGACGGCACTGGAACCGTCGAGGGTGCTGTCGCTCACCGAAAGGGTGACGCCATAGGCCGTCTTGATCTCGTAGTCGAGGCTGGTGCCGGCCTTGAGATAAAGGGCGGTGCCGATCACCTCAAAGGCAGCCGCATCAGCGCCGAGCAGGGAGATGGTGTTGCTACCGAGGGCATCATCGGTGATGGCGATCTCGGCCACCTTGATGTGGCTGGCGGTGGAGGTGTTCTCCGCCAAGGAGGCGGTGACGTTGGTGAGTACGACAGCGGTGGGGGGTTGATTCAAGTCTGGAGCGAACTGCAGCTTCTCAACGCCCTCAAGGACATCGGTGCCGTCGTCGCCGTCGGTGATGTTGATGTCGATAACCCGTGTGCGCCCGTCAGCGAACAATTCGACGAGATAGCCATTCTTGACCCCCGAGAATACGGCGGTGTCGTTCGCATCACCACCCACCAGCGTGTCGTTCCCAAAGCCACCGATGAGTGTGTCGTCGCCTTCGCCGCCTTCAAGCGAGTCGTCGCCGACGCCACCGTCCAACAGGTCTTTACCTGCATGGCCGATGAGGGTGTCATTGCCTTCTTCGCCATAGAGCTTATCGTCACCGAGGCCGCTATCGCCAATGATGTAGTCGTTACCCGCGCCGCCGTAGATGACGTCGTTGCCGTCGTCGCCTTCGAGGAAGTCGTTGCCATCTTCGCCGTAAAGGACGTCATCGCCATCTCCGCCGTGCACGCTATCATCGCCTCCGCCGGCGTAAATTTGGTCGCTGCCGAGGCCGCCATCAAGGGTGTCGGGACTGCTGCCGCCATAGAGCAGGTCGCCGCCGGGGGTACCGTCGGGTAAGGCAGTAATCACGAAGGTATCGTCCGCGAATTGCAGCAGTTCTGTACCGCCTTCACCGCTTTCGCTCCATACGGAATCTGTGCCGTCGTCGCCATCGGCAAGATAGATATCCTTCACCTGCCATACCGCATAGCCGATGAAATTGACCACTTCCGAGTACGTCTTGGAGATCTGGTAGCCCGCAATATTCCCGGCATACACCGCAATGTCGATGCCAAAACCTCCATAGATTCTGTCGTTGCCGCCAAAGCCCGTGATTGTGTCGTCGCCGTGGCTGCCAAACAATTCGTTCGCGGCCGAGTTGCCGGATAAAATGTCATTGAAAGAGGAGCCCGACAACCCCTCGATATTGTCGTAGAGCTTGTCGATGCCGCCATTGGCGTCGTTCACCACCTGGTAATTCAGCCCCGTCCCCGGTGCGAGCAGTGTGATGGTTAAACCCTGGCCCGAGGGACCGTAATAATCCCAAAAAGCTGCCGTGTCGAAGCCCGTGCCTCCCTTCAGAACATCGTTACCCAACCCGCCAATCAGGTAGCCTCCGCCGTTGCCGAGCGTCATCGTGTCGTTCCCTTCGCCGCCCTCCAACCAGGCTTTTCCACTGCGGCCCTCCAACGTATCGTCTCCACCGCGGCCATAGAGGTAGGTGTTAATGTTTTGATACTGATCTTGGCGATCATTGCCGATCAAAGTATCGTCGTTAGCCGTGCCGTAGACATAGTTGATGTTGTGCAGCATGTCGTGACCACCGTCCGGGTCAGTCGCAGTTCCGCTGGCCAAGTTCACATACACGCCAGCCGCCGTGTTCGCGTAGCCATATTCATAGTAGAGGTAGTTCCAGTGAGAATCACTCGCCTGATAGTCAGCCACGCCACCATCCACGGTGTCGTCGCCAGGACCCGGATCAAGGTGATCATCACCACCACCGCCGTAGAGCTCGTCGTTGCCATCGTCGCCGTACAGATAATTGGCCCCGTTAGAAGGCAGGTGTTGGCCGTAGATCGTGCGCGCGTCGCCACCGTAGAGCTTGTCGTTGCCCGCTCCACCGCGGAGAGTGTCGCTTTCGTCGCCACCGAGGAGCAGGTCATCACCGTCGTTGCCGAAAAGCAGGTCGTCGCCGCCCTCGCCGCGCAGCTCATCGTTGCCTTCACCGCCTTCAACAGTGTCGTTACCGAGGCCTGCAATAACCAAGTCGGTGCCCTCCGATGCAATGACGTAATCGTTACCGCGGAGGGCAGTTACCACATCTGCAATTTGGGTACCGTATAATGTATCACCGCTAACAGGATCGTCAGTGCCGGTAATCGTTGGCGGGGGGTCAACGCTCACGCTCGTATCTAAAATAACGACTTCACCGTCGTTGAAGCGCAGGACTTCAACATTACGGAGCTCATCGTTTTCGTAGGTCAGGGAGTTATATACCGACCAGTAACTGACGAAGTTGCCGTAGCCGTCAATGAACTCGATCTGGGACCATTGATAGTCTGCTAGGTCACCCGCATAAATGGCGATGTCCAGACCTTCGCCACCGTAAATAGTGTCTCCGCCATTCAAATAGTCACCACCTTCGCCGCTCTCAAAGGTGTCGTTGCCAGTGCCGCCTACCAACAAGTCGTATCCTGACCCACCACGTAGGATGTCATCGCCACCGTCTCCGTAAAGAGAATCGCTTCCGGTGCCTCCGAGGATGGAGTCGTTATCAGCCAAACCGAAAAGCCTGTCGTTGCCCTGACCGCCATCGATAGTGTCGTCACCAAGCCCGCCGATCAGGGTGTCGTTGCTCATGACTAAAAACAAAACTTCTAAGATTTTAGCATTAAACCAAATGTTATTTATCTTTCCAAAAACTTTTCGGTAATTATGAGCCGTTGCAGGTACTGCGGCTGAAGGAGCTCGCCCGTTTCCATGCTGTGCTTGAAGCCGTTTTGACTGTTGCAAATCTGGGCCTCACCCGATTCCGTGGACAAGTCGCTGGAGGTCATGAAATGAATGCCAGACTGTTTGCCGATGATCAACCCATCCAAGACCTGACACAAATACACTGAGCAGTAGAAACATTAGGCCTTAGCCCTAGGCTTGCAAGGTGGCGTCTCCTGCAATTCGTTAGCGCAACGCCTAAGCCTGCACTCCAGCAGCCTGCCCGATGTGAGTCCATCAGGCCAGTATCGACAGTGACCAGGATGGCCCCAGGGAGTACGGCATGTTGGCCAGCGAGGAGCGCGATGAACTGAATCGGTTCCGAAAGGGAAAGTGGGAGATCATCAGGCAGAATAAATTTAGTAATCGCTCAGAGGTCGGGCCGACACCGCACCGCACTTCATCTGTGCTGAACCCTTGACAAATGCTTGAACAAGGGTTGCATCACGTGCGGGTACTGGCTATGATGAATAGACTCTAGTTGGCATTTCTGTAGCGGACTGGTTATCGTGGCCAGACGGTGACTGCTTGTCAGAGCTGGTCTGCCGGCCCATGGCCGCCACCATATGTCCATCGGCATGGACGCATTCAAAATTACCGACCAACTCCTTGAGTCCAATACGCCTCGTCTGGAACCCGCTGGAGTAATGAGCCATTCCAGGGGCAATTGAATCCAGAATGGAGCGATGCTTGGCGTAAGCACGCCTCCTCCCCATGACCTCCAACGACCCCCACCAGCCTGTAGCTGAAGCTCCCCGCCCGCCCCTGCCGCCCTTCACGGCCGCAACCGCCGCCCAAAAAGTGCGCCTGGCCGAAGACGGCTGGAATGGCCGCGACCCCCAGCGGGTCGCCCTGGCCTACAGCAGCGACAGCGTCTGGCGCAATCGAGCCGAGTTTGTCCAGGGGCGCGACGCCATCGTTGCCTTTCTAGAGCGCAAATGGCGCCGCGAACTCGACTACCGCCTGATCAAAGAACTCTGGGCTTGCGCCGATAATCGCATAGCCGTCCGTTTTGCCTATGAGTGGCACGACGATGGCGGCCACTGGTATCGCTCCTATGGCAATGAAAACTGGGAATTCAACGACCAGGGCCTGATGGTGCGCCGCATCGCCAGCATCAACGACCTTCCGATCCAAGAGAGCGAACGGCTGTACCACTGGCCCCTGGGTCGCCGCCCGGACGACCATCCCGGCCTCAGTGACTTAGGTCTTTAAGTCTTTAGGTCTTTAGGTCTGTAGGTCGGCCCAGCATCGTTTCCAAACGATCGGCCAGGGCAGCGGCGATTGAACCTTTGCCCTGGACCTCGACAGCCCCCTCGGCATCAACAAGCCAGGCCGTTTGCTCCTCCCCCTGCACCTCTTCGGCCCGGTTGGCGATCACTAGCTGGCTGGCGCCAAGCCGGCGGCGGGCCGTGGCGATCAGCTCTTCAATAGATACCCCCTGCATCACCTTGAAGCTGACCATCACCAGGGCCGGATCCGCGGCCCGCACCAGTTCAATCACCTTCTCGGTTGGCTCCAGCTGCAGCTCCAGGTGGCCCAGGCCACTGGCGATCTTGCCGGCGACCGGGTGCCTGGGCCGGTAGTCGGCCACCGCCGCACTGAAAATTCCCGCCTCAAGGCCCCCTGCCACCGCCTCCAAAGTCAGCCGCCGGTAGTCGTCGTAGCTGGCGGCCAGCGTGTAAGGCAACCAAGCAGGTGGCCGCCATCCGCCATCCCCCAGCACAAAACGCACCTCGGCACCGCGCAACAGCAGCTCTTCGCTGATCGCCGCCCCCAGCCGGCCGCGAAAGCGGTTGACGATGGCGCGCACCCCATCAAGCGGCACCGGCGTCGGACCGCCTGTCACCAACAGCCGCCGGCCCACCAAAGCACTGGTCGAAACGGCCCGGCACACCGCCGCCACCAGCAGCTCCGCCGCCGGCAGATTGTGTTTGCCGTAGGCATCGCGAGGGGTGATGAAACGCACCCCCAGTTGCTGCAACAGGCGGCCATTGCGCTCCAGCAGCGGCGTATGCAACGAGCCATGCATCGTCGGCGCCACCAGAATCTGGGTGCGCCCCTGGCCCAGGCGCCCCAGGGCCGATGCCAGCGCCGCCGTCACCACCGTGTCCGCCACCCCGGCGGCCATCTTGCCGATCGTGTTGTAAGTGGCTGGCGCGACAAGCCAGGCATCAAACGGTTCGCTGTCGCTGAGGTGCTCGGCCCGCCAGCTCAGCTCACGGATCACCGGCTGTTCGCAGGCCCACTCCAAGGCTTCTAGGCCCACATAGCGCAATGCCTCCTGGCTGCAGAAGGCCGTCACCCGCGCCCCCCGGCGCCGCAGGGCCCGGGCCAGCTCCGGAGCCTTCAGGGCCGCAATGCCGCCGCAAACGACCAAGGCGATGCTCCGGCCCTGCAGGTGGCTCGACAGCAAAGGCACTTCATGATCCCCCAATGACGGCGAGCGGGGGGCGCTCCAGTCCCACTCGCTGAAAGTCACGGCGCCGGGGCAGGGACGGCCGCCCGCTGGCGCGGTAGGCGCCGCAGTCGCACCGGGGCGCCATGGCCCAATGTCACCCCCCGGCGCGCCTGGGGAACGGCGCGGGGATTGGCCGAGGCGAAGTCCATCTCGCCCAATATCGTCGCCAGCACAATCTTCAGTTCCATTTGGGCCAGGGCCGCCCCAACACAGCGCCGCACCCCGGCCCCGAAGGGCATGTATTCATAGGGGCTGAACTGGCGCTCCAGAAACCGCTCCGGCCGAAAGCTTTGCGGTTCGGGATAGAGGTCGGGTCGCTGATGCAACAGGTAAATGCAGGCCATAAGCAGGTCGCCTGGTTCATAGCACTGGCCAGCAATTTCGACGGGTGTTTCCACCTGGCGCGCAAAACTCAACATCACCACCGGATGCAAGCGCAGGGCTTCCTGGCCCACGGCCGTGAGATAGGGCAACTTCAACGGATCGGCGCCGGCCCCGGCAGCTTCCAGCTCGCTGCGCAGGCGCTCCAGGGCGTGGGGTGTGCGATGCAACCAATACAGCGCTGATGTCAAGGCGGTGGCCGTTGTTTCGTGGCCCGCCACCAACAAGGTGATCAATTCATCGCGCACATCTACATCGCTGAGCGGTTCGCCGGCTTCGTCGCGGGCCTCCAGCAACATCGACAGCACATCAAGGCGATCGCCCAGGGGCTGGGCCCGGCGCTCGGCAATCATGGCGTAGAGCAACGCGTCGGTCTGTGCAGCCAGATGGTTGATGCGATGGCCTGGACTGAGCGGCCCGAAATCCTTCTGCAGCCAAGGGAAAAACAACACCGCCGAGGTCAAGGGTGTCGCCGTCATCGCCAAACGGCGGGTCAGCAGCGATTCCAGTTCGCCGTGGCGGTCCTGTTGCTCCAGGCCAAACACCACCTCCAGAATCACCCCCATGCTGATGCGCTGCATCGCCTCCCGCACCGAAATCACCCCCTCCTGGGGCCAGCTGGCCATTTCCTGGCGCGTGATCCGCTCAATCACACGGCCGTAATTTTGAAGGTGCTCGCCATGGAAACGGGGCATCACCAATTGGCGGCGATGACGGTGGGCAACACCACTCAACAAAATCGTATTGCGCACACCAAGCAGGGGCGCAAGGATCAAGTTGAGTTCGCCCGGAGAGCTGAATTCACTACCGGTATCGCGACTCATCAACGCCTGAATGGCCTTGGGTTCAGTGAGCAGAAACACCGAACCGCCGCCCATGAAGTCTCCTAAGACGGACACCTGGAAACTCTCCTCGCCATGGCGCAATTTTTCGCGCAGGTAGCCGGTTGGATCCAGAATCCAGCGGGCCAATTGCCAGCGGCGCCTCAAGGCCGATTCCTGCAGGGGCTCAGGGCGTCCCTTAGGAAGCGGGCTGGCGGAGGGGCCCGTTACTTCGGGGCTGCCCCCATCAACGGGGGCGGCAGTGCGGGTCATGGGTTTAGCGACAATCGTGGCCAAAAGCTAGCCCGACCCTCACGGGTCTTCAGGTCGGCAGCCCCAGGCACTGGTCCACCACCTCCCTGCTGTTCTCTGACAAGCCGGGCAGGTCAGCCAACTTGCGCAGGGCCTGGCCCATGGCCTGGCGGCGGCTGGGGCCGTAGCTCTGCCAACGGCTGAAGATTTTGCACAGCCGGGCCGCCGTGATCGGATTGCGCTGATCAAGCAGCCCGATCTGCTCCGCCAAGAAGCGATAACCCGAGCCGTCCGCCGCGTGGAAAACCACCACATTCCCGGCCAGCCCCCCCAGTACTGCCCGCACCGAATTCGGCGCCATCGGGTCATAACGGGGATGGTTAAGCAGCCGTCGCACCCGCTCCAGGCCATCGTCAAAGGGTGCCGAAGCCTCCAGGGCAAACCAGGCATCGAGAATCACCGGCCGCTCCTGCCAGCGGCCATAGAAAGCGTCAAGAGCGGCCTGGCGCTCGGCCAGGGGCTGGGGCTGCAGGGCCGCCAGCCCGGCACGGGCCAGGGTCATCGAGGGCCCATCCACCGCCGCGCGGGCCGCCGCAATCGCAGCCGGCTCACCAGCCGCCACCAGCCATTTCCAGATTTGACCGCTCAACAGGCGATCGCCGCAACCATCGGGCCAGGGCAGATCCCACTGGCTGCGGCAACGGTCCAGGGCCTGGTGCAAGGGTTCAGCCAGCACCTCGCCCAAACGACGCCGCAAGCCCTCCAGGGCCCAATAAAAGGCCGGTGGATCCGGTTCAGCCACGCCCTCCTCCAACTCCGGCAAGGCCGGCAGGCTCATAAGAGCACTTCGGCTGGCCTCCGAGAGGGTGGGGTCCGCCAATATGCGGCCAAATGCCTCCAACAACTCATCCTCCAACAAGGCATCAGGCCTTCCCTTGGCCCGCCGCCGCAATGCCCGCCGCATCAGCTGCTGCCCCGCATCCCAGCGGGCAAACGGGTCGCTGTCGTGGGCGAACAGGTGGACCAATTCACGGGCTGGCCTGCCGATCTCCAGCCTTACGGGAGCTGAAAAATGGCGCAGCAGCGAAAGGGCTGGAGGCTGGGCCTGATTCGGCAGGCCCTCAAACCGCAGGGTCTGTTCCACCTGATCAATCACCAGCACCTTGGTGTGGCTACCCCAGTCTCTCGGTGGATCGGCGGCCACCGCCGGACCCTGGGATCCGGTTTCGATGTGCACAGGCCGATCCTGCCCAGATTGATCCACCAGGCCGAGGGCCACAGGAATCACGAGCGGCTGCTTGTGCGACTGGCCTGGAGTCGGGGGCGTCTGCTGGGAGATCGTTAGCTCAAGGGTTCCCCGATGCCGGTTCCATCGCCGCCGGATCCGCAGCAGCGGCGTGCCGGCCTGGCTATACCAAAGGCGGAACTGTTCAAAGTCAAAAGGAAGCTCAACATCAGCCGCCCCATCAAGCATCGCGGCCAGAAAATCATCAATGGTTGCTGCCGATCCATCATGGCGGGCCACATAAAGGGCCATGCCTTTGAAAAAGGTTTCCCGCCCCAAAAGGGTCTGCAAAGCCCGAATTAATTCCGCACCTTTTTCATAGATGGTGGTGGTGTAGAAATTATCGATTGCTTGGTAATGATCCGGCTGTACAGCATGGGCCGTTGGCCCTGAATCCTCCCGAAATTGACTGTTACGCAAAAAGGAAACATTGTCAATTCGGTTCAAGGAGTGGCCATGTAAATCTGCAGTGAAACATTGGTCTCTGAATACGGTCAGGCCTTCCTTGAGCGACAACTGAAACCAGTCGCGACAGGTGATGCGATTACCGGTCCAGTTATGGAAATACTCATGGGCAATGACACTTTCAACCCGCTCTAGCTCAGCGTCCGTAGCCGTTTCGGCGTCGGCGAGCACCAACTTGGAATTAAAGATATTCAAACTCTTATTCTCCATGGCGCCCATATTAAAATGGCGCACAGCAACGATATTAAATTCATTCAGGTCGTATTCCAGCCCATAGACCTGCTCATCCCAGGCCATGCAACGCTTCAAGCTCGCCATGGCATGGGCCGTATAAGGCCCATCTCCCGGTTCGACATGAAGTCTCAAGCGCACCTCACGACCACTGGCCGTAACGAAGAAATCCGTCACCTCCTCCAGCTGGCCAGCCACGAGGG
>Ga0209088_10002435_pt1 | contig 11393 bp, 12 predicted proteins | sample S_140625_EF_Meta_FD_187324 | JGI IMG/M metagenome (GOLD analysis project Ga0209088, IMG submission 187324) | Freshwater microbial communities from Lake Simoncouche, Canada to study carbon cycling - S_140625_EF_MetaG (SPAdes) (version 2) | ecosystem: Environmental > Aquatic > Freshwater > Lake ...
CAGATTCGATGTGGAGGTCGCGATCGCCCAAGCGGGCGGTGAAGGATTTGTGGTTTTGGCTCATAGTTTTATTGGTGGGTCACGACAGAGGACGGCCCTGAGTGAGGATAGGCTCGGGACGGGTAGGGAAGGACTCGGTTTGGCCTGAGTGGCTTCAGAGGACACCGCGGAGGCCGGTGGGCCTGCGTGGTGTCATCTGCTCAGCTCTGGCTGGTGGGAGAGATCCCGCTCGGAAGGACTTAGGTTTTGGGTTTCTGCGTTGGGCTTATTTCCTCAGTTTCAGTTTCTCAAGAAGAGAGCGGTAACGTTTGGGTTCGGTGCGGTGAAGGTAATCGAGAAGGCGACGCCGGCGGCTGACCATGGAGAGGAGGCCGCGACGTGAAGCGAAGTCTTTTACAGCGTTTTCAAGGTGGGAGGAGAGGTGGTTAATCCGATCCGTGAGAAGGGCAACTTGCACGTCGGAGGAACCGGTGTCTTTGTCGTGCAGGCGATTGCCTGTGATGATCTTGCTTTTTGACTGCGTGGCCATAAGAAGAAAACCTTATGCGAAAAGAATTTCGAGTCAATGCTAGAAGCTGGCTGCTGCTGTGGTTGTGGGCGGGGGTGGGAGGGTTGTGGGGATCGGAGATGGTTTTAAGGCCGGAGGGTGTGGGACAGGAGGTGGGATGGAAGGTGGAGTTGAGCAGGATGGGGTTTGAGGTGCCTATTGAGGAGTTAGAGAAGGGTGAGGTGGTGGGGCAAAAGTGGATGATTTCTGGTGGCAGACCTGGATTTTTAGGAGCCAAGGTATTTTTTTTGGCCAATGGGAAACCGGAGAAGGTGGCACGTTCGATTTTGCTCTTTGACCCGACTGAAGGAAAAGTTTTGGAATGGAAAAATGGTAGGGCGGTAAAAATTTTTCAAAAAGTTGCTCGTCCTTTGGTGGATTCGGACTGGAATCGGTTTCGGGAGGCATTGGCTGGATTGCCTTATGAGATGATGCTACGGGTGGAGGATCAGAGGGAGGGTAAGCTTCATTTTCATCCAGAGGAGATTCAGGAGATCAGTAAGGGTGGTGTATCGGGATATATTTCGGTTTTAAAGAAGTTGATGCAGACATTTCATCGGGGGGGATGGAAAGAGCTGATCGCGGTGCCTTCGGGCAGAGATGCGGAGGTAGATTTTGATGCGGAGCTTCGGGATGTATTAAAAGAGAACGGACCGGTTCGGGATGAGTTTCGGCGATTGCTTACAGCTTTGGCGTATGGGGGGCGGGACGAGAAAGAGAAAATTGAGGTGAACGACTATTGGCAGTTGATGGAGGTGGATAAAAGGCCAACTGTGGCGTTGGGGTGTGGTGTGGCTCGTGCCGGGGTGGGTGGCAGATGGGAGGTATCAGATATGAACTACTACGTGTCGAGTGGCTACTTTGGTTCGATCAGTTTTTATGGGGTGTGGTCGTATTCGGCAGGGCGATCATTGGTTTGTCGGATGGATATCGTGCAGACGAACCCAGAGCAGCTGGCGCAAGCTACGGCAAGGATGGTTGGAGAGGGAATGTTTATGAGAGAGGTGCGGGGGGCGTGTGAAGAGATAAAAAATCGACTCCAGTAGTTTCGGGTTATTGAGTCGGTTTCTTCTTGGATTTTATAAATAAATGTATATTAAGTCCTACAGCATGGGTCGAAAAATATATCTTAAAATGCTACTGTTCATGGGTTTATGCCTTTGGATAGGAGCTGGTCTCAAGGCTCAAGAGCCGGGGCCTGGACCGATTACCCCTGAGGGGGAGATTGAGGATCCTCTGGCGCCGGTTCGGTTGGCTCCGGGGAGGCAGGCGTTTGGGCCGGCAAAGAGCCAAGCCTCGGATGATTGGTCGTTTGAGGTGGGTGCGGATTATGGGTATGTGGCGTCGGCAAGTTTGAAGCAGGGTTTGGGAACGGTGACAGAGCAGTCTGCGGAGGTGGGGGTGATTGCGAGTCACAAAATTACCGATGGTCTGGTGGGGATCGTGGGTGGGGATTGGCAGACGTTCTCTTTCGGGTACAGCGGATCGAACATTCCGCTGCCGCAAAATTTGCAGGGCTTGAATGCGATTTTCGGGGTGGATGTGCAGTTGGATGAGGCGAGTGAATGGTTAATGCGGATCCAGTTGGAGCCCGGGGTTTATGGAACGCTGCAAAGCATCGGATGGCATCAGGTGAATATGCCTGGGGTGGCGGCTTTCACGAATGTGATCGATGATGACTTTCAGTGGTTTATCGCGATTCGGGTGGATGCGTTTCAGTTTTTTCCTGTGATCCCTGTGCCGGGGTTTCGATGGAGATTTGCGGAGAACTGGTTGCTGAACGGGAGTGCCCCGAAGCCAACGATCGATTGGAGACCGACGGAGGGAGTGAGGCTTTTTGTCGGGGGAGATATCCTAAATTTGAATGCTCGGTTGCCGGACAGTAATCCCGAGGTGCTAGGAGATCGGAGTTTGGCGGGGGCGCTGGTAAACTATTTTGAAGCTCGGGTGGGAGGAGGGATTGCTTATGAGGTTTCGCCGGGGCTCTCTCTACAGGCGGAGGGAGGAGCGATGGTTTGGCGGACATTCGATTTTCCAAGGCTAAATAACAATGTGAATAGCACGATGGCTCCTTACTTTCAGATTGCGTTGCGGGGGCAGTTTTAATTTTCGGTATCGGGCGAGAGCAGTTGGCAGAAATGGGGGGAGGTGGGTAGAGTTTAGGAATGAGAACATTGCCAGCGTGGGCTTGGCTGATTGCTGTAGTTTTTTCTGGAATCTTGCAAGCGGAGGATGACGTTGGGGCTACGATAGCGAGTGAAGAAGCAAATAAAGAGGTGATGCAAGAAGGGGCAGAGAAGGGGGGTAGAAGAAATATTACTTTGGGTGCAATGTATCGGGAGGAGTTTGAGCAGCAGGTGGGGGTGACGGCTTTAAAGAGCGGAGTTCTGTACAAAGTGGAGGTAGCGGGTAAGGGGAAAACGCCTAAATTGAGTGATTGGATCAAGGTAAACTACGCGGGAAAGCATGTGGACGGGCGTATTTTCGATAAGTCGAAGGAGGGGGAGCCAGCTCGGATGCGGGTGGATCGAACGGTGCCGGGTTGGCAGGAGGTTTTGCCGAGGATGCGGGAGGGGGATAAGTGGGAGGTAGTGATTCCGTCTCACATGGGGTACGGGGCGAAGGGAACGGGGGCTGGGAATATTGGTGCGAATGAAACGCTCGTTTTTTCGATCGAGTTGGTGGAGGTAGAGGATCCTGCAAAAAAGGCGGAGGTGAAGTCGCCTTAAAGAATCAGCATTGCATCGCCGAAGCTAAAGAAGCGGTAGTTGTTCTTGATGGCATGCTGGTAGGCGCGGAGGGTGAGTTCGGTTCCGGCGAAGGCGGCGACAAGGAGAAGCAGAGTCGAATGGGCGAGGTGAAAATTGGTTAAGAGACCGCCGAGCCTTTTAAACTCGTAGGGTGGATAGATGTAGGCGGAGGTGGTGCCTTGGTGGGGATTGAGGGAGGGGGCAGATTCGAGGACGCGGGCGGAGGTGGTGCCGACAGCGATGAGTTTGTCGGCGGCGCTAGCTTTTTCAGCGAAGCCTGTGGGAATTTCATAATGCTCTGCGTGCATGGGGTGATCGCGAAAATCTTCTGTTTTGATGGGGCGAAAGGTGCCGAGGCCGACGTGGAGGGTGACAAAGGCGTGGGAAAATTGGGCGAGGAGTTCGGGGGTGAAGTGGAGGCCAGCGGTTGGGGCGGCGACGGAGCCTGGAGGTTGTGCGTAGGTGGTTTGGTAGTCGATGGGGTCGGAGGGTTGGAAATCGAGTTGGCCTTGGATTTTTCGGGATTTAAGGATGTAGGGTGGGAGCGGAGGTAGGCCGTACTGTTTCAAATTCAGCGAGTCCCCGAGGACTTTGAGAACCAGTTGGCCTCCGGGGATGTGTTTTTCAACTCGGAGTTGGGGAGCGGCACCAGCGGGGGTTGAGCCTGGAATGGAGTCGGGAGAGACGATAGTGCCGGGTTGGAGGCGTTTGGAGGGGGTACCGAGGGCGGTCCACCAGCCGGGGCTGGTTTCTTCGAGAAGGAGGAGTTCGGTACGGTTTTGGGAGCAGATCAGTCGGGCAGGGATGACTTTTGAGTTATTGAGGACGAGGAGGTTTGCTGGGGATAGGAGGGATGGGAGGTCGCGAATGGTGAGGTCGGTGATTTCGCTAGTGGCGCGGCGGAGGAGTAGGAGTCGGGCAGAGTCTCGCGGATGGGCGGGGGAGGTGGCGATTCGGTCGTGGGGGATGGTGAGGGAGAGGAGGTTATTTAGGTCAAGCGTACTCATGTATATTTGACATAGTGTGCATGTTAGGGAAGATTACTCCCATGAGAAAAATTCTTACTGGGCTTAAAAAGTTAAAAGCGAACTCCTTTACTCTGGTCGAGCTTTTGGTCGTGATCAGTATTATTGGGCTTTTGGCTGGATTGGCCGTTCCCGCAATTCAAGGTGGTTTGGACAAGGCAAAACAACAGGTCGATGTTTCAAATATTCGTCAATGCGGCATAGTTGCATTCAGCTACGCAAATGATAACGATGGCAATTACAGTGGAACTAATACCAATTCAATCTCTTCAACAACATTTTTCACGAACCTAGTAGGCTTCGGTCTTCTTAACAGCACCAAAATATTGGCTGGGAACGGTTACACGGCGGCTTTATCGACCAACAATATAACAGCTAACAACATTGCTTGGGGTTATAATAATCCACTCACTACCTCAGATGATGGCAACCTTCCTCTATTTATTTCAAAAAACTTTGGCCCTCAGACTTCATTCTCTAATGTTTCCATTGCATCATCTACTGTTGGATGGAAGTCAAAGGGAATTGCAGTGTACCGTGTCGGTAACTCTGCTGAGTTTATTAAGCCAGGCACGGGGGGTTCGAGTGCGGGGTCTGTGACCATAAGCGGGGTAAGTAGCAACGCGTCCGGTGCTTCAATTAACATGCAATAAACTTATTTTGATTCTAGGCGGCGCAAAGCGTCAGCGAGTTGCCTGATCAATTCAACATAACCTCCCCAGCGGGCGTCCGTTTTTTTTGCTAAACATTTATCAAGAGTAAGCACTGTCTGTTCCTGAGCATTGGGGCAAAGACTCCGAAGAGGTGGTGGGCGATCGGAGACATGCCTTTTGGCTACCTCCTCGGCGGTTTCTGCCTCAAACGGTGGACGACCCGCAATGGCATGGTAAAGGGTGGCGCCAAGGGAGTAGATATCGCTGCGAATATCCTCTGGCTCTCGAAGCAGTCTCTCGGGCGAGACATAGTACGGGGTACCCCAAATTTCATCTTGTTGTCCAAGGGCAGAGCGAGCACCTGCGGCTAAGCCAAAGTCGGCTAGTTTAGGAATATTTCCCCGCCCAAAAAGGATATTGCCCGGTTTGATGTCGCGGTGAATTAAGCCGGTTTCTTCATGTGCGAATTGCAGGGCAGAGGCGATGCCAATACCAATCTCGAGAACTTCACGCTCAGAAACTTTTGTCTGTTTATCCATTCGATTTTCCAAGCTGGGTTCATCCAGGTGCTCCATCACTAAGTAGAGGCGGCCTTCCTGTTCGCCCAAGGTGAAGACACGAATGATGTTGGGGTGTGCCAGGGAAGCGGTGACCTCTACCTCTTCAAGAAATTTCCGAGAAAAGGAGGGATCATCGCCCAGATCCGATCGTAAAATCTTTAGGGCAACATACCGGTTGAGGCCGCTATCTTTAGCTAAATAAACTGTTCCCATTCCCCCTTGGCCTAGCTCCCGCTCCAGCTGGTAGTTACCAAAGCCCTGCCCCACTTGGGTAGTCGCAATTGACATCTCTGGAGGTTGCCCGATTCATCCCCAAGGGGCGAGTCCGTTGGCTTGCCTTCGGGCCATTTAGTTTCTAGCTCAAGTATATGCCAATCAGTGTCGTCACAGGGGGTTCGGGCTTCCTCGGCTCCCACCTAGTCGATCGTCTGCTCAAGGAAGGGCATGAAGTTCTTGCTGTGGATAACCTGCTCACCGGCAACGAACGGAATCTCGACCATTTACGAGGTGAAAAGAGGTTTCGTTTCCTCCGGCATGATGTGACCAAGTTTATCGCCGTGGAGGGAGCGGTGGATTACGTTTTTCACTTTGCGTCCCCAGCCAGCCCGATCGACTACCTGGAACTACCCATTCAGACGCTCAAAGTAGGCTCGCTGGGAACCCATAACGCGCTCGGCTTGGCCAAGGCAAAAGGGGCCACCTTTCTTCTGGCCTCGACCAGTGAATGCTATGGGGATCCGCTGGTACATCCCCAAAAAGAGGATTACTGGGGAAATGTGAATCCGATTGGACCTCGCGGCGTTTATGACGAGGCGAAGCGCTTTGCCGAAGCGATGACCATGGCCTATCACCGATTTCACAAGGTAAACACGAAGATTGTTCGAATCTTCAATACCTATGGTCCGCGAATGAGACTACGAGATGGACGAGTAGTTCCTGCCTTCGTGGGGCAAGCTTTGCGGGGAGAACCGATGACCGTCTTTGGGGAGGGTAAGCAGACGCGCAGCTTTTGTTTTGTCAGCGACTTGATCGACGGAATCTATCGTCTCTCGCAAGCCAACTTCCATGAGCCAGTGAACATCGGGAATCCACTGGAGCTAACGATTTTAGAGTTTGCCGAGCGCATCCGCCGCTTGACTGGAAGCAAGAGCCTAATCGTAAAAAGTCCCTTGCCTGTGGATGATCCAAAGCAGCGGCAACCCGATATTACCCGTGCTCGCACAATCTTAGGTTGGGAGCCGAAAGTGCTGCTTGAAGATGGTCTTCGTGAAACGATTCGATGGTTTCAGACACATCTCGATTCGACTTCCCCCTCATGAAGTGGAACGTGCGGGCAGTAGGGATTTTTTTGGTTTTTGTTTTCGTTCGGTTATCTCAAGGGGCGGAGGTAACGCAAACCAATCGACCGATCCCTACTGAGGAAGGGCGATATCGTAGCGCACTTCTTTTCGCAAGCGTGGTGGAGATGATTCGAGACGAGTATCTCGATCTAGAAAAAACCGATTATGACAAGATGACCTATGCTGCTTTACGCGGATTGCTCACCTCCCTCGATCCCCACAGTCAGTTTCTCGACCCCGAGCACTACAAAATGATACGGACGGAAACAGAGGGGCAGTTTGGGGGGTTGGGAATATCTGTTGGCATGGTCGAGAATCAGTTAACGGTGAATGTGCCGATTGAAGGTGGACCGGGTTATCGGGCAGGTCTACTTCCAGGGGATCGGATTACAAAGATTGACGGTAAAGGGACCCAAAAACTTTCGTTAGGTGAGGCGATCCGATTGCTACGGGGCCGTCCAGGAGTTCCTGTTCAAATCTCGGTCTATCGTCCAAGTGAAAGCAAAACGATCGAATTGTCTGTAATTCGGGAGATGATCCAAGTGCCGACCCTGCAAGAAACGAAAATGATTTCAGCGGCAGATTCGCAGGGGGAAAAGATTGGATATGTCCGTATCACCCAGTTTGGAGAAAAAACAGGTAAGGAGTTTGACGCGGCGATGGGAAAGTTGGAAAAAGATGGAGCCACCGCGCTGATTCTCGACTTGCGAGATAATCCGGGCGGCTTGGTGGACGCAGCCGTAGAGGTTGTTAGCCGCTTTGTTCCTGGGGGAACGCTGGTTGTAGCGACGGAGGGGAGGAAAGCGGGTGCAAAGCGACAGGAGTACCTCTCTCGGACGACCCCTTTAAGAGTTCGCTGGCCAACGGTTGTTTTGGTGAATGGAAATACAGCAAGTGCGGCTGAAATTGTAGCCGGGGCCTTGCAAGATCTGGGGTTGGCTGTGATCGTGGGGGAGACGACTTTTGGAAAGGGTTCAGTACAAACGGTGCAAAGGGTAGATCCAAGTGTCATTCCCGATGTGGGGGTTCGGCTCACTACGGCGCACTACACGACACCCTCCCGTAAAAAAATCCACGGGGTGGGAATTCAACCCGATGTGGTAGCCCGATTGACCCGTGCGGAGGAGGAGGCGATCTTCCAAAAAAGAAGTCCTGGATTGAAGAAAAGCAGTGAGGAGGAGCTGGAAGTGAATGATGAGCCGTTGGATCGTGCGATCGATCTTTTGCGTGGTTGGAAAGTGGTGAAGCGAAGAGCTGTCACCGATCGCTCCTCTTAGTTTTTGTGACCGTTTGTACGATTGGAGTTGAGACCTCCTGCGACGAGACGGCCGTCGCCGTTATGGAGGCGGATGAAAAAGGGTGTCGTCTGTGTGGAGAGGCTTTGGCAACTCGCCCCGAAGAGCACTCGGCTCTGGGCGGAATCGTGCCTGAATTAACGGTACGGCAACATCTTGAGCTCTTGCCTCGGCTTATGGTTGAAGCAAAGCAAAAAGCGGGAGCTAGAAAGGCTCAGGCTGTTGGGGCTACGGCTGGGCCAGGATTAGCACCGGCTCTTCTGGTGGGTCTCTCTTTTGGGAAGGCTTTGGCTTGGTCACAGGGAATCTCGTTCTTTGCAATCAATCACTTGGAGGGTCATCTTTTCAGCCCATTTGTTTCTCAAGGGAAGTGGCCCGAGTATCCCCACGTAGCCTTGATTGTCAGTGGTGGCCATACACTGCTGGTCGAAGCCTCTGGACCGCAGAAACGAAAAATATTGGGCACAACAAGGGATGATGCCGCTGGGGAAGCTTTCGATAAGTTAGCCCGAATGGTAGGGCTGGGATATCCGGGGGGAGCGGCACTGGAAAAAGAAGCGCGGATGGGGCAAAAGGGGCGGATGTCTCTTCCTCGGCCGATGAAAGGTGCGGAGGGATATGATTTTAGCTTTAGTGGATTAAAAAATGCGGCTCGGCTCTTGTTAGAAAAGAATCCTGAGATCGCTCGGCCGGGAGAAGCCCGCTCGAACTTCTGTGCTGAGGTGCAGGCTGCGATCACCGAATCGCTCGTCGATCGTGCTTCAGCAGCTTTAGAGCAAACAGGAATTCCAACATTCACGGTGAGTGGTGGAGTTAGTGCAAATCTGGGCCTGCTTCAGGCTTTGAAAACAATGGCACAGGATTGCGGTGTCACGCTTCACTGTGCATCGGGCGGTTGGAATACTGATAATGCTTCCATGATCGCGGCAGTTGCAGCTCGACGAGCTTTGGATGGACTACCCTCTGATTGGGATGCAGACGCAGATCCCCGCTGGTCGGTGGCTCGCTAAGGGGGAATCAGCCAAGAAGGAAGAGTGGGAAGATGAAGGATAGATGAGGGCAAAGAGAGGACGGGAAGTGCTGCCAGCTCCTGCAGAAGAGCGGGATTCGTGAAAGAGGATTCATCCGATTTGGAGAAGTGGTCGTTTAAGATGATGCCAAGAATCGGCAAACGGCTTTGACGAATCGATTCGACGGTAAGCAGGGTGTGATTGATTGTTCCTAGGCTATTCCGCGCAACCACAATAACGGGAAGAGCCAGCTCTTGGGCCCACTCGCGAATTCCGAGCGACGAGTCGAGAGGGACGCGCCAGCCGCCCGCACCCTCAATCAAAAAAGGGCCAGGATAGTTCTCCGTCAGCTTTTTCATTTTTTCTCGCAGGATTCCCCAAGGAAAGGGGCGAGATTCGAGAATCGAGGCGGCGTATGGAGAAAGCGGTGCAGTGAAGTGAACCGGATTCATCTCTGCAGGCGAGACCACTCCTCCGCAGGCCTCTGAAAGTATGATCGAGTCGCTTCGGTCTCCCGCTGAAATGGGTTTGAGGGGAATGGCTGGGATCGATTGTTGTCGAAGGGCGCGAGTAAGAAGTGCTGTAAAGTAGGTTTTGCCCACGCCAGTGTCGGTTCCAGTGATAAAAAGTCCCTTCATGAGCCAAGCTCCCGAACGATTGCTGAGTGAAGTGCGTTGACCATCTGCTCAAGCTCCTCTGGTTGGGTGCAGTAGGGTGGGACGAGAACAAGGACATCGCCAATCGGGCGAGTCAAAAGACCGAACTCCCGTGCTGTTTGGCAGATCTTAGCTCCTAGCCTTTTTTCAAGGGGGAATGGGGTTTGGGAGGTTCGATCGGAAACGAGCTCGATGGCTAGAATCGTGCCTTCTTGGCGAACATCCCCCACATTTGGGTGAATCCAGAACGTAGAGGAAAGTCGTGCAATATTTTGGGCAAGATCTGTCCTCTTCTGAATCTCTGCGGGTTGAAGCAATAAATCTATACTGGCGGATGCAGCAACACAGCCGAGGGGGTTTGCCGTGTAACTGTGACCATGGAAGAAGGTGTGCTGTGGATCACCGCTAAATGATTGAAATACCTCCTCGGTGGTTAGAGTTGCGGCGAGGGGTAGGTAACCTCCCGTTAATCCCTTTGCGAGAGCAATGACATCTGGAACAACATTCTCTGCATGTGAGGCGAGGGGCAAACCGGTTCGGCTAAAGCCTGTGAAGACCTCATCCAAAAGTACCTTGGCTCCGACCTCCCGTGCGGCATGAGCAGTCCGAGTTGCATAACCGTGCGGGTGCATCACCATTCCAGCAGCTCCCTGAACTCGTGGTTCAAGAACCCATGCAGCTAGATGATTCCCAGACTCGTGGATCGCCTCCTCTGCGTGAGTCGCACATTCGAAGTTGCACTTCCGAGTGAGGCGAGCATCTGCGTTTTCGGGCTTCGCCCGATTGTAAGGGCATCGGTAGCAAGAAGGTGTCATCACCTTTTTAGTGGGAAAGAGAACAGGTTGAAAGTGTCGGTGGAAGGCGGGGCTGTGGCTCAGGCTCATCGCTCCGACAGTATCCCCGTGATAAGCGCCTTTCGGTGAAATGAATTGGGTGCGTTGGCTTTCCCCGCTCTGTGCGAAGGATTGAAGAATCATCTTTAACCCTGCTTCGATGGCGGTTGATCCGTCGTCGGAAAAAAAAACGCGGCGAAGAGTTGGAGGGTGTGGCTTGAATTGTACGTAGTGGACGAGCTGTTCGGCTAGTCGGACTGCGGGTTCGTGGGTAAGACCAAGAAAGGAGGAGTGGGCGATTCGGTCGAGCTGTTGCCGGATGGCCTCGTTGATCGTCGGGTGTGCGTGACCGTGAAGGTTAGTCCAGATTGATGAGTTGCCGTCGAGGTATCGGCGACCATCCGTTGCGGTTAACCAAGAGCCTTGTCCCGAGGCTATCGATACGATTGGGGTCGAAGGATCAAGCCAGATTGAGTTGGGTGTAAATGGGTGCCATAGGTGTTGGCGATCCAGCTTTGTGATTTGGGAGGGAGTCACGAGGTGGGAAGGGATCGAAGTGCCGCCGTGACCTTTTCAATCTCCTGGGGGGTGTGGCGGGCGGACAGGCTCAGACGAAGTCGAGCGGTACCTGCAGGAACAGTAGGTGTGCGGATGGCAGGAACAGTTAAGCCTTGTTGAAAAAGATATTGAGATGCGGAGATGGCCGCAGAATTGGAATCGCAAA
>Ga0209088_10002436_pt1 | contig 11393 bp, 15 predicted proteins | sample S_140625_EF_Meta_FD_187324 | JGI IMG/M metagenome (GOLD analysis project Ga0209088, IMG submission 187324) | Freshwater microbial communities from Lake Simoncouche, Canada to study carbon cycling - S_140625_EF_MetaG (SPAdes) (version 2) | ecosystem: Environmental > Aquatic > Freshwater > Lake ...
CCCCGCCCCCATCAAAAATCCGGGATTCATATATATGTCATATAACTATATATGACAACACCGCACACCAATCTCGCACCAGAAATAATGCCGAAGCAGAAACAGCAACGCAAACCACGAAACAAACCGAGTCAAAAAGAAATATATAATATGTTTTTCGAAGAAACCGATGAACATTTAGGTGTTGTTCATAAATCGCGGTCACAATCCCAATCCCAATCTCAATCACAGACAAACTCGTCATCCCAAAAATCCGGATATGACCAAACACAATATTTTTCTAAAAACGAGAAACTTGCATTTGAAAAGAAATTCACGTATCCCAAGAATGTCAAACAGCATGAATATGTCAGTCTAATGAAAAATCCACATAAAAAAATCATATTGGCCACGGGTCCTGCCGGAACGGGGAAAACCCTTTTTGCAACGCAATACGGAATATACCACTTTATGACCGGTCAATATGAAAAACTGATTTTCACCCGACCATCGGTTTCCGTCGATGAAGATTTGGGTTATCTTCCGGGAACATTGGAAGAGAAAATGGCACCATGGGTTCGTCCTATATATGATATTTTGTATACATTTTGGTCACCCAAAGAAGTGCAACACTTTATTGAGGAGAAAGTTTTCGAAATTGCACCTTTAGGTTATATGCGCGGCCGTACATTCAAAAACACGTGGATCATTGCAGACGAGATGCAGAATTCGACCATTTCACAAATGAAAATGTTGATGACACGTTTAGGAACAAATTCCAAAATAGTTATTACAGGGGATTTAGAACAATTCGACAAACCCGACGAACAGAATGGATTGGATGATTTCTTGTCGAAATTTCGCGGAAAACGGTCCGACAGTATTAGTAGTTTCGAATTCGACCGGTCGGATATTCAGAGAGAAGAAGTTGTCAAAGAAGTCCTGGAAATATATTCGTCGAATCAAATTCCAACCAACTATATTCAAGACATCCAACAGGATATTTATGGTTTGGCGTGAATGGACCGCAATACCCCCCGCCAAACCAACATACAAATAACCCTGTAGGACAATGATACAAAATATCTGTATAAAATATAAATGGCATATAGAAAAAGTGGAAAGAAAACGAATATAAATCCCAATGTTTTTTTAAACAATATTTTTATCCTGTATTTTATTTTTATAATTGCAGTCGGAAATCTGTTTTACTTGTTGCTTGAAAATAACGTAATGTTTATCACCATTTTCATTTTGATTGGTTTACTCACTTCCTTTTTTAATAAAAATATGATTGTTATTTTGACAACCACTGTTGCATTTACCAATATATTAAAATACGGAATCGGAATCCGACATACAGAAGGACTCGAGAATGACAAAGACGCAGAAAAAGATGAAAAATTCAAAGAAGAAAGTAACGGAAAAGACGGGATGGTTTCTAAAAGTGATGACCTTGATAATAATAAAGTAGACAATAATAAAGTGGTTATCAAAAATGGCGGCGAATCCAAATCCAAAAGTGACGATTCCAGGAAACAGAATCAAATTATAATGGATTTAGCCAATTTGGATGATGATAAATTAGATAGATTAAATACATCTTTGAAAAAACAACAGAATATTTTGGATAATCTAAACTCTATGACACCTGTAATCAAATCGTTGGATTCGTTTTCAACCGCATTGGGATTTATGGGAAGTATGGATAAACAACTGGATTAAACCCTTAAATATGGTATAATTCGTCATTTATTCAGAGATATATGAAATGAACTTTGTTTTGCAATTGATATGATATACATATTTTTTATTTATGCATATCATATAAATAAAATCACCTTTATGTCGAACGTGTTTCAAATTATTCCCGATATGTTTAATGCAGTTCGTGATTTCTTTGATTATATGGGTAAAATTTTCAGTTGTTATATTCCAGGTGTTATGGGATGGTTATTTGACCATCTCAAATGTGCAGGAGATAAAATAGGTACACTTTTTGACTGCTTCATATATTATGCTATGGAGGTTTTCGGGAAAATTGTTTATTTTCCCGTAATGTTAATATTTTGGTTCTCGAATTCGACAGATGTTGAAAATAAAATTTGGGACATAATCGAAGGTATTGACCGAAAAGTATACAGTTCATCTGGACTTCATATATGTCATTATAGTGATTTTGTCATAAAGAAATGTTATAAATGTGATGTTCGTAGATTGGTTCATCCACCACGATGGCCATTTTAGTTAGTATAATCTCTGAATATAATAACATTATAATGAGAAAACGTTCATCCTCCACCAAAAATACATTCAATCCGTCCTACAGTGGTATTTTAATGGCCGCATTGGCCATTTTATTTGTCTTAATCATAGGAATGTTTATGTATTTGGTGGATAGACCAATTATTATTTTAGGAGATTCAGAGATTGGGATTCGCCAAATAACCGGCATAGAATATCCCTGTAGGACAACACGCCGAACGCCCGACCCCGATGTATTGGAAGACCCGTATATTCCACCTGTAAAGAAAATGCCGGCGGAAATTATTGCACCGATAAATACACAACCTATCAGAGATGAATATTCACAAATGGGAATATTGACGCGCAAAAATGAAATGTATCGGAATGGCGGGAACGAATTGATATTGCCACTAATGGGACGAATGTTGTATTCGCGACGTGACAAATTTCAATATTATACGATTTCAAATACGGGAAATCTAAATACAAAACTGCCCATTCGTCATAAAGGACAAAATGCAATGTCTGAATATGGCTGTGATGAAATCTTTTCGAGGGATATCGTCTATGTCAATGGATATGATGACTATTTTATTGCCACCATTTATGAAAATAATGCATTTATTTATACCCCAAATATATCATAGTATATAAAATATGGATGCATTTAATGGTTTATTGGGGTCTTTTCAAGATATCACTGTTGGACAAAAAAAGAATGTTCGTGCGAGTAATCAAATAGATGCATTCAATGGTTTATTGGGATCTTTTCAAGATATCACTGTTGGACAAAAAAAGAATGTTCGTGCGAGTAATCAAATAGATGCTTTTAATGGTTTATTGGGATCTTTTCAAAATATTATAAATCCTAATTCAAATCCTAATTCAAATCCTAATTCAAATCCTAATTCAAATGATACGGTTCCAGTAAAACCATCTTCCATTGAAATTGATACGAGTTTTTCAAGCCGCAATAAAGTTTCAGAGAATGAAGATGCTGATAATGCAGACGAAGATATCGATGATGATGAGAAACGTAAAGAAAAAGAAAAACAAAAAAAGAAAAACGATAAAATGAAAACATGGAATAAAGATTATTGTATAAAAAAACAAGTTCATCCGAATCAATCCATTATTGAAAACGAATCCAAATGTAATAGCGCAATACCAAATCTAAATAAAACATCGGTTGAAATGGACGAAGTAACTGGTAGAGTTCGATTGAATGATAAAAATAAAACGAATAATGAAAGTGATATTATAGTAGACGATGATGTCATTTTTCAATTATATTCCAATGCAGCAGATAATAATTCGGTTTCAATGTTAAAAGTATCGAAAGATTCGAAACAAGAAAGAAATCAGAGAATCCAAGAAACAAAAAATAAAAAATAAAAAAAACCAAAAAAAATGATATATATATCTATATTAAATATGTTTGATACGAAACAATCTACTATACAAAATAAAAACGTCATAAAGTATAATTATTTGGAAAAAACATTGTTTCCAATTTACAATAAAACACCGGCCTCTGATAAATATATTGAAATGTCCTATAGTGGAAATCCGAGTTATCCGAATCTCATATTAGGAACAACATTGTATAATACCACCAAATTATATATTTATGGAGGAAAAACACATCCCATTAAAGATTTAGACTATGATGGGGAACTTGTCATTGAACAATCGGCCATTACCAATTGGGCCGGAAAAGTATACACGTGTATTCCATTAAAAACGACAAATGGAATCGCAGATACGGTGATTGACCAAATCATCTCTATGACAAATCATTCCACAATTCCATTATCCATCAATCAACTGTTACAACAAAGCGCAAATACAAAGGCGGTTGTTTATAATGATACGGGGTTTTTTACAAGTAGTAATACAATTGTGGTATTTTTGAATCCGATTCATATTCGACATTCTCTGAAAGATTTCCAAACAAGTTCAGAGATTTTGTTTTCGGGATACAATCCAAATTATTCGATTGTAAATACACTGAACATTAATATTCAAAATGACAATGACAAAGACAAAGACAAAGAGGACCGGGGTATCAAACAGGGTAGTCATATAGAATCATTTGTAGAAGGTGCAAAATCGGGATGTCCTGCTGTACCAAAAGCCATTCCAGATACAGATGTTTATATTTCATGTCAACCCGCCGATGTTTCTACTGAAGATGTACAATCTTTTAATATGCCTTTAACCAGTGATATGATCAAGGAAAACGAAAGCACGAAAATGATGAAAAATACATTGTCTCTTTTTACCATTATCTTTATTGTTGGATTTATATCCTATATGTTCCCTTTAGGATATGAGATGTTGGTCGTGGATGAAATTGTCAGTTCGTATAAAGATATATCCGAAGATAAACAACGGAAGAAAAAGGTATTTGCACGAGTGTCAACTATGGATTTCATATTGTCGCTCATCATAATGTCTCTTGCATTTGGATTGATTGCGGATGGAATTAAAGAAAAATTGTTTGTTGAAAAATCGGTTGGAATGTTGATTGGCGCAATTTATATTATGGGATGGTTTATGATTACGAATCAACGAGTTACTGGATATTACCGAACCATATTGGATAAAATTGGGTTAAAAAATGAAAGTAGTACAGAAATGGATAATCAATTTCAAATAAAAAATATGGATTTCTTTACCTTTTTATATGATATACAAATTTTAATATTAAAAAATTTGGGTGCATTTGGTGGAGCATTAATATTCTGGCTTGGAATTGTATTTCCTACTTTATTTAAAACGGTTAAACCCAAATCGGTTTCGGGGTTTGTTTTAGCATATGGACTTGTTTTTTCGATATATTTGATATTCATACTTGATAAAAACCAGAGTAAATTTACGGATAATAGTCAAAGTAAAAAACCACAAATATAATTACACCGGATTCGCAAATTAAGAGATTTTCATTTTATAATTTGTAAAAAAATACACAAATTATAAAATCATAAGTCATAAATCATAAGTCATAAGTCATAAATCATAAGTCATAAGTCATAAATCATAAGTCATAAGTCATAAATCATAAGTCATAAGTCATAGGCCATAAAACAAAATAATCCTGTAGGACACACACCCACTACCCCCACCCTCTAAAAATTAACAGAACTTCCGCCGTGTATATATTCCGCAACAGGTTTGAATGTGGTCTGAACAATTTCACCACTATGTGGTATTGGCGCCATAGTACTAATCACTTCTTCTTCCAATGTCGTCCTTGTAGGGGAAGGATTCATTTTCGCCATTTGCATATTCGTGTTTGCTTGTGAAGGTGTATATTGAATAATTGAAACACGTCCAGTGACTTCGGAACTTCGGCGAATCAATTCATATGCCACAAAAATATACAATATGGCTAAAATCGGATTTGCATAGAAAAACAGGTAAATGGTCACCACCAAAATAGAAATCACTCCAACCGTCGAATCTACCATACTCGCCAAGAAAAAAGGAGTCTTTATTGGGAAAATCAAATAAGTTACAAAAATAATAAATAACAGAATTTCTATAAAAGAATATTTTGGAAACGCCATCTTAATATATTCTATTATTATATTTATTTGATGATGGAAAATTGATTTAGAAATTTCTAAATATACTATTATATATTCCATTCTATTTATATTCAAAAATCCACGTATACCAAACCCCCAAAAACTTTTTACAATGAAATCTCGCCAATCACTGTTTATGAAAAAACCCGCAAAAAAAACGTCGACAACGGCTCAATCAAAAAAGACAACCACCAACTTTATGACACCCGAATATGCGAATTCCGTCGCTCAAATTGCGTACATTGGTCAAAAAGGGTATACTATACCTAAAAACATATTACATTCCGAGGATATAGAACAAATCAAAAAAGAATTGTTTATGACACCTAAAGTCAACTTTAATGTAGGACCCGCGGGTTCGGCCGCAACATCCTCGTTCCCCATTTATAGAGAGAATTCCGCTAAAATATATATTCCCCGTTTCTACGGAATCGCGCGATACGGACTTCCACACAAAACCGATATTTCACAGGGCGTGCCCATCCATTTGGAATTCACAAAAGAGTTGCGCGATTATCAAACCAATATTATCCAAACCTATTTGACATATGCAGATACACCCGTTGCCCTCGATTCCGACATACGGGGGAATGGAGCCATTCTGGAAGTTCCGTGTGGTCGCGGTAAAACCGTGATGGCATTAAAGATCATATCGGAAATCAAACGGAAAACGCTGATATTGGTTCATAAAGAGTTTTTGATGAATCAATGGATCGACCGTATCGGCGAATTCTTGGACGGAGCGCGTATCGGGAAAATACAAGGACCCCTGTTTGACATTGCGGACAAAGATATCGTCATTGGAATGATACAGACGATTCATTCGCGCGATTTTGCGCCATCGGCATTCGAAAGTTTCGGATTGACCATTATCGACGAAGTTCATCGGATTGGTAGCGAAGAGTTCTCGAAATCACTCTTTAAGACAATCACGCCTTATATTTTGGGTATTTCGGCCACGGTAGAACGGAAAGATAACATGACGGATATTCTGTATAAATTCATTGGTCCTAAAATATATTCGGAAGAACGGGCAAAAGACGATCCGGTTTGTGTGCGTGCCATTGAATATCATTCCAACAATGACGCGGAATTCGACGAAACCGATTTAGATTATCGCGGGATGCCTAAATACAGTTCTATGATTAAAAAAGTGGCGGAATATGGTCCAAGAAACGATTTCGTCATTCGCGTCATTGCCGACCTTATTGCGGAAAACCCGGAAAACCAAATTATGGTCCTGGCACATAATCGGTCATTATTGGAATACTTGTATTCGGGCATCAATCATCGCCAAATATCCACTGTAGGATACTATGTAGGGGGTATGAAACAATCCGACCTCCAAGAAACGGAAACACGGCAGATTGTCTTGGCGACTTATGCTATGGCGGCCGAAGCATTGGATATAAAAACGCTTTCGACGCTCATTATGGCGACGCCCAAAACGGATATTGAACAATCGATTGGACGTATTTTGCGTGTCAAACACGAACAACCGATTGTAGTCGATATCGTGGATACACACGAGGTTTTCAAACGGCAATTCCAACAGAGGAAAATGTTTTATCGGAAATGTCAATATGATATCTTTTGGACATCCTCTCGCAAATACACGAATATGATTGAAGACGATTGGAAGAATCCCGATATTAAAAAATGGATACCGGACAAATCACAATTTTCAAAGAAAAATGTGAATCCACGAAGTAGCAACACGAACGAAATCATTGGAAAAGGGATATGTTTGGTTCCGAAAGAAATGGCGGATTTGTTGGAAAAAGAGTCGTTGTTGTCGTTGTCGTCTCTATAGATGGTCATAAACACAATTGAGAATATGTATACAATTTACATTTGTGACAAAATGCATAATCATATGCCATAAATACCATTGGTCTTGTCCCATTAAAAACCATGTGTTGGACATATGATACGAAACCATAATCGCGGTTAATAACCCATATCCTATTTTGCGTCGGTATTTCCCTATTACATATTTATATCCCGCGAAGAAATAAACGACGCCTGTAATTTTGGCGGTAGAAAGATCGATATAATATCGCATAGAATCATGTCTTGGATTTTGCCAATATATGATTGAACAAGTTCCTGAGATAAACGAAACGATTCCTAACCATTGTCCTACAGTGTTATTTTGGGATGGGATGGGATGGGATGGGATGGGATGGGATGGGATGGGATGGGATGGGATGGGATGGGATGGGATGGGAACATTTGTTCACTTGTATCAGGTTCTATCTTTTTTCTATTCAAATAATCCTGTAGGACATTTCGACGACGCCGATAAATAGAATATAAAAAAGGTCCATAAAACAAACCAGATGTCATACATATGATTCGTGATTGATATGGTTCGATTTGGGGAAACATCGAATGATTGTTTTGATAAATTGTATAATACAAATTATCAAATTGTTTTTATGTTTTTTGCATGCCGTTTATTTGAACCAACCAAAAAGTCCACTTTTTGATTTGCTGCTGCGGCTACCGCGCCCTCTTCGCATCGACTTTCGCCCCTTGCATTTACGGAACTTTCGGCCAGTACGACGACGATTAAATCGGAAATATCGTCCACCTTTTTGAAAAGTGGCGGGAGACAATGAACCCGAATTGACGCTTTCGTATTGATACGTATTTCCACTTAATGAAGCAGGTTGAGGACCAGATAGAATAGGCGACTCTCTCATAATATATATAATCGGTATATATTATGTTGGTTGGTCAGTCGGTAAATCGCGAACAATCTATAGTTTCGAAATATGAACCACCATATTTCCAGGTGGAATACGCCGTGTAGGAACCCATTTCTTGAATTTCGGATGAAACACACATTCCATATATTCGCGTTTCTCTAAATCAACAAATTGAGTTTCATCCGTATTCTCGAATTCGTCTTCGTCGTCACTTTCTTCAATATAATCGAGATTCCGATTCTCTTTTATTTTTCGAAAAATGCTATTCATAAATACACTTGTATGATAATTCGGAATGGCCGCGAGACCGTAATACACCAATGACCTGTTTGACCCATACGCATACAATCGGTAAATATCACACTGTATATCGGCCATTACTATAAAAACCGTCAAATAGTTATATTGCGGTTTACTATAATTCGGTTTGTGAGTACTGACCGGTTTGGTTTGTAAATCCCGGGGGACGTGAGTATTCGCAACGGGTCCTAAATTGATTTTGGGCGGGAAAATATTGAGGTTGGGCTCGATAGTGGTCAAACAGCGGTATTGTATGTGATGGGGAATATAGGCGGATTGTTCGATTTGACTCGCCGTGAATATGTTGAATTGGGGAATGTAATCGGCGGGTTCTGCGAGTGTACACATCGTCGGTATACAAAAGACCACCTGTTTGACTTCCGAGGGGGATTTCGCAAAAGTGGGTTGCAAAAGACCCATTGTTTGACAAATGTACCTCAATCTTTCTGCGAAATTCGTGTGTTTCATCGCCAAACCACTAAAATAGAAAATATCCTCTATGACAAAAAAGGATTGTAATCCATTGACCGTTTGGGATTTCTCTTCGACGGTTCCATATAGGATAGTTCCTGCGGCAGCGGCGCCCACCGCGCCCACAGAGAGTGATGGGTCAAACAGGGTATCTATAATTTCGGTTTTGGAAACGCGTTTGTCGCGATTGAGTTCCATCAAAATACATACGGGTTTATTGTTTATGGAAGTGAACCACGCGTAGCATTTGCGACCATACGGAATGGCGATGGCGATATTGTAATTGGGGGAAACTTTCTTATGGGGAATGGTCTCATAGGAAAGTTCGAAACGGGGAAAACGGTGCGTAATATGTTGTTGGATTTCCATTTGTTTGGTCTTAAAGTGGATTTATTATATAAATTTATATAGTTATATTTATGTTGTTTTGAGTATTCATTTGGGTTAATACATCGGTTTGTTCTTCCGTCAAAAAACGGTCTAAATCATTTATTAGATCGGATTTTGTATTTTCGGTGAAGAAGGTGGCGTCGGTGGTGGGGGATGGTGGCGGTGTATTTTCTTTATTTTCGTGGATTTCTCTGAGAATCTTTTTGTATTTTTCAATCTCTGAAGATTCGTGTTTGATTTTCTTTATAGTCAATATTTCTTTTAGATATTGTATAAAATAATGAATGGCAATAATAATAAAAATGGATAATAATATACATTTTATGATAAACCACATATGTTCCAGATATGTATAAAAGAGTTTTTGAATACGCAAATTTTACGCATAGTTCAGAGATTTTTACCAGAAAAATCCTTTTTTACAAGACTTTGACCTTCTCTGAGTTTTACGACGACGGCGGCGACGCCCACCAGCAACAGTTACATTTTGTTCTGGTGTTTTTTGTTCTTGTGTTGTTGTTTCTTGTGTTTGTTTGGGTCCAAACATGTTTGAAAAATTAATACCCATAAACCCACCCTTTACTCTTTTGGTACCACGCGATCTTCGACAAGTTCTTCTACTTGTTCTTTTACTCATTGTATAATATACACAAATATTTAATATTTTCCCCAAAAAACAACATAAATATTCGCCGTGTATACAAACAAACAAAACAATCCTGTATGACAACCATCATTATTATCGAGAAATCCGGAGCAATCAAAGAACGCGCCGTAAAATCCGTCTCTGAAGATACCCTTTTTAAAACCGCTGGATTCAAGACCGCCACCGATTTTAAATGTTGTACCACTTGGAATCTAAACATCGCAGATGTGTCCTACAGTATTGAATTGTATGGGAAAAAGACGGGTCGTGCAGGACAAGAAAACAAATACGAATTACCACCGCCATTAGATACGACTCTTTTTTTCGGAAGCTGTGTCCTTGTTCACAGATGTAAGACAACAGGTGATTTCCTAAATCTCACCGAATCCGAATGGAATACCATATATAGTACATTGTATGGTGGATTCGAAGATATTGAAGAGTCAGAGGATGATGAGGACGAATATGATTCCGACGACGGATTACCGAAAACCAAAAACGGATATTCCAAAGACGGATTTGTAGTAGATGATGATGACGACGAAGATGGGGGAGAATTGGAGGATGACGAAGATGACAATACAGAAGACGATACCGCCGATGAAAGCGAAGAAGAGTTTATGAAAAAATCAACGAAAAATGTTACGGTACGTAGTGGACGTTCTAAACCAAAATCGAAGAAATCCACCGCAGTCTCTGAAAATATCACTGTAGGACAAACCGCAGAATCCATTTATTTGGATTGCACGACCGAATTAGCAATGGAAGATTACGATGATTGATTGTTATATATGTAAATACACACACACACATACAAACACAAACACAAACACACACAAACACACACACAGACAAAAATAAAATTGAATCCGAAAAAAACCTAAACACAATTTGTATATACCAACATATACAAATTATACTGTATGACAACCATTATTCAAAATCCCGAACAGTTTCGCAAAAACGTGGTCACCAAGATTTACCACTTTTTGAAAGAACAACAAGAAGGAGGAGGAGGAGGAGAACCAGAAGGACAAGGAGACTTTGCAAAAC
>Ga0209088_10002437_pt1 | contig 11389 bp, 12 predicted proteins | sample S_140625_EF_Meta_FD_187324 | JGI IMG/M metagenome (GOLD analysis project Ga0209088, IMG submission 187324) | Freshwater microbial communities from Lake Simoncouche, Canada to study carbon cycling - S_140625_EF_MetaG (SPAdes) (version 2) | ecosystem: Environmental > Aquatic > Freshwater > Lake ...
ATTTTAAATTTTAATTATAAAAAAGATTTTACAGGCGGTGGTATTTTTTTTCATTTATCTTATTTTTTTTTTAATAATAATTACCTATTGTATTTTTTTTCATTTTTTTCTTTATTGTTTATTTTTTCTTTAATATTTGGAAGTTTTAATAATTTTTTATTATACATTATTTTAATAATTTCTAATATTCAGCTTTCTATATATCATAAGTACTATGAACCTTTAATTTTGATAATTTTTATTTTATTATTTGAATCTGTAATTAACTTTAAAAAGTTTTTTAATAATAAAAAAAATATATTTTATTTATATTCTTTAAATATAATATTTTTTATTTTTAGCATTTTAAAAAAAACTTTAATTTATTAATAAATTAGTAATTATGAAAAATTTAACATTAATTATACCAGCTAAATATGAGAAAGAGTCACTTCCTATTTTTTTAAAAGAAATCGAGAAATATGAATGTGAAAAGATAGTGATTTTAAAAAAAGAAGACATTGAAACAATCGTTTCTATCCAAGGTATTGATTGTAAAATATTATTTCAGAGTGGGACAGGATATGGCAGCGCCATTATTGAAGGTATCAATGCCGCTGAGAGAGATTTTTGTTGCATTATTAATGCCGACGGATCAATGGATCCCAAATACTTAGAGACAATGTTAAAATTATGTTTAGACAAAGATATGATTTTTGCATCTAGATATTCAGGCAAAGAAAGTGGAAGCGATGATGATAATTTGATTACTTTATTTGGTAATAAAATATTTTCTTTTTTAGGTAATTTATTTTTTTCTTTAAATCTATCAGATATTTTATTTACATATATTCTTGCTAAGACTAACTCTTTAAAAAAGTTAAATCTTAAATCACAAGATTTTAGATTGTGTGTTGAAATTCCTGTAAAAGCCAAACGAAACAATATGATTTTTGCTTTATTACCTAGTTATGAAAGACCTAGAATTGGCGGTAAAAAAAAGGTAAATGCATTAAGGGATGGGTTTATTATTCTTATTTATATGATTAAACTTTTTTTTAATCATAAAGTTAAATAATTTTATTGTTAATGAAATCAAAAATAGCTTTAATTTTTGGAGTGACAGGGCAAGATGGCTCTTATCTTTCAGATTTTTTAATTAAAAAAGGATATGTAGTTCATGGCGTAAAAAGAAGATCTTCTTCTATCAATACAATGAGAGTGGATCATTTGTATCAAGATCCGCATGTTAAAAATAGAAACTTTATTTTGCATTATGGAGATATCACAGATTCTACTTCTGTTTCTACAATTATAAAATTAGTGCAGCCTGACGAAATATATAATTTAGCAGCGCAGTCACACGTTTCCGTTTCTTTTGAAGTTCCGGAGTATACAGCTAATGCCGATGCTTTAGGCGCCTTAAGAATATTGGAAGCAATTAAATTTCATAATCTTATTATAAAAACAAAGTTTTACCAGGCAGGAACTTCCGAAATGTTTGGGAAAGTGGAGCAAATACCACAAAATGAGAAAACATCATTTTACCCTAGAAGTCCGTATGGTGTAGCAAAGCTATATGCACACTGGGTTACTATAAATTATAGAGAAGCTTATAATATTTTTGCCTGCAATGGCATATTATTTAACCACGAAAGTCCTGTTAGAGGAGAAACTTTTGTTACAAGGAAAATAGTAATAGCACTTTGTAAAATTAAATTAAATTTACAAAAAAAATTATTTATAGGAAATCTTTATGCAAAAAGAGACTGGGGTCATGCAAAAGAGTATGTGGTAGCTATGTGGAAAATGCTTCAACAAAAGAAACCAGATGATTATGTTATTGCTACAGGTCGACAGTATAGTGTTAAAGATTTTATAAATTTTGTCTCGAAAGAATTAAAAATAAAAATTATTTGGAAAGGTAAGGGTATTAACGAAAAAGGCTACGATCAAAAAGGAAATTGTATAATTGAATGTGATTCAAATTATCTCAGACCTTTAGAAGTGGATACTCTTTTGGGCGATGCTAGAAAAGCTAGAAAAATATTAAAATGGAATCCCAAAATTAACATTAAAGATTTAGCCAAAGAAATGATCACAAGAGAAATGGCCACTTTAATTAAGTTATAGATGATAAATAAGAGTACCAAAATATTCTTAGCCGGTCATAATGGTCTTGTAGGTTCGGCTATTTTAAGAAGACTAATATTTAATGGTTATGAAAATATTATAACTGCTTCAAGATTAGAATTAGATTTATTTGATCAAAAAAAAGTTTTTAATTTTTTAAGAAAAAATAAACCAAAAGCTATCATTATTGCAGCAGCTAGGGTAGGTGGTATTTTAGCAAATAACAATTTTAAAGCAGAATTTATTTACGAGAATTTATGTATTCAAAACAATCTAATTCACGCTGCATATTTAAATAATATAAAAAATTTAATTTTTTTAGGCTCGAGTTGTGTTTATCCTAAAAATTCTAAGCAACCAATAAATGAATCCTATCTCTTATCTGGTAAATTAGAAAAAACAAATGAACCTTATGCTGTAGCTAAGATAGCAGGCATCAAGATGTGCGAAAGTTATAATTATCAATATAAAACTAACTATAAATGTTTAATGCCGACTAATACTTATGGTCCTAATGATAATTATAATTTAAATACATCTCATTTTTTGCCAGCATTTATTCAAAAAGTTTATGATTACAAATATAAAAAGATAAAAAAAATTGTAATTTGGGGAACTGGAAAGCCTAAAAGAGAATTAATTTATGTAGATGATATTGCGGATGCTTGTATATTTTTTTTAAAAAAAAAAACTAAGGAAACTTTGATTAATATAGGTTCCGGAAAAGATTATGAAATTAAATATTATTTAGATTTTATTAAAAAAAAATTAAACGTTAAAGGAAAGATATTTTTTGATAAGTCAAAACCTGACGGAACAAAAAGAAAGTTATTAGATATTAGCTTAGCACTATCTTATGGCTGGAAACCCAAGATTAGTCTTAGCGAAGGTTTTGATTTGACTTACAAATCTTTTTTAAAAAATGTTAAATAAAAATATATTAACAATTTTGATCTGCACTATTTTATCTTTATTTTTTATTGTTCTTTCGTTTTATCCTGATTATTGGATAAATTTTTTCGGATTTTTATCGGTGCCACCACAGCTTCCAGCTTTTTCAGATTTTGGAGCACATTTAAAATTTTTAAAATGCAAAGAATTGGGGTACGCTTTATATGAGAGTTGTCCAGAAATAATAAAAGGAAACTCAACATATAATTCTCATCCTAGCTTATGGATAAAAATATTTGAATTTTTGAATTTAAAGAATATTTATAATTTTAATTTTTTAGTTTTTATTCTATTAGCATTTTATTTCAGTTGTTTATTTTATATATCAAAATTTATTTTAGATTTTAAAGATAAAATTATTTTTTTATTTGCCACTATCTCTACATCAAATTTATTATTAGTAGAAAGACTAGCGACTGACTGTGTAATCTTTGTGCTTTTATTTTTTCTTATATCTAACATTAAATTCTTTTATAAATATTTTTTATTTTTTTTAGCAATTATGCTAAAAATTTATCCTATATTTGCATTACCAATTTTTTCTAATGATAAAAAAAGATTTTTAATTGGACTTTTTATTTGTTGCTTAGGATTTTTTTTTCTAAATGATGATATAATAAATATAAATAAAAATATTGTAGAGTTTTCAAGAGTATTTGGATATGGGTCTAGATCAATTTCTAAAGGTATATATATTTTTTTAAATCAAAATAATTATTTAGTTATTCAGAATTACAATCTTTTTAAAAATTTTATAATTTTTTTATTTTTATTTTTTGTTCTCTTTATTTTTTGTTTTGCTTTTTTTAAAAAAGAATTAATAAATATTAATCGCAAAAATTTTTTTTTAATAAAGAATTTTGAACTGTTTTTATTAGGATCTACTGTTTTTATATTTACATTTATATTTGGGTCTAATGCTGATTACCGCTTAATTTTTTTATTTTTTGCTTTACCTTATGTGTTAAATTATTATCAGGGTAAAAATAAAATAATTTTTTTATTTTGTTTATTTGTTAGCTTAAATAGCTTATTCTTTGAAAACGGGTATAAATATTCATTAACTTATTACATGAATGTTTCTTTTGTTTATTTCTGTAAATTAATATTACTATCTTATTTAAGTTTTACGTTTGGATATGTAATGAAAAATTATATGTTTTTTAAAAATAAATTTATTTAATAATAATGTATAAAATTAAAAATTTTGAAAAAAAAATATCCAAAAACTACACAATATATCAAAATACAGGACTAGTTGGATATTTAATGGATGCTTGTCATAGAAATCTTGAAAATAAATTTATCAAAAAAAGTGGTATTGTTTTAGAGATTGGACCTGGAACCTCACCGCATCTTAGTTATTTAAACAGCAATTTTGAAAAATATTTTATGTTGGATTCCTCATTATTTACTTTTAATTTTTTAAAAAAAAAATTTAAAAAAAATAAAAATATAATTATAAAAAGATCAGTTAATTCCTCAATTCCTTTTAAGAATAATTATTTTGACAGGATAATCATGTCTCATGTTTTAGAGCATGTAAACGATCCTGAGATTTTTTTGTTTAAGATTTTAGCTAAATTAAAAATAGGAGGATATTTATCAATTTCATTGCCTACTGATCCTGGTTTATTGTGGAGAATTGGAAGATTTTATCAAAAAGCTTTCAATGTAAAAAACAAATTAAATTTAAATAGTCGGGATTATGATTATATGATTGCAACAGAACATGTGAATTCAATATTCAATCTTATATCGATACTTAAATACCATTTTAGCAAAAATATTGTTTGCGAAGATTTTTTACCTTTAAGTTTTTTAAAATCTGCAGATTTCAATTTATTTTATAATTTAACTTTAGTTAAATTAAAAAAATCTTCTTAATACCATTAGTTTTAATGTTAGAATTATTGTTCTTATAATCTTCATTTTGCTTTTTCCTTGTTTTAGATCATAACGAAGTGTTAGAGGTATCTCAGTAAAAAAGATTTTTGTTTTAGATAATTTTAATTTTAATATTATATCCGCAGATACCGAAAAACCACTCTCGCTAAAAAAATTACGGCTTAGCATGATATTCTTTATTTTACTTATTCTAAACGCCCTAAAACCGCAGGTGTAATCATTAACATTTTTAATTGGAAATAAAATTTTAAAACCAATACATGATACAAAACTTAAAAGTTTTCTCAAATAACTAAGTCCATAAGTTCTTGATAATTTATTATATCTCGATGCTATAACTACATCATATCCTTCATAAATTTTTTTTATGAGAAGATAACTATTTTTTGGAGTGTGTGAATTGTCGGAATCCATCGTAATAACAACATCATCTGGTTTTGAGATTTTTAATGTATGAATAAAACCGGTTTTCAATGTCATTCCTAAACCCATGTTTTTTTTATGATTTATTAGAGTTAATTTGTGAAAAAATTTCTTTTTAATTAACTTAATATTTTTATAAGTTTCATCAGAGGATCCGTCATTAATAACTATAATATGTACTTGAATTTTTTTTTTTTTATAAAAATTAGAAATATCATTTAATAATATTTTTATATTTTTCTCCTCATTGTAGGCAGGTAATATAAAATGAATCATAATATTTTATAAAATTTTTTTAAGTAGTTTATAATTCTGTTGCTAACACCTATCTTGCCAAATGGATTATTCCAATATTGTCTTTTTTTTAAAAAAATATTTATCGAATTATTTATTTTTTTTGAGTTGTAACCAACTAATATGTTTGATCCAATCATGACAGTTTCTGGTCTTTCAGTATTTAGTCTTGTTGTAATACAAGGTTTCATCAGTATGCATGCCTCTTCCTGAATACCTCCAGAATCTGTAATAATTAATTTGCAATTTATTATAAGACTTAAAAAGTTAAAGTAATCTAAAGGCTCAAGTATTATAAAATTTTTTGTAAAAATATTTTTTTTTAATTTAGATTTAGTTCTAGGATGGATTGGAAAAACTATTTTATAATTTTTTAATTTTTTGTTATTTTTAATAGTATTGATAATCAACTTAAGTTTTTTATGTTCATCAACAGTTTCTTGTCTATGGAGCGTTAAAATTATAAATTTATTTTTTTGCAAGTTAAGTTTATTTAAAATACTGTTGTTTAGTCTACTTCTATAATTGGCAACTACATCAACTATAGTATTTCCTACGTTTAAGACTTGTCCTTGATTAATTTTTTCTTCTTCAATGTTTTTTTTCGCAATTTTTGTTGGTGCGAATAATATTTGGCTTAAATTATCAGTAATTATTCTATTCATCTCTTCAGGCATTTTTTTATCAAAAGATCTTAGTCCGGCCTCAATATGAACTAAATTATAATATTTTTTTTTATAGTTATTTTCTTTTTGAAAAAGAAGATTGCAGGCTACAGATCCAGCAAGAACTGTGTTCGTGTCTCCTTGAACAATTACAAAATTCGGTTTTTCTTTAAGAAGGATAGTTTTTATTGATTTAATTGTATTTGTAATAAAATTAACATTTTTACTATGATTTAAATGATATTTGGGTCTTGGTATATTTAGTTGATCAATAAATATTTGATCCATATTATAGTCATGATGTTGACCACTATGAATAATAAAAAAATTTTCCTTCTTTTTTTCAAATAACTTAATAACAGGAGACAGTTTTATTATTTCTGGACGAGTACCTAATATAAAAGCAATTTTCATAATAAAAAACGACATTAATTGTTTTTTCAATTAATGTTTACTTTAAAATATATATGTAATAAAAGGCTGTTGCCTGGTGATTATTGCAAAGGAGTAACACCCGATCCCATTCCGAACTCGGCAGTTAAGCCCTTTAGCGCCAATGGTACTTTGTCTTAAGGCACGGAAGAGTAGGTCGTTGCCAGGCTTTATAATTCTCGTTAAATATTTTATATGAAAAACATAATTATTGTTACGGGAGGAGCTGGTTTCATAGGCTCAAATCTTATCGAAGAATTAATTAAAGTTAGCAACTATAAAATAATTAGTTTGGATAACTATTCTTCAGGCAAAAATACTAATCACATAAAAAATTCAAGAGTAAAATATCTAAAAGGTAGTACAAAAAATATTTCAAATATTTTAGATAAATATAAGAATAAAATTCATACTATTTTTCATTTCGGGGAATTTGCAAGGATATTTCAAAGTTTTAAAAAATTTAAAGAATGTTTTGATTCGAATATTCAAGGCAGCGCAGAGTTGTTTAAATTTTCATTACAAAATAAAATTAAATTAATTTATTCAGCAACATCCGCAAGTTTAGGAAATAGCGGTAAAGATATGAATTTATCTCCTTACGCTTTTACTAAAGCTAAGAACTTGGAGTTGTTAGAAAATTTGAAGAAATGGTTTAATTTTAGGTATGAAGTAGTTTATTTTTATAATGTTTATGGGCCTAGACAAATTTGCAACGGTGACATGGCAACAGTTGTTGGTATATTTGAAAATCATTATATGAATAAAAAACCATTACCAGTTGTTAAGCCTGGTTTACAAACAAGAAGATTTACACATGTAAAAGATACAATTAATGCTTGTTTTGTTGCTTGGAAAAAAAATAAATGTAGTCATTACAGTGTAGCTAGTAATAAATCTTACAGTATCATCCAGCTTGCAAAAATGTTTAATTATAAGATTAAGTATTTACCTATAAGACCAGGGGAGCGTTTTTCGTCAGCTTTGAAAAAAATGAACCTGAGTAATAAAGTCATTAGAATTGGGGCTAAAATTAAACTCAAGGATTATATAAAGGGTTTTTTAAGTAAAACTATTTAAGTTTTCTTTACAAAGTTAAGATTAGTATATATTGAGTTTCTTTATATGAAAGTAGTAAGTTCATTAAAATCTTTAAAAAAAAGAGATATCAATTGTAAAGTAGTGAGAAGAAGAGGAAAACTTTACGTTATAAATAAAAAAAATCCAAAATTTAAAGCACGGCAAGGTTAATAAATGGATATTAATCCACAAAGAGAAACTTGGTCTAATTTTAAGAAATTAACGATTTATGTTTCAGTATCTATTATTCTTGTTTTAATTTTTATGGCTATTTTTTTACTTTGAATTTAGTAGCGAGCTTTAAGTTTTTTAAATTTTTTTACTCTTCTAGTATTTTCATCTTTCTCTCTCTTTTTTCTTTCTGAAGGTTTTTCAAAGTGACTTTTAATTTTAAGTAAGCGAAATACTCCTTCCCTCTGTAATTTTTTTTTAAGAGCCCTTAGAGCCTGCTCTAGATTATCATTTTTTACTTCTATTTTAATATATGCTTTCCTCCAAAAAAGTGAGACGATTTAGCATTTTTGATGTTATATTGTCTATATTTTTATGAAGCTTTTTAAGCATAGACCAGCAGAAGGTTACCAAACAAAACCAAGTATAATTAATAGAAGAAAGGCGATTTTAACTACTGCTAAATATACTTTTTTTGGTCTAATTGGTCTTAGACTTCTCTGGCTTCAAGTTTTTCAAAGAAATAAATATTCAATTTTATCTGATCGAAATCGTTTTAAAGAATGGAAAATTGCAGCTGAGAGAGGATTAATATTGGATCGCTTTAATAACAAAATAGCTGAAAACCGTCAACTTTATAGAATTGCTTTAATCAAAGGAGACGTTACCGATCTCGAGTTCGTCCTTACAACGCTAAATAAATTTTTAAGATTAGATAATGAAACAATTGAAAAAACAAAAATAGATTTTATAAAACTTAGAAAATTTCAACCCTATGTTATTAATAAAAACTTAACATGGGCTGAATTTTCAAGAATAAATAGTAATCTTTTCATTTTAAATGGAGTTCAACCATTTATTTCGATGGAGAGACATTATAATTATCCTTATGAATTTGCTCATGTATTAGGCTACGTGGGAGTTCCTAATGAAAATGATTTACAAAATCAAAAAGATGATCTTTTTAGAACACCTGGAATTAAAATCGGAAAACTTGGAATTGAAAAAATATTAAATAGAGAACTTATTGGCACTCCAGGCTTTACTCGTTTTGAAGTGAATGCCGCAGGTAGAGCAGTTAGAACAGTTGAATTTGTAGATGGAGTAAGTGGTAATGCTTTAAAAACTTCCCTTGATCTTGAACTTCAAAAATTAACTTATCAAAAATTAGGACGATATGCTGGATCTGCAATTGCTATGGACATTAAAACAGGAGAAGTTTTAGCTTGCGTTTCAACGCCTTCATTTGACACTAATAAATTTGCTTTTGGGATAAGTCAGCCAGAATTTAATGAGTTATTAAAGAACGAAAGAAAACCATTAATTAATAAATTTTTATCAGGACAATATCCTCCGGGATCGGTAGTAAAGCCAATTATAGCTTTAGCTGCGCTAGAAAATAAAATCGTTGATCAAGATTATACTCATTTTTGTCCTGGAAAAATTGAACTATATGGTCAAGAATTTTATTGTTGGAAAGATGGAGGGCATGGGAGAATTAACTTAAAAGATGCAATAAAGAAATCATGCGACATATACTTCTATGAAGTAGCAAGATTATTAGGTGTAGACAGATTAGCAGAAACAATAAAAAAATTTAATTTTGGACAGACAATTCTAAAAGATTTTGATGAAGAGAGAAAAGGTTTAGTTCCGGACACAAAGTGGAAAAAAAATGCTTTAGGCAAACCTTGGTTGCTTGGTGAGACTTTGATAACAGGTATAGGACAGGGTTATATATTAGCAACTCCAATGCAAATTTGTAAATCAATGGCGCAATTTGCAAATGGTGGATATGTAGTAAATCCAACTTTTTACCTTGATGAAAAATCCAAATTAAGTCGTATGGATTTTGATATGGAAAATATAAAAATAATCAATGAAGCTTTAGTAGCGGCAACAAATGAACCAGGTGGAACCTCTTATGGTTCTAGGTTAAACGGTAAATTAAAATTTGCTGGAAAAACAGGAACTTCTCAAGTTACGAAATTAACTATCAAAGACAGAGAAGATAATGCAAATCCAAATGCAAGAGAATATAAATACAGAGACCATTCTCTTTTTGCAGGCTTTGGTCCCGTAGAAGAACCTAAGTATGCGGTGGCAGTAGTAGCAGAGCATGCTGGACCAGGATCAAGGATTGCCGCACCAATTGCTAGTAGTATGTTTGATTTTTTATTTAAAAAAAGAATATCCAATGCGTGAAACAGTAAAAGTATCTAAAATTTTCTTGTTAATTGAAAAATTTCAGAAATTAGACAGAAGTTTAATTAATATGGTTTTAGCTTTAGGACTGATAAGTATTTTATGTTTGTACTCAATAGATAAAGGACAAGGAACTATTTATTTAAAACATTTAATTAGATTTGTATTTGCATTTCTAATTTTAATTACAGTTGCTTTTACCCATGTAAATTTTTGGTATCGATATGCATATCATTTTTATTTTTTAATCTTATTTCTTTTAATAGTTTTAAAATTTGTTGGTGTGACAGCTAAAGGAGCTCAGCGTTGGCTTGATTTTGGATTTTTTCACGTCCAGCCCTCAGAGGTTGCAAAGCTTGCAATTATATTAGTTCTTGCAAAATTTTATAATTTAGTAAAAGTTGAAAATACGAATAAGTTATTTTCATTGCTTGTTTCAGCAATTTTAATTTTAATTCCATTTTTATTAGTTTTAAGACAGCCAGATCTTGGAACAGCAGTGTTAATTCTAGGAGCAGCACTAGGAACTTTATGGATTGTTGGTTTAAATAGAAAAATATTTATATCAGGATTTATAATTGTTATTTTAAGCCTTCCCTTTATTTTTGCTGGCATGAAACCTTATCAAAAACAAAGAGTTGTTAATTTTTTTAATACAGAAAGAGATCCTTTGGGAGCGAATTACCAAGTTATCCAAGCCAAAATAGGAATAGGATCAGGTGGAATTTTTGGCAAAGGATACTTAAGAGGATCCCAAAGTTCATTAGATTTTGTACCTGAGAACCATACTGATTTTGTGTTTTCCCATTTTGCAGAAGAATTTGGATTGATTGGTTCTTTATTATTATTGTGGTTATTTTTCTCAATAATTAAGCGAATTACTTTAATTGGCGACAAGAGTAAGAATAATTTTTCGAAAATATTTTGTTATGCTTTTGCCTTTAACTTTTTTTTATATATCGCTATCAATTTGGGGATGGTCACAGGCTTGCTCCCAGTCGTTGGAGTCCCATTGCCAATATTATCTTATGGCGGAACAGCCATGCTAACCAATATGATAGGCTTTGGAATTGTATTAAGTTCTAAATTATATAACGAAGATTTTATTTAACAAATAATTTGTATGGAATTTTATTTATCAAAGATTT
>Ga0209088_10002438_pt1 | contig 11388 bp, 13 predicted proteins | sample S_140625_EF_Meta_FD_187324 | JGI IMG/M metagenome (GOLD analysis project Ga0209088, IMG submission 187324) | Freshwater microbial communities from Lake Simoncouche, Canada to study carbon cycling - S_140625_EF_MetaG (SPAdes) (version 2) | ecosystem: Environmental > Aquatic > Freshwater > Lake ...
CAGTTCTATAAGCGACTCGCCTAATATGATATTTGGTGTGGCAGGTGACAAAGAATTGCTATTTTTGTAAAGTTAGTTTAGAAACAGGATTTAACACATTAAAAATAAGCGCATTGGAACATCTTTCTTCTTTAAATGACCGTAAAAAAAACACGGTTACCAGGCTCACTCGTAGCTCTAAAATTTTCAAAACCATTATACAGGCTATTTTGGATAAAAAAGGTGAAAATGTAATTAGCCTTGACCTCAAAAAAGTACATGAGGCAGCAGCAGATTTCTTCATCATTTGTGAAGCAAGTAACACCACACAGTTAAAAGCCATTGCCGATTATATCGACTATGAAGTAAAGCATAAGTGCGACGATCTTCCCTATAAAACAGAGGGTAAGCAAGGTGGACAGTGGCTACTCATTGATTATATCAATGTAGTGGTGCATGTGATGCACCCTGAGGCGCGTGGTTTTTACAAATTGGAGGAATTATGGAGTGATGCGGATATGAAAACACACGAAGATTAATTGAACTTAGGTCAACAATATTCATTTCTACTTGTTTATATAAAAAAGCAGTAACAGCAACAATACTATGTCAGAGTCAAAAAATAATAAAAAGAAAAATTCGCCTTTGGGAGAGGGGCCAAAAATGCCCAAGTTCAATATTTATTGGATATATGGACTGATTGCATTGTCTCTGTTCTCGGCTCGATTTTTTCAAATGGCACCCGAATTAACCACCACCACTGAACAAGAGTTCAAGCAAGTGATGTTGATGCGCGGTGATGTAGAACGTATTGACCTTGTTCAAAACAAGGAGATCGTTCGTGTATACATTAAACCAGATAGTGTACAAAAGGACTACTACGTTCAAAAGTTTAAGAAGAAATTAGAGAAGGCAAAAGTAAAAGGGGTGCCATTGTTTGAATTTAGTGTAACCGATTGGAATAGTTTCAACGAGCGTTTACAAAAGTTCTATGAGCAAAAAGGCATTCAAGAAGTGCCACAGAATACCATCAAAGAAGGAGAGTGGTTCGGTCCAATAGCCAATACTATATTTACGATGTTAATCATTGTGGTGATTTGGATGGTGATGATGCGTAAGATGGGCGGTGGCGGAGGAAGTGGCGGTGGCCCAGGTGGTATCTTTAACGTGGGTAAATCAAAAGCAACCTTATTTGAAAAAGGCGGCACGAAAGTGAATATTACTTTTGCAGATGTTGCTGGATTAGAAGAAGCAAAAGAAGAAGTGATGGAGATTGTGGACTTCTTAAAACAACCAAAAAAATACACAGCCCTTGGAGGTAAAATTCCTAAAGGTGCATTGTTAATAGGCCCTCCAGGAACTGGTAAAACATTGTTGGCAAAAGCCATGGCTGGAGAAGCACAAGTGCCTTTCTTTAGCTTAAGTGGTTCCGACTTTGTGGAGATGTTTGTAGGTGTGGGCGCAAGTCGTGTGCGTGATTTATTCAAACAAGCGCGTGAAAAAGCGCCATGTATTATTTTTATAGATGAGATTGATGCGATTGGTCGTGCACGTGGAAAAAATGCCATGATGAGTAACGACGAGCGTGAGAATACATTGAACCAATTGCTAGTAGAGATGGACGGATTTGGTGGAGATACTGGAATCATTATCCTAGCTGCTACCAATCGTCCAGATGTATTAGACTCAGCTTTATTAAGACCAGGACGTTTTGATCGTCAGATTTCAATTGACCGTCCAGACGTAAAAGGTCGCGAAGAAATATTTAAAGTGCACTTAGGTCCAATCAAGGTATCTGAAAGTTTAGACGTACATAAATTAGCAGAACAAACTCCAGGATTCGCTGGTGCAGATATTGCAAATGTGTGTAATGAAGCTGCATTAATTGCCGCACGTAAAGGAAAGACAGGAGTAGAGATGAAAGATTTTCAAGACGCCATTGATAGAGTCATTGGAGGATTGGAAAAGAAAAATAAAATTATCTCTAAAGAAGAAAAAGAAGTGATTGCTTACCACGAAGCAGGTCATGCTATTTGTGGCTGGTTCTTAGAACACGCTTATCCTTTATTAAAAGTAACGATTGTGCCAAGAGGCACTGCTGCATTAGGTTATGCGCAATACACACCTAAGGAACAATACTTATATACCATTGAGCAATTAACCGATCAAATGTGTATGACATTGGGTGGACGTGCTGCTGAACAAATTTTCTTTGGCCGTATTTCTACCGGTGCTTCTAACGATTTACAACAAATTACCAAGATGGCTTACTCGATGGTGACCACTTATGGTATGAACGAAAAAATTGGCAATGTTAGTTTTTACGATCCATCACAAGAAAATACTTTCCAAAAGCCTTTTAGTGAAGAGACCGGAAAAATCATTGATGAAGAAGTGCGCAAGATGATTGATGCCGCATACCATAGAACTTTAGATTTATTACAATCTAAAAAAGAAGAAGTAGAGAAAGTGGCTCAAGCATTGTTAACTAGAGAGGTATTACATAAGTCTGATGTAGAGGAATTGATTGGGGATCGTCCATTTGAGGAAAAGAAAATCCTTGAAGAAACAACTGTCACTGCCGATGCAGACAATCAATTTGCACCAACTGAAACAACTGTTGTAACACCTGCAGATCAGTCTGATGACGTGATTGAAAATGCAAATGCAACCATTCATGCAGCAGACGCAACTGATAATCAAGAATAAGTTGTAAATGGAATCGCAAGGCGCAAGACAAAAAATATTACAAAAGATCAAACAGGCATTGAAAGATCCAGTGCCTGTTCCTTTTCCAGATCAGGTGGCGGATACGCCTGTTTTTATCCCAACTGAAAAAGAAATGGCAATTGAATTTGCTCAAAAGTTTACTGAACTCTTGGGCAAATTTGTGTATTGTGCCGATGAGCAAGAATTAATCAAACAATTGAATGCTTTAATTATCACAAAAGGTTGGCATAAAATTTATTCAAAAGAAACAGCATGGTTGACTTCATTACGTCCTCTACAATTTGATCCCGTGACAACAGAAGACTTAGCGGATTGTGATGCAGCCATTACATTGTGTACACATTTAGTGGCTAGAACAGGTACCATCGTATTAAGCAGTAAAGAGTCAAGCGGAAGAACTGCAAGTGTGTATGCACCCATTCATATTTGCATAGCCTATGCCGATCAATTGGTGTACGATATGACAGATAGCTTAGTTAAATTCAAAGACAACCTAGAAGGGTTCCCTTCTATGATTAGTTTTGCAACTGGACCTAGCCGAACAGCAGATATTGAAAAGACTTTGGTGGTTGGTGTGCATGGACCTAAAGAAGTATATTGTTTTTTAATCGATAACCCATTAGAGTTGTAATTTTAATTTAAACAACCTCCATGGAAATAGCAACAGGTAAAAAAGTGTATTTTCTTTCTGACTTTCATTTAGGGGCGCCTAATGAAGTAGAAAGTAGAAAAAGAGAGGATCGTTTGGTTCGTTTTTTACAAGATGCACGTAAGGATGCTGGTGTTATTTTTATTGTTGGGGATATTTTTGATTTTTGGTTTGAATACAAAACAGTGGTGCCAAAAGGCTTTGTTAGAATTTTAGGGACCCTGGCGCAAATAGCGGATGAGGGTATACAATTACATATTTTTACTGGCAATCATGATTTATGGATGCAGGATTATTTGTCAAAAGAATTGAATGCAAAACTATATTTTGAGCCGCAACAATTTACTATCCACAATAAGCAGTTTTTGATTGGTCATGGAGACGGATTGGGCCCTGGAGACAATGGGTACAAGCGGTTAAAAAAAATATTCACGAATCCTATTTGTCAATGGTTATTTAGATGGCTACACCCAGATGCAGGTATCCAATTAGCGAATTATTTTAGTCGAAAAAGCCGTGCAAAAACAGGTAATGCAGACGAATTATTTTTAGGAGAAGATAAAGAATGGCTCATTCTATATGCCAAAGAGCAAGCCAAAACAATGGCAGTTGATTATTTTATATTTGGTCATCGTCATTATGCGATTGATTTAAAGATCAATGAAAAAAGTCGTTATATTAATTTAGGGGATTGGATTCGTTTAAATACTTATGCTGTTTTTGACGGCAAAGATTTGCAATTGTTAACATGGGAGGCAACAACATAATGCTATGAATATAGACCAAATCATATTGAGTAATGCTATACGAAGCTATTTGTTGGTAGCTGTTATCTTATTAGTCACACTACTTATTAAGCGATTCATTTCTCGTTTTTTTGCAAGTATGATTTACACTTGGGTAGACAAGAAGAATCATTCTGAATTAAGGAAAAACCATGTACACCGCTTGCTTGTGCCTATCGAACAGTTCTTACTGTTTTTGGTCGCCATCATTGCTATCTATGAATTAAAGTTTCCTGAAGTATGGGATCTTAAGCTATTTAAGTTGAGTTTACAGCAGTTTTTAGATTCAGGGGTTAAATTCATGTTTATCATTCTTTTGATAAGGGTGAGTCTAAGAACACTAGAATTTATCTCTATTATTTTAGAGAATAAAGCAAGGTTAACTAAAGATTTATCTGACGATCAGTTGGTTTTATTTTTCAGAGATTTCTTTAAAGTGATTATTTATATCATTGGTATTTTATTGGTATTGAGGTATGTGTTTAACGAAAATATTGGTAATCTTGTTACGAGCTTAAGTATTGTGGGTGCTGCAATTGCTTTGTCTACCAGAGAAAGCCTAGAAAATATCATTGCCTCTTTTATCATCTTTTTTGACAAGCCTTTCACCATTGGAGACCTGGTTAAAGTAAGTGGTTTTACTGGTACGATCGAAAAAATTGGACTAAGAAGTACGCGTATTCGTACACAAGATAAAACCTATATCACGGTTCCTAATAAGCAAATGGTAGATTCTATTGTCGATAATATATCCCTTAGATCTGAACGTAAAATTGACATGGATTTACAGTTAAGTGTTGCTACTTCTGCGCAAGCATTGGCTGATTTTGCTAATCATATGCGCGCATTATTAAAGTCTGAAAATGACTTGAATAGCTATCAAGTTTTCGTATCAGAATCAGGGAAACAATACCATGCATTGCATGTAGAATGTTTAGTCAATATGGAGATGGATATCGATGCATTTCAAATGTTGAGAGAGCGTATCAACCTTGCCTCTATTGAGTATGCAAATGCACATCAGATTCGATTTTCAGAGAAAGGATAGTCTTTAAAAAGTATTTTTAGCCTAGGTATGAGTACTTATAGGCTTGCTTTTAATGACTGCAAGAAATGTTTAATTTCTTTTAGATTATTCAATAAGGATAGGTCTTTGTTCGCTTTTTCTTTATTATTTTTTAAATAGGTTTTTGCCCCATCAATAGAATACTTCTTCTCTCTAAGTAAATAATAGATCTGTTTTAAAAATTCAATATCCTGTGCACGAAATAATCGATCCCCTTTTCTTGTTTTTCTAGGCTGTAGTTGTTTAAACTCTTTTTCCCAATATCGAATCAAGGAAGTGTTTACGTTAAACCATCCTGCGACTTCTCCAATAGGGTAATATAATTTTTTAGCCAAGGTGCTCGTATCAGGCACATTGATTTTGCCAATCGCTTGATCCATATCTGCAAATGCCATTCTACCTCTTTTGTGCAAGATATTTTTGTTGACATAAGACATGGGCGTTCTTGAAACAGAAGGTAAATCTGCATCTTCAGGTGCTATAAGAATAGATGTAGCAGGCTCATTCAAATTTGAAACGGCTACTTCTGTTGCAAGGGATTCATGCTGGTAAAAAGGCTTACGGTAATGTGGCAATGCTTTTTTTTGCTTGATGCTTTTGGCTTGTTTGGGCGCAGTAATATGCACTGGAGTTGTAGCCTCCATACCAAATAAATCCAATTGCTGTAGCGGTTCTGCCATAATCCAAAGGTAGGGTACTATTAAGCTCAACTAACCACTGCAAATGATTGGTGGATAAATTGTTAAGTATGTATTAATTTTGCTTATGCGCATTTTTATACAGCTAGATGATCTCTATGTTCCCAATCTTCCTATTTTGGAGCCCATACTATTAGATTTAATAGGGATGATTACTACCGAATCTGCGCATAGTATAGACATCCAGCATAGGATCTACCTTGTTTCAGCCTTGCCAAAACCTTCTGAAAATATAGCGGTTGAATGGATACATCCTGATGCGACAGCCGCATTGATTGCTGATAGTAGCGCATCTGCATTGATTCATTTTGGTCCAGTGGCTATATGGGCTAAGCAACTGCCTTCTTATTTTATTCCAATGACAATACCGCATCTAACTGGGCACTTAAACTGGGTTCAATCTTGGCTTGAAAAAAAACGTTTTAACCAAACAATGCAAAAGGCAAAAAAAGTGTTTGCATTGGATGAATGGCATGCACAAAACAGACTTGGAGTAGAAAGATTATACCTTGAAAAAGCGCCCTTGCCTAGTTTTGAATGGTCTCAATTGGCTCCTGTTAGAAGCGCATTGACAGATGGAAACCAATACCTGCTTGCATTTGTAGATAGCCAAGATATTTTAGCTATTGTAAAAGCCTTTTCTGTGTTTAAAAAATGGCAGCTCAGTACCATGTCCCTAGTTTTTGTGATGGACACGGAAGCAGAGAAAGAAAAAGCTGCATCTATTTTGTTGGGATATAAATATAGAGCTGCTGTGGAATTGGTAGCTGTATCCAAATTTCAATTAGAATGGATTGCTGCAGCCTACCTCACTATTTTTAGTGGTATGAATAGTCATCGCTTTCAATTTTTGACCTATACCATGCGCTATCAGATTCCATTTTTAATGCACCATGATCAAGCAGCTGCCAATTTTCCTGTTACCGAAATGGCCGAGGCGGGAGAATATTTTGATTTTAAACAACCCGATTTATTAGCGAATCATTTTAAACTGTATTATAAGGACGAAATGTATCGTGCAGCTAAGGGTATTGAAATACAAAAGGCTATTCAAACTGAAATAAGCCAATTTCAACAAAAAGCAACCATAGTGTGGCCAAGGGACTTGGTCTAGGCTGGTCTTATTCGCCAATATTATTGTATTTTTGTGGCATAATTTTAAGCTATGCACGAATCATCCATTCAGGTAAAAATTCAATTAGACGAACAAAAAATACCCCAATCCATAGACTGGTCAGCAACCGATAGCACTGCTCAAGAAGCGCAGGCTGCGAGGGCAATGATGTTGACTTTTTGGGATCCAACCGATAAAACGGCTTTACGTATTGATTTATGGACGAAGGATATGATGGTAGACGAGATGGCAGACTTCTTTTATCAAAATCTGATGGGTATGGGTGACAGCTACCTTAGAGCTACTCAAGACACCGAACTTGCAGCATCATTTAAAACTTTTGCAAAAACATTTTACAATCAATTTAGAGCAAGTCAAATAGAACAAGGTGCAAAATAATCTTGCATCAAATATATAAATTTTAATCTTATGAGTTTAGAAGTAGAAGTGATGTCTTTGATGAAAGACGCAATGAAAAATAAAGACGAAGCATTGTTAAGAGGGCTACGTGCTATTAAAGCAGAAATCATTAAAGCAAAAACTGAACCAGGTGCCAATGGTGCTATTTCAGAAGATGGGGAAATGAAATTATTGCAAAAATTAGTGAAGCAAAGAAGAGACTCATTGACCATATTTCAAGAACAAAATAGAGCTGATCTTGCAGATAAAGAAGCCGAAGAAATTGCAGTGATCGAGAAATTTCTTCCAGTTCAAATGACTGAGGAAGAAGTGAAAGCCGCTGTAGATGCTATTGTGAAAGAATTGGGTGCTGCTGGTCCTCAAGACTTAGGAAAGGTAATGGGTGTCGCATCTAAACAATTAGCAGGAAAGGCAGATGGTAAAATCATTGCTGCAGCTGCTAAAAATGCATTGACGAACTAATGAACTGGTTAGATTTATTAGCAGGTACGATCCTGATTATAGCCTTATTACAAGGATATCGAAATGGTTTGATCAAAGCCATTATTTCGTTTTGTTCTTTAATGATTGGCGTGGTGCTTGCTTTTCAGTTTGCAGGATTTGTAGCCAGCCAATTAAAAATGTATACTAAGATTACTTCTTATTGGCTTCCATTTATAGCGTTCTTGATTGTTTTATTAGGGGTCATGTTAACCTTAAGATGGATGACTGGGCTCTTGCAACAAACTGCTGATTGGTTAATGCTAGGCTGGTTAAATAAACTACTAGGCATGGTCCTGTATATTTTAATTTATGGCACAATTTTAAGCGCATTCATCTATTTTATGACTTTGCTAGGGATTGTTGAAAAACCCACCATGGATGCGTCTATGAGTTATAGCTATTTAGCCAAATGGTGGCCATATTTTATGGCTAAATTGAGCGAATGGCTGCCTTTTATCAAACAAACATTGGTTCAATTTTCCAATCAAATACAACAAAAAGCATAATCAGCTGTTTTAATATGAAATAAGTATCTTTATAGCAAAGACTTAATAGTTAAAATTTTATGGAATACGAAATACACAAAGAGGGCAAATTTGAATATGTAGAAGTAGGAGTGGGTCATCCACTGATGCTTTTGCATGGTTTATTTGGCGCATTGAGTAATTTCTCTGACCTCATAGAACATTTTAGACATACACATAAAGTAATCGTTCCTATTTTGCCATTATATGATCTTGATCTTTTGCATACCACTGTTAAAGTGTTGGCTAAACATGTACAACAATTCATTGACCATAAGGGCTATGATCAAATTCATTTATTAGGTAATTCTTTAGGTGGGCATGTGGGATTGGTCTATATCTTAAGCCACCCAGAAAAAATTAAAACATTGACCTTAACAGGGAGTAGCGGGTTGTTTGAAAACGCCATGGGTGATTCTTATCCAAAAAGAGGAGATTATGAATACATTAGAGCAAAGACCGCTGAAACTTTTTATGATCCAGCCGTTGCCACGAAGCAATTGGTAGACGAGGTTTTTGAAATTACGAATAGTAGAATTAAAGTGATCAAAATTATTGCTTTAGCAAAAAGTGCCATTCGGAATAATTTAGGCGAAGAATTGGGTCAGATTAAAGTGCCTACACTTTTAATTTGGGGTAAAAATGATAAAGTAACGCCTCCATTTGTGGCGGAAGATTTTCATAAATTGATTCCCAATAGCGAACTAGCTTTTATTGATCAATGTGGACATGCGCCAATGATGGAAGTGCCCATTGCATTTAATGAAATTTTAGAAAAATTCTTAAAAGCACAAGCTTAATTAGTCTTATGCTAGCTGCAACCATTACTGTACAAGGGTTTCCCCTGCTTCATTTAGAAGATAAGGTGAGTTTTGCTTTGCAGTGTATGGAAGATTTTGATGTGCAAGAATTAGCAGTTGTGCAAGAGGATTATTTTTTAGGTATCGTTCAAAAAGCTGACTTATTGGATGCAGACGAAGCTGCTACTTTAATGGTTGTATCTGATCAGCTTAAAAAAATTATGATTGCAGATACAGCACATTTTTTAACTGCTTTAGACTTATTTTCAAAACACCAGCTGAGTATTTTGCCTGTATTGAATGAGCAACTGGAATGCATTGGAATGATTCCTCAAACAAGTTTAAACGACGCATTGGCTAAATTTTTAGGGGTTAATTCGCCTGGTGCTATTATTGTGTTATCTGTTGCACCCTATCAATATTCACTAGCCGAGATGTCAAGATTGGTAGAATCCAATAATGCACAAATTGTACAGCTGAACAGTTATTTTGACGAAACAAATGGAGCCATGATCATCACGCTAAAAATCAATAAAGATGAGGCGCAGGCAATCATTGCTACTTTTCAGCGTTACGATTATCAGTTAGTACAATATTTTGGTAAAACACCTTTACACAATGATATCGAAGCGCATTACCATCATTTAATGAATTACTTAGATGTTTAAATCTACCAGCTTCAAATGCTTGTTCCTTTTTTTGATATGCATTGGTCAAATTGGTTATGCGCAAATTAAAATCAGCGCGATAGAGATTACCGGCAATAAAAAAACCAGGGATGATATTATTAAAAGAGAGTTGCCTTATAAAGTCGGGGAACTAATATCAAAAAACGAGCTCGATTCACTCAATATCGTTGCGCAACAGCAGTTATTTAATACGGCACTTTTTTTAGAGACCAATGTGTCTTCTGAAATACTTGATAGCAGTTTAGTAAAAATTAAAATTCAATTAAAAGAACGTTGGTATTTTTTTCCTTTACCTTATTTTAGATGGGTAGATCGAAATTTCAATCAATGGTGGAATGAACAAAACAGAAGTTTAGATAGGGTGAACTATGGCATCAATCTTAGACAAGCCAATGTGACTGGCAACAATGATAAGTTAATTTTAGGCTATATTACAGGCTATACACATCAAACAATACTTAAGTATCAATTGCCCTTCATAGACCAGCAATTGAAATATGGAATGGGTTTGGGTTGGGCACAGTTCAATCAAAAAGAAATCAACTATACAACAGTAGACAATAAGCAGGTGTTTTTAAGAACGGAAGAAGTGATTCGTAAAGGATATAGAGGCAATGTAAATTTAACCTATCGTCCTAATTTATTTGAAAGACATGCTTTGCAAGTTGGATTTGGCAGTGAGTCTATTTCTGATTCTGCCTTTGCGATTGCGCCTAATTTTTTACCAAATCATAAAAAAGCATTTTCTTATCTAGATCTTAATTGGTCTTATTCAAAAATTCGCTTTGATTATAATGCCTATCCTACTAAGGGAGCCAGTACTGAAATTGCTTTATCTCAAAGATTTTCAAAAGAAAGTAATTTATCTGCATTTCAATTTAGACAGATAGTAGCACATCCTATCGCACCTAGTAGATTCATATTTGCAGAATCTTTAACAATTGCAAGAACGATGCAACAATCTAATTATTCTGATCGAAAATTGATGGGCTATGGATTAATGCAAATGAATGGGTTAGATTATTATGTGGTGGATGGCAATGCAGCAACCTTATTCAAAGCTGCAATACATCAAAGAATTGGCAGCTATACGGTGGTCAATCCTTTAACAAAAAAATTCCTCCCATCTGTTAAATATACATTTTGGATTAAAGCCTTCACGAATCTAGGCTATGTCTATAGTCCCGAAAAAAATAAGGCGAATCCATTGGCTAATAGTTTGTTAAGAACAGCGGGTATTGGAGTAGATCTAATCAGTATCTATGACTTTGTGTTAAATATGGAGTATAGTATCAATCAATTGGGGGACAAAGGATTATATTTGCATGGCGGAATTAATTTTTAACTTTGTTTCATGAATGTAGCCATTTACAGTAGAGGCGTCGACTTGGAGCAGCAACAGTCTTTAAATGACTTGATTGCTGAATTACAAAAGCATGACTTCACTATTT
>Ga0209088_10002440_pt1 | contig 11383 bp, 6 predicted proteins | sample S_140625_EF_Meta_FD_187324 | JGI IMG/M metagenome (GOLD analysis project Ga0209088, IMG submission 187324) | Freshwater microbial communities from Lake Simoncouche, Canada to study carbon cycling - S_140625_EF_MetaG (SPAdes) (version 2) | ecosystem: Environmental > Aquatic > Freshwater > Lake ...
AGGTCCTAACGCAGGCCTGATTGGCTCCCTGGCGACCCACGCCCGGGTCAATGAATATGGCTTCATCGAAACCCCGTTCTGGAAGGTGGAAGACGGGGTAGTGATCAAGCAGGGGGCCCCCATCTACCTCTCGGCTGACCTGGAAGACGAATGCCGCATCGCCCCCGGTGACGTGGCTACGGACTCCGAGGGGAACATCACGGTTGATCTGGTGCCGGTGCGCTATCGCCAGGATTTCGAAAAGGTCCCCCCCCAGCAGGTTGATTACGTGCAGCTCTCACCAGTGCAGGTGATCTCCGTGGCGACGTCGCTGATTCCCTTTCTGGAGCATGACGATGCCAACCGGGCCCTGATGGGTTCCAACATGCAACGTCAGGCCGTGCCCTTACTGCGTCCAGAAAGACCCCTGGTGGGTACGGGCCTGGAAACCCAGGTCGCCCGCGACTCAGGGATGGTGCCGATTACCCGGGTCAACGGCACGGTGACCTATGTGGATGCCACCGCCATCGTGATTCGCGATGAGGAGGGCCTGGAACATGTGCACCATCTGCAGAAGTATCAACGCTCCAATCAGGACACATGCCTTAATCAGCGTCCCATCGTCAAGCTTGGCGATCCGGTGATTGCTGGCCAGGTGTTGGCAAATGGTTCCGCCTGTGAAGGGGGTGAGATCGCGTTGGGACAGAATGTTTTGATCGCCTATATGCCCTGGGAGGGGTATAATTACGAGGATGCTATTCTCGTGAGCGAACGTCTTGTTCAGGACGATCTTTATACTTCTGTCCATATCGAGAAGTACGAGATTGAGGCGCGTCAGACCAAGCTTGGGCCTGAGGAAATCACCCGTGAAATCCCCAATGTTGCCGAAGAAAGCCTAGGCAATCTTGATGAAATGGGCATCATTCGCATCGGTGCCTACGTGGAATCTGGCGACATCCTGGTCGGCAAGGTGACTCCCAAGGGCGAATCCGACCAGCCTCCTGAGGAGAAATTGCTTCGGGCCATCTTCGGTGAAAAAGCCCGGGATGTTCGTGACAACTCTCTTCGTGTTCCCAGCACCGAACGCGGCCGGGTCGTTGATGTTCGCATCTACACCCGCGAACAGGGTGACGAACTACCTCCCGGAGCCAACATGGTCGTCAGGGTTTATGTGGCCCAAAGGCGCAAGATCCAGGTGGGTGACAAGATGGCGGGCCGTCACGGCAACAAGGGAATCATTAGTCGCATCTTGCCTCGGCAAGATATGCCCTATCTGCCCGATGGCACCCCGATTGACATTGTTCTCAATCCCCTGGGCGTGCCTTCGCGGATGAATGTGGGCCAGGTTTTTGAATGCCTGATGGGCTGGGCTTCCTCCCACCTTGGTTGCCGGGTGAAGGTGGTGCCGTTTGATGAGATGCACGGAGCTGAGAAATCCAAGCAGACCGTCCAGGCCTATCTCGAAGAGGCGGCTAAGTTACCCGGCAAGGAATGGGTCTATGACCCTGAGAATCCTGGCAAGATTCAGCTTATTGATGGTCGTAGTGGCGAAGCCTTCGATCAACCGGTTACGGTTGGTTATGCCCACATTCTGAAGCTGGTCCACCTTGTTGACGACAAGATCCACGCCCGTTCCACGGGTCCTTACTCCCTTGTGACCCAGCAGCCCTTGGGCGGTAAGGCCCAGCAGGGCGGCCAGCGACTGGGTGAAATGGAAGTGTGGGCCCTTGAAGCCTATGGCGCTGCTTATACCTTGCAAGAGCTGTTGACGGTCAAGTCCGATGACATGCAGGGTCGGAACGAAGCCCTCAACGCCATCGTCAAGGGCAAGCCCATACCGCGACCGGGGACTCCCGAATCCTTCAAGGTGTTGATGCGCGAGCTCCAATCCCTTGGTCTGGACATCGCCGTCTATACCGATAGCGGCGAAGAAGTGGATCTCATGCAGGATGTCAACCCCCGTCGCAGCACCCCCAGCCGTCCCACCTACGAGTCCCTGGGGGTCGCGGACTATGACGACGACTGATCTCTGATTGACAACCGGTTCGAATGACTGTTCGCTCCGGTTTCCTGTCTGTCTGTCTTCCTTCCTTGAGTTTGCGAGCGCACCCCACACCCCGATGTCTAACAGCAACCTTCGCACCGAAAACCACTTCGACTACGTCAAGATCACGCTCGCTTCCCCCGAGCGGATCATGCAGTGGGGCCAGCGCACACTCCCCAATGGTCAAGTGGTCGGTGAGGTGACCAAACCCGAAACGATCAATTACCGCACCCTCAAGCCCGAGATGGATGGGCTGTTCTGTGAAAAGATTTTTGGCCCTTCCAAGGATTGGGAGTGCCATTGCGGTAAGTATAAACGGGTTCGTCACCGTGGCATTGTCTGTGAGCGCTGCGGCGTTGAGGTAACCGAAAGCCGGGTGCGTCGTCACCGCATGGGGTTTATTAAACTGGCGGCTCCGGTGTCCCATGTTTGGTATCTCAAGGGGATCCCCAGCTATGTGGCGATTCTTCTGGATATGCCCCTCAGGGATGTCGAGCAGATTGTTTACTTCAATTGCTATGTTGTCCTCGATCCCGGTGATCATAAGGATCTCACCTATAAGCAGCTCTTGACGGAAGATGAGTGGTTGGAGATAGAAGATCAGATTTTTGCCGAAGACTCCGAAATTGAGAACGAGCCCATTGTCGGCATTGGCGCCGAAGCGCTGAAGCAATTGCTCGAGGATCTCCAACTCAATGAGATCGCCGAACAGCTGCGCGAGGAGATCAGTGCAAGTAAGGGGCAGAAACGGGCCAAGCTGATCAAGCGGCTCCGGGTAATCGATAATTTCATCGCCACCAATGCCCGTCCCGATTGGATGGTGCTGGATGTGATTCCGGTGATTCCGCCGGACCTGCGCCCCATGGTGCAGCTCGATGGCGGCCGCTTCGCCACCAGTGACCTCAATGATCTCTACCGCAGGGTGATTAATCGGAATAATCGCCTGGCTCGGTTGCAGGAAATCCTTGCTCCCGAAATCATTGTGCGCAACGAAAAGCGCATGCTGCAGGAGGCCGTTGATGCCCTGATTGATAATGGCAGACGCGGCCGAACTGTGGTCGGGGCCAATAATCGCGCCCTGAAGTCTCTCAGCGACATCATTGAGGGCAAGCAGGGGCGTTTCCGCCAGAATCTTCTAGGTAAACGGGTCGATTATTCTGGTCGGTCCGTGATTGTTGTCGGTCCCAAGCTGAAAATGCATCAGTGCGGACTTCCTAAAGAGATGGCGATCGAACTGTTCCAGCCCTTTGTGATCCATCGTCTCATCCGCCAAAACATTGTCAACAACATCAAGGCGGCCAAGAAGTTGATTCAGCGTGCTGATGATGAGGTCATGCAGGTGCTCCAAGAGGTGATCGAAGGCCATCCGATTCTGCTTAACCGTGCTCCCACCCTCCACCGTCTCGGCATCCAGGCGTTTGAGCCCAAGCTTGTTGATGGCCGCGCCATTCAGCTGCATCCACTGGTATGCCCAGCTTTCAACGCTGACTTTGATGGTGACCAGATGGCCGTTCATGTGCCCCTGGCGATTGAGGCCCAGACAGAGGCGCGCATGTTGATGCTGGCCAGTAACAATATTCTTTCTCCTGCTACCGGCGAACCTATTATTACCCCTTCTCAGGATATGGTGCTTGGTGCCTATTATTTAACGGCTGTGGATCGGGCGCGCGTAAGGCCTGACTTTGGAGATCGGTCCAGAACTTTCGCCGATCTCAGTGATGTGATTGCAGCTTTTGAAGAGAAGCATCTCCATCTCCATGATTGGGTCTGGGTGCGATTTAACGGTCAAGTCGATGACGATGATGAGGTCGATGCTCCGATCAAGGAGGAAACGCTCAGTGATGGCACCCGTATCGAACAATGGCGCCAACGCCGAGATCGTTTTGACGAAGAAGGGGCCTTGATCAGCCGTTACCTTCTTACCACCGTAGGCCGGGTTGTGATCAACCAGACCATCCTCGGCGCTGTTGCCGCCAACTGACCGCTCCAGTTTTCCCTTCCCTCTCCGTTTCCTTCGCTTCCTTACCTCCGCGCGCTGCCATGACCGCCACCCCCGCCAAGAAAACGAGCAAGAAGTCTGCCAAAGCGTCTAAAGCGGCCAAACCCGTAGCGACCACTAGTCCTACTCCCAGCCAGGCGCCCCCGTTTCGCAACCGGATTATTGATAAGAAAGCCCTGCGCAATCTTGTCGCTTGGGCTTTCAAGCACCATGGCACGGCGGCAACGGCGGCGATGGCTGACGAACTTAAGGATCTTGGCTTCCATTACGCCACCCAGGCGGCGGTGTCGATTTCTGTTGATGACCTGCGCATCCCGGGAGACAAAGCGGCTCTCCTCGCTGAGGCGGAACAGCAAATCACCGAGACTGAAGAGCGTTATCGGCTCGGCGAGATTACCGAGGTGGAGCGTCACACCAAGGTGATCGACACCTGGACAGAGACGAATGAACGTCTCGTGGCCGCCGTGCGTCGCAACTTTAATGACAATGATCCGCTCAATTCTGTGTGGATGATGGCCAACTCCGGTGCCCGCGGCAATATGTCGCAGGTGCGCCAGTTGGTGGGCATGCGGGGTCTGATGGCCAATCCCCAGGGGGAGATCATCGATTTGCCGATTCGTACAAACTTCCGCGAAGGTTTAACGGTTACTGAATATGTGATTTCCTCCTACGGCGCCCGTAAGGGTCTAGTCGACACGGCCCTGCGTACGGCGGACTCTGGCTATCTCACCCGTCGTCTGGTGGATGTTGCCCAGGATGTCATCGTGCGCGAAGAGGATTGTGGCACTACCCGCGGCATCCTGATTGAGGCGGATGAGAAAGGGCGTTTTGCCAGCAAGCTGGTTGGACGGCTTGCCGCTGAACCGGTCGTCTCTGCTGATGGCACCGTGATGGTTGACCGGGATGGCCCGATGGATCCCCCGATGAGCCGGGCCATCGAGGCCGCTGCCATCACCACCGTGATGGTCCGCTCGCCGTTGACCTGCGAGGCCTCCCGTTCGGTTTGCCGAAAGTGCTACGGCTGGGCCCTAGCCCACAACCAGTTGGTTGATCTGGGCGAGGCCGTTGGCATTATTGCCGCCCAGTCCATTGGTGAGCCGGGCACCCAGCTCACCATGCGTACGTTCCACACCGGCGGTGTTTCTACGGCCGAGACCGGAGTGGTGCGCTCGCTGGTGGAAGGCGAGGTGGAATTTGATGGTCGGGCCCGTGTGCGCCCCCACCGCACACCCCATGGTGTGGAGGCCCAGTTGGCTGAAACCGACTTTGGTCTCATCGTCAAGCCCAGCGGCAAGGGCAAAATCCAGAAACTCGACATCACATCGGGTTCCATTCTGTTCGTTGCAGACGGTCAGAGCGTTCCTTCGGACACGATCCTTGCCCAGATTTCTTCTGGTGCCACAGTCAAAAAGAGCGTTGAAAAGGCGACCAAAGATGTGATCTGTGACCTGGCCGGCCAGGTGCGTTTCGAGGATGTGATCCAACCCCGTGAGGTCACCGATCGCCAAGGCAACATCACCCATAAAGCCCAGCGTCTGGGTCGGCTTTGGGTCTTCAGTGGGGATGTGTATAACCTACCCCCCAATGCCCAACCTGTCGTCGAGGGAAATAAGCCGGTCTACAATGGTGACGTGTTGGCGGAAAGCCGCCTTGTCAGTGAATACGGCGGTGCTGTTCGCCTGCGTGAGTCCGCTGGCGATTCACGTGAAGTGCAAATTGTCACAGCGAGTGTCATCCTTAAGGAATGTAAGTTGCTGGGAGAGTCAACTCACTCGGGTGAGATTTGGCATCTGGAGGATAAGGATAATTCTCGATATCTGTTGAAAACAGCTCCGGGTAGCAAGATTGGTGCCGGTGAAGTGATTGCCGAGTTGGCCGACGATCGCTTCCGCACCCAGACCGGCGGCATTGTCCGTTTCGCCCCTGGTCTATCGATCAAAAAGGCTCGCTCGGCTAAGCATGGCTACGAGGTGAGTAAGGGGGGGACCCTGTTGTGGATTCCCCAAGAAACCCACGAGATCAACAAAGATATTTCGTTGTTGATGATTGAGGACGGCCAATGGATCGAGGCCGGCACCGAAGTGGTCAAGGATATCTTCAGCCAGACCGCCGGCATTGTGACGGTCACTCAGAAAAATGACATTCTGCGCGAGATCATTGTTCGCTCTGGTTCTGTTCACCTGATTTCGGACAGCAAAGTGCTGTCCCGCTATAGCGGCGAAGGCCGCATGGTGAATCCAGGCGAAGAGATCGCCCCAGGCCATACCGCTGAGGCGATGGTGTTTGTAGAGGCTGTCGATACTCCTGAAGGTGGTGCGGTCCTAGTGCGTCCTGTTGAGGAATACACCATCCCTGATGAGGCCCATCTGCCCGAGTTGGCCATGGTCAAGCAAACAGGAGGGCCGTCTCTTGCCCTCAAAGCCAGTCAGCGCTTGACATTCAAAGATGGTGAACTGATCAAATCTGTTGAAGGTGTCGAACTTCTGCGTACCCAGTTGATTCTGGAAACGTTCGATACCACTCCCCAGATGACGGTGGATGTTGAGGCCATTGCTGATAAGCGTTCCAAGACGATTGAGCGCCTTCAGTTGGTGATTCTTGAAACCTTGCTGGTGCGTCGGGATACGCTTTCCGATGCCAGCCATGGTTCCACCCACACCGAACTACAGGTGGAGGACAACACGGCTGTCAAGCGCGGTGATGTGGTGGCCACCACCCAGATCCTCTGCAAAGACAATGGGGTGGTGCAGTTACCAGAAGCCATTCCCGGGGAACCGATTCGTCGTTTGATCGTTGAGCGTGCCGGGGATACCCGCACGATTGAGTTAGGAACGGCGACTCCCGCTGTGACGGTGGGCCAACGCCTTGTGGATGGTGATCTTCTCGCCGATGACTTCAAGGCCCCCTGTTGCGGCCAAGTCGAAGCCATCGAAAGTTCCACCCTGACCATCCGCCTGGGGCGGCCTTACATGGTTTCCCCCGACTCCGTGCTGCACGTGCGGGATGGCGAGCTGGTGCAACGGGGAGATGGTTTGGCCCTGTTGGTCTTTGAGCGCCAGAAGACCGGTGACATTGTTCAGGGTTTACCGCGGATTGAAGAATTGCTGGAGGCCCGTCGACCGCGGGAATCGGCTGTGCTCTGCCGCAAGGCGGGTGTAGTGCAGATCAAGCAGGTTGATGAGGATGACTCCATCACGGTGACCGTGATTGAGGGGGATGACGCGATCACCGAATATCCCATTCTGTTGGGCCGCACCGTCATGGTCAGTGATGGCCAGCAGGTGCGGGCGGGCGAAATGCTGACCGATGGTCCGATCAATCCCCATGAGCTCCTGGAGTGCCACTTCGAGGATCTGCGCAGCCGCAAACCCACCATGGAGGCGGCCCAGGAGGCGATCTCCCATCTGCAATTCCGCATGGTGACGGAGGTGCAGAACGTCTACAAGTCCCAGGGGGTTTCTATCGATGACAAGCATATTGAGGTCATCGTCCGCCAGATGACCAGCAAGGTGCGCATCGAGGATGCCGGTGACACCACCCTGCTGCCCGGGGAGCTGATCGAGTTGCGTCAGGTGGAGCAGGTCAATTCGGCCATGGCCATCACCGGGGGCGCACCGGCGGAGTTCACTCCCGTGCTGTTGGGCATCACCAAGGCCTCCCTCAACACCGATAGCTTCATCTCGGCGGCCAGCTTCCAGGAAACAACCCGGGTGCTTACGGAGGCCGCCATTGAAGGCAAGAGCGACTGGCTGCGCGGCCTCAAGGAGAACGTGATCATCGGTCGCCTGATCCCTGCCGGCACCGGCTTCAGTGGTTTTGAGGAGGAATTGCGCGCCGAGGCGGGCCCCCATCCCGACATCCTGGAGGAGGAGGGCAGTGGCTTCCGTCGGATGCAGAACCTACGGCCTGATTACACCGTGGAAATGCCTTCACCGCCCTTGACGGTTACCGTGCTCGATGATCCCTCCGATGAAGATCTGGAGGCCACCCGCAGTCGCCATGGCATTGAGGCCACCGCAAGTGGGTTTGCTGCCTTTGCCCGTCCGGGTCTCGACGACGATGCCTTGGTGGAGGATCTGATCCCGGACCCCGAGGCTCTAGAAGGTCTGCAGGAGGAGGGTTTGTTGAGCGATGACTGACGCAAGTTTCAAGCAAAGGGCCCAACGAACGGCCCTCGGTACCCCAGTCCCCCAGAGGGTTTTGCCCCGCTGGGGCTTCCATGGGCACATAGAGCGCTTGAACGGGCGCCTCGCCATGCTGGGGTTCATCGCCCTGGTGCTGGTGGAGTGGAAGCTGGGCCACGGGATCCTGATTCGGCCGTGAGCGGCCCAGGGCCAACCGCCAGTCCCGTCCCCCTTGCCCCCACGCCCCTGCTGGGTCTGGACCAGGCCCAACTGGAGGCCTGGGTCCAGGCCGAAGGTCAGCCGGCCTACCGCGGTCGACAGCTGCACGAATGGATCTACGCCCGTTCGGCCCGCAGCGTCGAGGCCATTACCGTGCTGCCCAAGGCCTGGCGGCAGCGCTGGCCCCAGCCCGGCCCCGATCCGATCGGTCGCCTGGCGGAGTTGCACCGTTCCACGGCCCGGGATGGTACGGTCAAGCTGCTGCTGGCCACCGCCGATGGTCTCAGCCTGGAGACGGTGGGCATCCCCAGCCCCGACCGTCTGACCGTGTGTGTCAGCAGCCAGGTGGGCTGCCCGTTTTTGTGCCACTGGCAAGCAGGGGTTGCAGCGTTCGTTGCAGTTGCACGAAATCATCGACCAGGTGCTGAGTGTGCGCGAGGCGATGGAGCGCCGCCCCACCCATGTGGTGTTCATGGGTATGGGCGAACCGTTGCTGAATAGCGACACCGTGCTGGCGGCGATCGACTGCCTCTGCCGCGACTTGGGAATGGCCCAGCGGCAGATCACGGTGAGCACGGTGGGGGTGGCCTCCACCCTGCCGGGTTTTGGCGAACGGGCCCTCGATCGCCTGGGTCGGGCCCAGTTCACCCTGGCTGTGAGCCTCCATGCCCCCGACCAGGCCCTGCGGGAGGAGCTGATTCCCACGGCCCATGCCTATCCCATCGAGGCGTTGCTGCAGGATTGCCGCGACTACGTAGCCCTCACCGGCCGCCGGGTCAGCTTTGAATACATCCTGCTGGGGGGGCTCAACGATCAGCGCCGCCACGCCGAGGCCCTGGCCCAGCTGCTGCGGGGCTTCCAGAGCCATGTCAATTTGATCGCCTACAACCCCATCGACGAGGAGGACTTCAACCGGCCAACGCCCCAGCAGGTGGAATCCTTCCGACGCACCTTGGAGGATCGCCAGATCGCCGTGAGTGTGCGCGCCAGCCGCGGCCTCGACCAGGACGCGGCCTGCGGGCAGCTGCGGCGCCGGATCGGGGATCCGGCCCAGCTGGGCCCGGTCTGAGCTGCGGCCATCGGAGAGCTGGATTGAGAGGGGTCGTTGCCATGCCTTGGTTCATCAAGACGGAAACCCTGCGGCTGCCGGCGGCCGAGGCCAGGACCCACCTGGCGGCCCACCGCGCCTGGGTGGCCGACCTGCGCTCGCGGGGCATTCGCCTCAGCAGCGGCTACCTGGTGGATGGCGAGGGCCGGCCGGGCGGCGGCGGCTTGCTGGTGCTGGAGGCGGCCGATTACGGCGCGGCCGAGGCGTTGATTCGCCAGGACCCGATGCTGCTGGGGGATTGTGTGGAGTGGAAGTTGCACCAGTGGGTTGGGGCGGTGGGGGATCTGGGGGTGGGTTGAGGAACCCAAGAACCTAAAATCGTCAAAACTATTATAAAGTAATTCTCAGCAGATGTCACTGCATCCGTACTTAGTCAGGCTATATTTTTGTTTTAATTTATGATACGCTTGTTGGAAAAGTTGATAGATCTACTACTTAGTGGCCTAAAGGTGGCATTCACGGAGGTTGAGTATAGCAGTGTGTCGATGTTCATCTTTCCAGTATAAGTGATTTTGAAATGTAGTCTCACAGGGGAGGGAATTAGCGGATTTTATTCCATCAATAAACCACTGTAACCTCCGGCACTTGCAATGCTTTGATTGATAAATTAGGCTAATGTGTCAGAAGCGAAATATGGTGATTACATCGTTCTGAGACTTCCTGCTGCATCAGGAGAGTATGAGTTTAGGTGGTTTGAGGTCGTCACCAATTGCAGATGAACCGTACAGCGATTCAATTGTGCGGCGAAGATATCTCTTGTCTTCGTCAGTAATTAAGGCTATGTCTTTGCTTTTGATCGTATTGATGCGTGCCTCGAGTTCGTCTTTCGTATTAGGGTTAACTGTTTTGCCAAAAAGATAGAGGCCGCTTGAAAGCCCTTGAAGTGCTAGGAAGAAAGTAGGGATTGTAAATGTTTCCAAGATACTTATGTCAGAAAAGAGGAGGTTAATGCCAATTAGGAAGCCAAATATAATTAATTGATAGCGGCTGGGATCCAAAACGCCCCTGTCCACAACAAAGTCACGCCATCTAGCGACTTCAATGGGATCGATATCAGTTTCCCTAAGAAGAAACTTTCCGTCAACTAACCAATTCCAATTATCTAAGCTTACGCGTTGCTGGTCGTTTGTCAAGCTCTTGGCAAGTACATTAACTCCGCCTGATATTCCAAGCAGGCCAAGTAGTTGCAGCGATGGGTCCAAAAGTCGGCCTGTAAGTAGCCACGCATAGGCCATGAGCCAGGCAACGATCAGGCTAAACCATAAAATCTGAAAATTTGCCAGGCTTGCCGTACCATAATTACCAGCCGAGATAACTGTAGGGTCTAGGATCCTCCAGCCATGTGATCTACGGCGATTTGGTGCACGGCCGGAATGGAAATAATAAGCGCGAACTGATAAAGCCAGAATAATATAGATCGCTACTAAAAATCCGCTGCTTATCAATGCGCAAAACCATTTAGTGGTAAGTTGAAATTCTTTCGATATTAGGCCAATATTTTTTGGTACTCCTTTGGTCACGCTTACTAACTTGATCAAGATTGGTTTTCTTATCGAGGCTGGAAAATTTCCATCAACTTGAATCTGAAGCTTATTTTCCCCAATTTCGCTACTAAGTGGCTTCAGTGTCAACTGATTTTCGGCAGCCGGATTGACCCCGGAATCGTTCCAGAAGGCGCAGACTAAATCTTGTTTAGGGTCCTTGGGATTATTTGACGCCGGCAGAATTGTGAACTTCGTAGCTGGGGTTTGATTACCTGCCGGTGCCTCTGGTTTGCCCAGTGAGCGGCGTCCCATGGAGTGGTGTAACTCGGGAGGATCAGCCCCGGCGTAGCCGGGGCTGACGGTTCACCTCCCTCAGATCTCAGCTGTGGCAATGGGTGGGCCGGTCTGTGACCCTGTTCGGAGCAC
>Ga0209088_10002441_pt1 | contig 11380 bp, 13 predicted proteins | sample S_140625_EF_Meta_FD_187324 | JGI IMG/M metagenome (GOLD analysis project Ga0209088, IMG submission 187324) | Freshwater microbial communities from Lake Simoncouche, Canada to study carbon cycling - S_140625_EF_MetaG (SPAdes) (version 2) | ecosystem: Environmental > Aquatic > Freshwater > Lake ...
TCTGCCAATTTATACCCGAAAACCACCAGCACAGTCCAAGCTGGTCCGATGTCTGGTCAGCCTAAATTTAATTTATGACAACCGCACCCAAATCTAAAAAGAAGCTTGTAGGGGATTTGAAACCAAGGCTTCACAGTCCTTGGCTCAAAGGAAATTCTCGCGTTGAAGAAGTAATTAAGTTTGCTGAGCAGATTGGTCAGCCATTATTAAAATGGCAAGAACTAATCTTGCGAGATATTTTAACTATGGACAAAAACAACAATTATATTAGGCGCTCAATTCTTCTTCTAATCGCTAGGCAGTCCGGAAAGTCACATCTTGCACGAATGCGTGTTTTAGCGGGTTTATTCTGCTTTGGCGAAAAAGACATATTGATTATGTCCTCTAATCGAGCAATGGCGTTAAAGTCATTTAACATCATGGTCGATATTATCGAACGCAACGAGTTTCTTCGTATTCAGTTAAAAGGCGGCAGTGTTAAGAAAGGCGTTTATAGAACCAATGGCCAAGAACGTATTATCTTAGAATCAGGTGCGCAAGTAGAAGTTGTAGCAGCTACATCCGATGGAGCGCGTGGTCGTTCAGCTGACCTTCTATGGATTGATGAGCTTCGAGAAGTATCAGAAGTAGCGATGGATGCTTCAAAGAGCGTTACATTGACTCGTTCTAACTCTCAGCGCATTTTTACTAGCAATGCTGGCGATGCTTTCTCAAAAGTGCTGAATGATCTTCATTCGCAATGTTTGAACCATCCACCTAAATCACTTGGCTTCTATGAATATAGTGCTCCAGCCTTTTGTGATATTTGGGATCGTAAAGCTTGGGCTATGGCAAATCCCAGTCTTGGTTATCTCATATCAGAAGAAGCGATTGAGGAAACCGTAGCAACCTCAACTGTTGAAGCAACAAGAACAGAAACGCTTTGCCAATGGATTTCGTCATTATCCTCGCCTTGGACTCCAAACTCATGGGAAGATATTTGTGATCGTTCAATCGAGATGTCTCCTGGCCCATTAACGATGTTTGCATTTGATATTGACATGAGCCGCCGAAACGCAGCTCTCATGGCAGGTCAAATCTTGCCAGATGGAAGAATTGGTGTTGCTTTAGTTCAAACATGGGAATCACAAATATCTGTAGATGAATTGAGAATTGCGGCTGACATAAAAGGCTGGTGTGATTTGTACAAACCGAGGGCAGTTTTGTACGACAGGTATTCCACTCTCGCCGTAGCCGATAGATTGCAAAAATCAGGTGTTATGGTTGAAACCATCGTTGGAGCTGAGTTTTACGCAGCTTGTTCGACTTTGAAAGATGCAATCGATAATCGACACATTGTGCATTCGGGGCAGCAAATCCTGGATGATCAGATGAACAACTGTGGCGCGAAATCCACCGATTCTCAGTGGCGCATAATTCGCAAAGCTAGTGCTGGCCCAGTTGTTGCGCCTATCAGCCTTGCAATGATTGTTTCAAGATTGATGCAACCACAATCTAAACCACAGATTGTTACCTAGACACAACACACCCAAATTGTCAAGAATTAGACAAAGTATGGTAAGATGTCTAAATGGGTATATTTTCGCGTGGTGAATCTAAAAACAACAAACCTTCTATTCAAGCGCAATATGCCCCTCAAGTTTTAAGTCCTACATACAACTACAGCTATGTAGCACAAATTGACAGAACTCAGGCTTTAGAGATTCCTTCAGTAGTTCGAGCAAGAAATCTTATTTGCGGAACTATTGCTGCAATGCCATTAGAGCTTTATCGCAAATCAACTGGTGAAGAAATTGGAAAGCCAGTATGGATGGATCAACCTGCATTTAACCAACCTCGCGCAGTTACGATTGCTTATACCATTGACAGTTTGCTTTTCTTTGGTTGGTCTCTGTGGATTGTAAAAGAACGGTATCAGGAAGATGGAAGACCTTCTCGTTATGAATGGATTCCTAATTCTAGAATTACTCCACAATACTCTATGGATAATTCATACCAAGTTGATGGTTATTTAATTGACAACAACTTTTATTCAAATAATGATGTTGTAACTTTCCAATCTCTCAATGATGGAATTCTTACATCTGGTGCAAGAGTATTGCGCGGCGCACTTGATTTAGAAATTGCAAGTGCAATGAGTGCATCAACTCCAATGCCTACTGGTTACATCTCCAATTCCGGTGCTGACCTCGATCCTAAAGAAGTTTCAGGACTTCTTGCAGCTTGGAAGCAAGCCAGGGCAAATAGATCAACTGCATATTTAACTTCTACGCTTTCATATCAACCAACATCATTCTCGCCTAAAGATATGATGTATAACGAAGCAAAGCAAGACTATGCAACACAAATTGCGCGTTTATGCAACATTGATGCTTTCTATCTCAGCGCAGATGCAAATAACAGCATGACATATAGCAATTTATTGGATTCTCGCAAACAGTTCGTTTCACTAACTTTACAACCTTTCATTTCTGCGGTTGAGGACAGGCTCTCCATGAATGACGTGACGGCCAATAACAACGAGGTGCGCTTCGATTTAGACAAATCGTTCCTTCGTGCCAATCCAATGGATGATTTACTTGTAATCGAAAAGATGCTTTCGCTTGGACTTATCACAGTTGAACAAGCGATGGAAATGACTGACCTAACACCTAACGGAAGCAATGGTATGTAATGGAAAATAGAATCCTTACCTTTTCCGCTGATCTAACAGCCAACCTAGAAGAACGCACAATTTCTGGGAAAATCGTTCCCGTTGGAACTGGAGAAATTGGTTCGACTTCAGCAGGACGAGTTGTATTTGAAAATGGAAGCATAGAACTCCCATCCGATGCTAAGAAAATCAAATTATTAAATCAGCACAATATGAAAGACCCACGTGGTCGCGCAACATTTTTTAATGAAATTCCTAACGATGGAATTTACGCAACATTCGCTGTATCAAAAAGCGACAAAGGAACTCAAAGTTTGATCATGGCTGAAGAAGGACTTGTTTCAGGTCTTTCAGTCGGCGTTGAAGTAATCAAAGCAAAGAATAAGGCTGGTGTTATGTATGTATCACAAGCTAAATTATTCGAGGTCAGTTTGGTCACAGAAGCCGCATTCAAATCGGCAATGGTCACCGAAATAGCTGCTGAGGAAACTCCAGAAGCAGTAGAAGAAATCCAACAAACAGAAAGCGAGACAGCTGTGGAGAATACTCCAGAGACAGTTGCAGCACCAGAAGTTGAAGCGGCAGCGGTAGAAGCTGCTCGCCCAACTGTTGCTGTAACATCCGTGCGTGAGCGCGTTGCACCACTTACAGCAGGTCAGTATCTAGAAGCAAACATCAAGGCAGCAATGGGAGACGACGAAGCTCGTCGCCTAGTTCGCGCTACAGATGACACAGCATCAAATACTGGTTTGACATTAGCACCACACCTAAATGAGTTTTACACAAACACAATCAAGGGTCGCCCAGCAGTAGATTCAATTTCACAAGGCGCACTACCAGCTTCTGGAATGTCATTCACATTGCCAAAGCTTTCTCAAGCACCTTCTGTAACAATCGAAGCTGAAAACGGCGCACTTGGTGGCGACGAAATGACTTCAACTTATGTAACTGTTGATGTCAAGAAAGCATCATCAATCCAAACGATTTCATGGGAACTCCTCGACAGAAGTTCGCCTGCATTCATGGATGCCTTGATGGTCGAGCTCCGCGATGCTTATGCTAAGTATTGCGATGGAGCAGTTATTGCTGCATTCACAGCATCTGGTACACAAGCATCAACACAAGCTGCAACAATCGCAGGACTAAAGGCATACATTGCTAAAGAAGTTCCAGCAGCTTACAAAGCATCTGGCAAGTTTGCTACAAATCTTGTTGCTAACACTGCATGGTGGGAGACAATTCTTTCAGCAGATGACACAACAAATCGCCCTCTATTTACTGCGGCACAGCCTTCCAATGCTCCAGGTAACGCATCTGGTCAGAGCATCACTGGTCAAGTTTTGGGTCTTAACTTAGCGGTTGATCCACACATGGCAGTTACAACTCTTATCGATGAGTCAGCGTTCATTGTTTCTCCAGAAGCATTCAAGTGGTTTGAGGCACCTACAACAACGCTACAAGTACAAGCACTTGCTAACGGTCAAGTACAGGTTGCACTTTACGGATACTACGCAATCGCGCCAATCTACGGCGGCGGCGTTCGTCGTTTCAACCTTACCTGATAAGTAAGTAACTAAGTCGCTGGGAGTGGGGCGCAGCCCTTGCTCCACTCCCAGTCTTTAGAAAGGAAATGGAATGTCATTAACAACAGTTGCAGAACTTAGAAGCGCACTTGGCGTTGGAAGTTTATACGCTGACGCTACTCTTCAAGAAGTATGCGATGCTAGTGATGCCGTTTTGCTTCCAATGTTATGGACTCCAACTTGGTACACAGTTGCTCATAGCAACATAGTTGGTTATGGAACTCTTTATTTTAATGATCCAGTTATAGGCACATTTTATGTAGGGCAATCTGTGACAATAGCGAATTCAGGAACTTCCTATAATGGAACAAAGACAATCACATCAATGGGTGATTATTCAATAACTGTTGCAACAAGTCACAGCACAGCTCAATCAAGACACCCAATCGCTCCTTATGGAACTGTATCAACAACTGCTTATACAACTTGGACAGACGATGCAGCTGTGCAACAAGCTTCTCTTCAAATCAGTGTAGATATTTGGCAGGCTCGTCAAGTATCAAGCACAGGCGGCGTATCCCCAGACTTTGCTCCAAGTCCATATCGCATGGGCAACACACTCATGGCTCGCGTTCGAGGTTTAATTGCTCACGCTTTGAGTCCTAACTCGATGGTCGGATAATGTCAGTTGCGCTTACTACTCTTAGAACCACGATTGCGACAGCATTAGTAGATAATACTAAGTGGCAAGTTTTTGCCTTTCCACCAGCAACGATTCTTGCAAACTCTGTAATTGTTTCACCAGATGATCCTTATTTAGAACCAAATAATAATCAGCATAATACAATCGCACCTACTGCCAATTTTTCTTTGGTCATCACGGTGCCTTTATTCGACAACGAGGGTAACCTCAATGGAATTGAAGAAGCCCTTGTGGGTGTGTTCAATAAACTTGCAGCATCTACATTGACGTATAATGTGGGAGCAGTTAGCCAGCCACGCATCCTTAGTGTTGCATCTGGTGACCTGCTTAGTTGCGAACTCAAACTATCCGTTCTAACCACCTGGAGCTAAAATGTCCGAATGGGAAAAAGAAAACGCTGACTTCCTGAAGAAAATCGGGCAGACAGCACCAGCAGCACCAAAGCCAGCAACTACTAAGAAAGACGAGGAATAACCTGAATGGCTATATTTCTAAACAATAAGGTCGGCGTGAAGGTCAATTCCGTCGATCTCTCTGACCACGTTCAATCTGTAACTCTCAATAGAAAATTTGACGAAATTTCTGTCACTGCAATGGGCGATTCTTCAGTGAAGGCAGTAAAAGGCCTAGAATCAAGTTCCGTGACTATTGACTTCCTAAACGACACAGCTTCGGCTAACGTCCTTGCAACTCTTCAAGCTGCATGGGGAACAACTGTTACTCTTGTTCTACTTCAAGAAAAGGGAACAGCAGTATCAGCAACCAACCCACTCTATACAGTCTCAGTTCTAGTTAATGGAACAACAGACATCAATGGATCAGTTGGCGATATTGGAATGCAATCAGTTACATGGAACTGCAACTCAACAGTTGCTGTTGCAACAACAGGAACTTTCTAAACAACTAAACTAAGGGGCAAAAAATGGCTAAGTTAAAAATAACAAGGGCAGATGGAACAGTTGGAGAGTATCAAATCACTCCGATCATCCAATATGCGTTTGAGATTCATGCAAAGAAAGGCTTCCATAAAGCCTTCATTGAAGATCAGAAGCAAAGCGATATTTTTTTCCTGGCTTGGGAATCTATCCGCCGTTCGGGTGAAACTGTTAAGCCATTCGGAGAGCAATTCATTGAAACCTTGACTTCGGTTGAGGTATTAGATGATGACCCTTTGGCTTAGGGCGCGACTCGATCACCTATCTGATTGCTAAATTAAGTGTCAGAATCGGGATCGCGCCACAACATTTATTAGAACTAGATGAAGCAATGCTAAAGAGCCTGATAAGGGTTCTCAATGATGAAGCCAAGGAGATAGAAAATGCCAATCGTAGAGCTAAGAGGTAACTTAGACCTACGAAAAGCAATGCGTAAGTTCACTCCTGATTTAGAGAAAGAACTTCGTAAAGAGCTTGCATTAGCGATGAAACCAGTTGTCAAACAAGCTCGCTCATTTGTTCCTTCTACTTCCCCGATGCGCAACTGGAATCCTCGTCAAATGAGTGAGGCATCATTTCCTCATTACAACGCATCCACCATTATCAAAGGCATTACTTACTCAACATCTGCATCTAAAATTGGTAAAAATGGATTTACATCACAAGCTCGCATTATGAATAAATCTCGCGTGGGTGCTATCTATGAAACTGCTGGAAGCAAGAATCCAGATGGACAACCTTGGGTTGGTCCAAAGGGCAGCAGTAGTCACAGATATTCTCATTCATACAATAAGGATGCAGGCAAGTTCTTTATCAGAGCATTGCCACCTTTGGTTCATGCAAAAGTAGGAACTGGTCGTTTAATCTATCGAGCTTGGGAACTTAATCAAGGTCGCTCGATGGGTGCTGCAATGAAAGCTATTGATAACGCCAAGCAGAAGTTTGAAAGATATACAGCATTTAACAGGGGAATCAAAGCGGAAACTAAGGCGGCTGCCTAATGGCTCAAGAAACTTCCAATATAGAAATTAACATTGGCTCGAAGTTAGATGCCAAAGGATTTAAGCAAGCTGAAACAGCTCTTAGCAAAATGGGAACTTCTGCTAAGAATCTAGCTGCTGCATTTGGTGTTACTTTTGCTGCCAAGCAACTAATCAACTACGCACAAGCTTCTATGAAGGCTGCTGCTCAGGATCAGAAATCACAGGCGCTTTTAGCCAACAGTCTCAATAATCTTGGTTTGGCTTATGCCAAGGTTGATGTCGAATCTTTCATAAGTCAAATGGAAAAACAAAGCAACATTGCCGATGACATTCTTCGTCCAAGTTTTGCTCAGCTGACTCAGGTAACACGATCATTAGGAAAGTCTCAAGAACTTTTACAACTGGCATTTGATGCTTCTTCAGGTTCTGGAGTCGATTTTTCTACAACTATAGACATCTTATCAAAAGCCTATGTTGGTAATTACAAAGGATTAAAGCAACTTAATCTTGGATTGACTGACTCTGAATTGAAATTGATGTCATTCAAGCAAATCCAAGACAAGATTGCAGTAGTTTATGCTGGGGCGGGCGCTAAAGCTTTAGATACTTATTCTGGCCAAATGGATAAACTCACACTTGCTACCGGCAATGCAAGTGAAAAGATTGGTTATGCACTTCTTGATTCAATAGTAAAGATTAGCGGAAGCAAATCAATCGACGAGTTCACAGCCAAGATTGATACATTAGCAACAGCCTTTGCAAATCTCATTACAAAATTTGGTGATTGGATTGCTATATCCACATCGCAACAGGCTCAAAGTGGATTCAATGTAGCAAAAGTTAGCGGTATAGGAAGAATTCAAAACAGGATCACTGGCAGCATGGGAAATATCTCCATGACTGGTGGCACAAATATGGATACCCAGCTTTATGTCATAGCGCAAAAGAAACTTGCAGATGAAGCTGAAATTAAACGCCAAAAGGAACTCAAGGCTATTGAAGATGCTCGCATTAAGAACCAACAAAAGATTCTTGAAAATGCTAAGAAAGCAGCAGCTGAAGCCCAAAAGAAATTAGTTTTAGATAAGGCTTCTGCATTCTTAAACCAAGCGAATAAACTGTTTGATTTGGATCGCATTCAATTAGCAGCTGCTGCCATGAGCAAACAGACTGAAGAAGATAAAGTCCGTATTCGTCTTAAGCAAGAAATCATGGACTTAGAAGATGCAATCAATGCAGGTAACATCGAAGGTGCTGCCAGACTTGCTCAATCAGTAATAAATGACGCTACTCTTCTTGGACAACTTCGTGGTGATATGTTTGCTTTGGGTGATGTTCCAGACCCATTTGCTGAATGGCTAAATACACTAAAAGCTATTGCAGCACAATTAGCAGCTTTAGCTAAAATCCCAATTATGACAGGCGGGGGATACAACGTCTTTAATGCTCCTGCTGGGTCTTATGCAACAGGCGGAGGAACAGCTGGAGGCAATCTAGGTTCAGATGTTTATCAAAGTACTTTAACTGGTCAAGCCTTAATTAATAAACTTAATAAAAATGATGCTTTTGCAACAATGGCAACAGGTGGAATAGTCAATAAGGCAACAATGGCTTTAATCGGTGAAGCAGGACCAGAAGCAGTTATCCCATTAGATCGCATGGGTCAAATGGGTGGCACAACCGTTATTGTTAATGTGAGTGGTTCTGTTACAACAGAACGTGACTTAGTATCTGCAATTACACAGGGCATTTACAATAATCAAGCTGCTGGAACCCCAATCACCTACACAACGGCGTACTAATGGCATTACCAGCAACCCCTATCGTTAAAATTAACCTTACTCAAGGTGCATCATTCGGTACCGTAATGATACTGGGGACTGGTCAATTAGGTTTTGCTGAACTTGGAACTGTTGTACCAAACATTGTTGATGTCTCAGCTTCTGTATTGAAGATTTCAACTCGTAGAGAGCGTAATTTACTTCAGGACAAGTACATCTCAGCTACAGCGGTTGTACGTGTCAATGATCCTACAGGAAATTTCAATCCTCAAAACACGTCAAGTATCTACTACCCCAACATTCAGCCGCTCCGTAAGATTCAGATTCAAGCCAATTATTCAGGAACGCTCTATCCAATTTTTTCAGGCTACATCACAGAGTATAAATACACTTACCCAACATCTCAGGAAACTGGATTTGTTGATTTCATTTGTTATGACGCATTTAGATTATTCTTTAATTCGAACGTAACAACCGTAACTAACGGAACTGCTGGACAAGATACTGGAACTCGTATTGGCAAGATTTTGGATATGGTAACTTTTCCTAACTCTCAGCGTTCAATTCAGACTGGTAACACAACTTGCCAAGTTGATCCAGGGAGTACACGTTCAGTTCTTCAGGCTGTTCAGACTGCTGAATTTACAGAACAAGGTGCGTTTTATATTGATAAGTCAGGCGTTGCAGTATTTAAGAATCGCCAATATGTAGTCGATGCTCAATCAGCTTCTTCTACCAAGTTTTCAAATGTAACTGGCTCATCGGATATAAACTACTCAGGCATTCAGTTTGCTTTTGACGATAAAACCATTGTGAACTCGGCCACCGTAACTAGAATTGGCGGCACTGCACAGAACTATTCAGATGCAACCTCTATTGCTTCTTACTTTACTCACGCTGTTACTGCACCAGAGATGCTTATGCAGACAGATGCCAATGCCCTAGCCCTAGCAACTGCCTACGTAACCAGTCGCAAGGAGACCACTATCCGCATTGATTCAATCACTTTGGATTTGGTGACTTTGGCTTATGGAGCAGGCGTTATTGCAGCTCTCGATCTTGATTACTTTGACACCATGCAAATCACAAATGATGGTCAAGGTGGCTCAACTATTGTCAAGACCTTACAATGTCAAGGGGTTGGCCACGATATAACACCTAACACTTGGCAGACAGTTTTGACCACACAGGAGGCTTTACTCGATGTTATGTACTAGAATTGACCCTATGAAAGAGGTGTGCTAATGGCTGTTGGATTCCCAACTAAAGTTTCGTATGCGAATGGAGATGTGTTTTCCTCGAACGACATAAATGACACTAACGGAACAATTAACCTACTACAGACAAGTACCTTGTCCGTACAAGCAGGTAAAAATCGAGTAATTAACGGTGGTATGGATGTATGGCAACGCGGTACAACTTTTGCTAATCCTGCACTTGGTTATACTGCCGATAGATGGCAAGGTTCAACCGCAACAGCAGGAACAGTTACACGCGTAGCAACAGGTGATACAACAAATTTACCCAATATCCAATATGCCTTGCGTTACCAAAGAACCGCTGCATCCACTAGCACGTCTCAATTAAATATTATTCAAAATTTTGAGAGTGTTAATTCAATTCCTTTGGCTGGCAAGACAATTACTTTATCTTTCTATGCTCGTAAAGGCGCTAACTATTCTCCTACTTCAAGCCTTCTTGGTGTTATTTTGGCAACTGGTACAGGGACAGACCAAAACTATTACACAGCAGGTTATACAGGTCAGGCAGACACAATTTCATCAAGCGCAACTCTTACAACAACTTGGCAACGATTTACCTACACAGCAACATTGCCTGCAACAATGACAGAAATGGCAGTTTATTTTTATGCTGCTCCAACTGGTACTGCTGGTGCTGCTGATTATTATGAAATTACAGGTGTGCAAGTTGAATTAGGAAGTTATGCCACTTCGTTTAGTCGCTCTGCTCCTAATTATGGTGGTGAATTGGCTGCTTGCCAGAGGTATTACTTTAGAAGTACAAGCAATACAACATCTAGCACAGATACACTTTCAAGCGTTGGCTTTGCTTATTCAACAACAAATGCAATTGTTCAATTTCAGTTACCTGTGACGATGAGAATAAAACCGTCCGCCGTAGATTATGCCAATATCCAAACACTTACCGCTGCTGGTGGGCAGTCAACGATTTCATCTTTATCTATTAACAATGGCAATACACAAATCTGTGAAGTGATTAGTGTATCTACAGGGTTAACTTCAGGAAATGTTTTAACTATTCGCTCAAATGCCGCAGGTAGTGGGTATGTAGGCTTTACGGCAGAATTGTAGGAGATGAAAATGGACAATGTATCTTTTATTGAAATTACTAATCCCGATGGCCTCAAATTAGAACAAGCCATTATTGACCGAGGCAACGGGGAATTTACTTCAATGCTTAAATCAACTTATGATGAAATGATTGCTAAAAATGAAGCCTCTACTCTGTAAAGCGGGGCAACAACTTCGTGAGCAGATTGATGATTCCTTTCCAGATCGCGATAGAAAGTCCGATGGTTGGATAGGCGATGCCGCTCACGCCAGTCGTCCGAGTGACCACAATCCCGATCCGTCTAACGGCTACGTCAGGGCTATTGATGTGGATAAGGACTTCGACTCACGCCCCAGCACAGGTGCTTATCTTGCCGACCAAATACGCCTATGCGCCAAGTCAGGTGAGAAACGAATTGCTTACGTCATCTATGCAGGCAAAATCGCTTCCGCTAAGAAATCTTGGAACTGGCGTACTTATGATGGGATT
>Ga0209088_10002444_pt1 | contig 11372 bp, 24 predicted proteins | sample S_140625_EF_Meta_FD_187324 | JGI IMG/M metagenome (GOLD analysis project Ga0209088, IMG submission 187324) | Freshwater microbial communities from Lake Simoncouche, Canada to study carbon cycling - S_140625_EF_MetaG (SPAdes) (version 2) | ecosystem: Environmental > Aquatic > Freshwater > Lake ...
TGATTATTACATATAAACAATTATGGAAAAGATATAAAGCCGAAGCTCCAGAATATGCAACTGATCCTGTAAGTTTCCAAAAAACTAGGAAAGATTCAACTAAAGTTGTATCATATCTAGCCAAAGAATTTGAGATGCGCAAAAATGCTGACCAAATGAAACGCACATCTATTGCCAAAACTGGTGAATTGAATATGTCTAAGATTTATTCTTATGTGTTCAATGAGGATATCTTCAAGAAAGCCACAGTAGTTGCTGAAGGCAAATCTCATGGCTTGGTCATGTTCTTAGATTGGTCAGGTTCAATGTCCGAAAATATTAACAATACAGTCAAACAGTTAATTAACCTAACACTCTTTTGCAAGAAGGTTAATATTCCTTTTGATGTATATGCCTTTTCATCCGAATATGACCAACATGATTGGATGAAAGAAACTTGGAAAGATGGTAATATTTACCTAGATAAGTGTAACTTGTTAAACATACTTTCTAATAGAATGTCTGCATCTGAATATTCGTATGCTTGTGGTGCACTATTGTATATGACTACTGGTCATCATAGATTGAATTGGTTCTGCCTTGGTGGTACCCCACTCAATGAAGCAGTTATTGCTGCCATGGAAATTATTCCAGAATTCAAAAAACAATATAAGTTACAACTTGTTAATGCTGTATTCTTAACTGATGGTGAAGGACATGGCGGTAATATGGTGTATCGTAATCTACCAATAGAAGGTAGTATTCCATTCAATGATGCGGTAACACATACTGCTGAAGAACAGCTTGTACCAATGAGAGGTTTAACCAGACAGAGATATGGTGCTTGCAATGAGATATATGTTATTCGTGATCCTAAAACAAAGAATCAGGTTATATTAAGTGAAGGTTCTTTCCAGCAAAATATTACTGGTGCATTTCTCAAGTTATTAAAACAGAGAACAGGATGTAATGTGGTGGGCTTCTATATATTATCAGGTAGAGATTTTAGAAACGCAATCTGGAGATTTCCAAAGTTAACAAATGCTGAGTTATTGAGAGCAGAGTTCCGTAAAAATAACTTTGCTGTTTGTACCAATGCTGGATATGATGAATACTATTTTATCCGTACCGAAAGTATGAATACCGATGATGATGTAGAACTTGAAGTAAAAGAAAATGCGACCACCCGTGGACTTGTATCAGCATTTAGCAAGTATACAAAAGGTCGTTTGACTAACCGTGTAGTATTGAACCGTTTTATAGGAATGATAGCATGAGAGAATTTGTAATTAAAGAAGATGAAGAATACAAGTTAAAGATGAGGTCGTCTAAATGTGCAGTACCAGATGAGTATAATACACTTGAATTTATTCGTGAAACAAAAACACATAACGGAGAACTTGGTGAAGAATCAAACTATAAATTTTTCCTAACGGACTCCGAAATGAATGCATTAACACAACATTTTATAGGACTAAAATCATGAAAGATATAGCAACTTTTGTTGGTGGTTCTGGAAAATTTATGGCCATAATATGTGAAGCTGAAGATAAATCATATTACAAAGTGAATTATGGAACAGCACAACAACCATATGCATTCAGTAAAGTGTTTATGAATGAATCAGAAGCCACCAACTTTGCAACAGAATATACAGATAGAGGAAACAAACCAGTTTTACTGGAAGAATAATTATGGATGATAAGGTGAAAGAAATATTATTGATTACTCAAGAGGAGTGTGCAGAAGTAACTCAAGCAATTTCTAAAGTATTCCGATTTGGACTTAATGAACGCTGGCCTGAACCTATTAACCCAACAAACAAAGAACGGCTTGAAGAAGAAGTTGGTGATTTGCTTTGTATGATTGATATTATGGTAGAGAATGGAATTATATCTGATGAGAAACTCAATAAAGCAAGAAACAATAAACGCCAAAAACTAAAAACTTGGTCAAGTATATTTAAATAATGGATTTACATCAACTTATATTATTTCTAACCAAAGTATATGTGTGGACTCCGCAAGATAGTCCTATGCGCCAGGAAATCCAAAATGTTTTGAATCACTTGAAAGCACAAAGACAATGATGAATGTATTGGTAACTGGACATAAAGGTTATATTGGTCAACACCTATGTAAGATGATTAGGCAGAGTAGACCTGAGATTAATTTATACGGTTTAGATAAATGTGGAACTGCAGAAGATAGACAAGATATTTGCCAGAGATTCTATTCTGATATGGAATATAATACTGTCATTCATTTGGCTGCCAAAGTCCGTGTTGGAGAATCCGTAAACAAACCAACACTATATTATGACACAAATATTAATGGTACACTCAATATACTAGACTGTGTTAATTATCACAACTTTGTATTTGCTTCCACAGGAGCCGCCAGTAATCCATCTTCTCCTTATGGATATTCTAAAAGAGTCGCAGAAGATATTGTGGCAGAGAAGTGCTACGATTATACAGTCTTTAGGTTCTACAATGTAACTGGTACTGACGGATTTCTCGCCACCAATCCTGATGGATTATTTTATAATCTTTCTGAAGCAACCAGAACAGGAGAGTTTAATCTTTATGGTACTGACTATGATACTAAAGATGGTACTTGCGTAAGAGAGTATGTCCATGTAAATGATATTTGTGAGTCCTTGATAAGAGCAATAGATGAACCGGCAAACGGTATTGAGAACCTTGCTTATGGAGACACCAGAACTACCAGAGAAATTATAGATACATTCAAAGAAGTGAATAAGATAGACTTCAAAGTGAATGAGTTACCTAGGAGGCCAGGTGACTTAGAAGCCTGTCACCTAGATAAACCATCCAGATATATGGTACAGAGATACAGCTATGAAGAAATGCTTAAGCTTTAAGAATAGAAGTAACCAGTAGACTTCTTATCAAAATATTCTCTTTGATATTTTTCTACATCGGCTGCACAAGTTGGTGACTTAGATGAGATATATAGATCCAAAGATGTTTTAAAATTTGTTCTGAACAGTTGGTTCAATAGTTTAATTAGTTTCATTGCTTTCCTTTTGTATTAGTGTTACTACTAATAGTATTTATACTTACATATCATCACCTAAGACACATTCTCATCCTATGAAACAAACCATGCTCACTATTGCCGTTATCGTCTTTGTGTATGGCTATCTTTCCGATGCAGATTACCACACCATGGTTGACAAGCCTAAGAAATCCGTGTATACTTGTAGTCAGATAGATAATCTGTCTATGGGTGGCTGGCATCCAGACATTCCAAAAATTGAATTTGACCGTTGTAATTACTTAAAAGAGAAAGCGAAACAAGACCATGCTCGTACCAATCAAATCTAAAGTCCTTATTGAACTCATTGAAAAAGATAAAGAAACTCAATCAGGTATTCTACTATTTAATCCTGACCGTGAAGAACCAAACAAGGCTAAAGTAATTGCTATTGGTGATAAAGTCCAAGATGTTCAAGTAGGTGATACCATTCTTCCTAATTGGAACCAAGCCATTGAGACCAAGTATGATAAAGACCACAAGACTTATATCATTGATGAAGAAGGTATTGTTCTGGTATTTGATTAATCGGCGCAACACTTAATCCTTTTGGAAGGCCTCCGGCGCTCATGAACCTACAACTAGAAATACAATTCTTCTGGCCACTCACAGAACAGATACCGTTAGACTTAGATTATACCGAATGTAATCAACCGAAATACTATGTGCCAGTTGGATACTCCACACCAGTTGGAACAGGATATACACTTGCCAATCAACAATGGAGTACAACTTCTATCTCCGCTGGAATATTACAGTTAGACGTAGATACCACCGTACTCAAAGTAAACGATAAACCACCACTCCTCCGCAGAGCACTATACAAACTATTAGGAATAAATTGGGAGATTAAATGAAACTTCTGTCTAACCAAATCTACCTAGACCAAGAAGGAAAGAAAGTCCTTACCCAAAGAATTTATGGTGCCATGGTAGAATACAAATTTCCTGATAACCATAAACTATGGGTAACCAGACAAGATACATTTCTCAGAGAACACACCTATCAAGGTCATTATAACATGAGAGGATGGGGAGATAACCTTGATTAAATACTGGTTAGAATTTACTTTGTTCTATGCACTATGCATACTGTCCATTCCCATGGCACCGTTTGTATTCCTATGGGTAGTGTATATGAGAGCCTCAGAGGATTATCAGAATAAACTAAAAGTACCTAAAGGAGAATAATAATGGATGAACTGGACTTAGTAAAGAAAACATTACTTGAACAAGAAACAACCATTATTAACCTCAGAGCGGATGTAGCATTACTCACAGAGATTATTCGAGACCTAGAGGGTAAGAACAGAGGCTTAGAGAATTCTCGTAACTTTATAATGAATGTATTGAAACAATAATATGAAACTAGAATTTTGTGCTGTATGTGGTACTACATCAGATTTACATCAACACCATATAGAACCTGTTGTTTTTACAGGTATCAAAAGAAAGAGACTAAAGGGGTATGACAATAAAAAACCTCTGAAGGATTGTACTCCTTTTGAAGTGTTTGCTTTTTTATTTGACCAAGGTATTATTAGTGATGACGGTGAATTGACTGTATGTGGGTTTCATCATAACATACTTCATGGTATTGTTAAATTTCAAATGGCAGAACATGGAAAACTCATACAAGAAGGTATAAAGAAAGCAATTGCTAAAGGTGTTCAACTTGGCAGACCTACTATATTAAATGGTGATATCATTAAAGGTGTTAATCAAATGAGAGAGCAAGGAGTCTCCATTAAAAAGATAGCTGATTATTATAGTATTGGAGTAGGCACAGTATATCAATGCTTTCCTGGTTCCAAAAAAAATCCAAATACTAAACCTTCTTTAGAAAAATTTTTGAAATAGAATGGTATTAAAGAAACACGAATTGTCTACTGCCTATTGGTGTGATGAAACGAACCAATGGGTTGTAGGCACGAAGAAAGAGTACCAATGGATTGCTGAGAAATCCTCAGAGCAATCTCCGTGGATGAATCTGGATGATGCTTTACTCTGGATCATTCGGCGGGACCAGGAAAAAAATTAGGAATCACTGGTCTTCCTGGAAAAAATTTCAAAATCCTTCAAAAAATCACCAGCGAAAAAAGTTACTGAACTCTTGGTTTGACCTACCAAGGTTTTTTTATTATACTGCTCCTCCAGCGCTATAAGTGACAAGACTATCAGAGCAACACAAAACACCACAGCTGTTGTTTTTACACAACAAGCGTCATATCGTGTCGCTCTCAAAATTCAAACTCAAAATAATGCTTTACATTTTCTCAAATTAGTGTATAATAGTCTTATAAACTAAACAAATGAAAGAAAATATGAATACAATAAACACAACAAAATACATTAATATGTTAAACTCTAATTCTAAATTTAGAATTGAATTAGTCGAACAATATGATAATGAATGTATTGAATTTAAGATAATGAGAAAATCTAATAATAAACAAGTATCATATTTTTATATTCATACTAATGATGTTATTACTAATGATAAACTAGATAATACAGTATATGAGATATATTATGATAATGATGTCGATGAAGAATTAGATAATCAATTTTTTGAATGTGATTTTCTCGCTTCGTATATATTCGATGATTTTGATAATTTTTATTCATTCGTGAATAATGAACATTTTGATGTTTAATTAATAATAATGAAAGATAATATGAATAATACACAAAAGAAACAAAAGAATAAAACAACAATAACATTTACTAATAAAGAATTAGATGTTATATATGATGCATTAACTGAATTAGAAAATATGACTGATAATAATAAAACACAAAATATTATTAGCGATATTTGCACTAAAATGTTTAATGCTCAATTTACACAACAAAAGTGATTTGTAAAAAAACAACACTAAAAATAGTTCTTGACTTTTTTTGAAATTCGTGTATAATAGTCTTTATAGTGATTAATTAAGAGAAAGAAGAAAAAATGACTGAATATTTTGAAAATGATATTAAAATTACTGTATACAATTACAAAAATCCTCGCAAGAGCGAGCGCACTTGGCCCGCAATGAAGGGCTCAATCGCTAATATCGGTCGCAAAGCTGAGACGCTCTGTAGCTTTGGCTTGCTGAAGCATAAGCGTGGTTGATGTTGTTTTTACACAACAAACTGGAAATAGTTATTGACATCCAGTCCAATTAGTGTATAATGGTTTCATAGTAGTTAAACGAAGTTAAACAATTTAAAAGAAAAGGAATTATATGTTTACATTTGCTTGTGGTTCAATTGAAGGTCTTACACTTAATCAAAAGCGTGAAACCATCACAGCGTTAAAAAAGTCCATATCAATGGAGGTAGCTCAACGCCGTGCTAATAAGGTAGCAGAAAAAGAGCAGAAAGCTTTTAATGCTGCCATGAAGCGTGAGGTAGCAATAGCAAGAGCTCAGGCTCGCTTACAGAAGCTTTTAGATAAAGCTTCTCCTGTTGGCAGTAAAGCTATCAAGGCTAACAAGCGTGCTTCTGCCTGTACCGTGATCCAACAGGAAGCTACTGAAGCTAACGCAATTGCTTTGAAATTCGCTGCCAAGAAGCGTAGCGCCTAAGAGGTAAGGTGTTGTTTAATTACAACACCATTTTAAAGTATTACTTGCCACTTTTGCGAGAATCCTTTAAAATGGTTATATTAAATGAGAAAAGGAAATATATGAGTTATAATAAATTTGGTGTGAATACAAGCAATAGCTTCAATACGCCACCGAAAGCTGGTAATAGCAAATTGTTTAATAAGCTGATTGATATGGGTTACACCGATCCATCCGAAGCTTACCATGCAATTGCAAAGTATTTGGTAACTGGTAAAATCGTTAAACCTTCTAAAGGAAAAGTATGAGCAGAAAATTTTATGTAGCGATGGCAAAGTCCTTTAGGGAAAATATAAAGGATTATAATGAACGGAATGCCGCTGTGGTGGCGTATTGTGAGACCATAAAGGAATTAGGTCTACCATATTCGGCAAGGTTCGATGTAATTAAATTTAGAATAGCAAGCGGAGTTTAATATGAAATAAGCGTAACGCATAAGAGAGCGGCCGCCAGTAGCCCTAAGCTGGCAGGTGTTGTTTAATTACAACACCATTTTAAATAATTCTTGCCATTTTTGCAAGAGTCCTTTAAAATGGTATGTATAAATTGAGAAAAGGAAATATATGAAATTATTATCTACTGGTAATCCGAAGGTTCTTAAAGGTATCAAGCAAGGTTATAACACCTATATCCTACACTTGGCACCCGCTAAGCTTTCTGGTCATGAGGTTTGTCCTAAGCGGACTGTAGGTTGTACTGATAGCTGCTTGAATACAGCTGGTCGTGGTGGTATGTTTAAGCGTGGCGAGGTAACGAATGTAATCCAAGAGGCACGCATACGCAAGACCAAGCTTTTCTTTACTGACCGTGATGGCTTCATGGAGTTATTAGTAAAAGATATTCAGCTGGCTATTAAGCAGTCTGAGCGCCTTGGTTTAATACCTGTATTCCGTTTAAATGGTACTAGTGACCTCTCATGGGAAAAATACCCAGTTAGAAAATCTAGTGGTTATTACTATGCCAATATTTTTGAGGCATTCCCTAATGTCCAATTCTATGATTACACCAAGGTGCTTGGTCGTAAGGTAAAAGGTATCAGTAATTACCACCTTACCTTTAGTGCTGCCGATGGTAATGATGCCGATGTAACCAAGGCAATTCAGCAAGGCTACAATATTGCCACAGTATTCGGCATTAAGAAAACCGTACCGATGCCTGAATTGTACTTAGGCACCCCAGTTTTCAATGGCGATGAAAGCGACCTACGCTTTCTGGATCCAAAAGGTGTTATAGTAGGTCTGTATGCAAAAGGTAAAGCTAAGAAGGATACTAGTGGCTTTGTGAAATATCCAACCTTTACCATTTTTGATATGGTAAACCAGAGAATGGCGGCCTAAGCCGCTGTTGTTTTTATACAACAAAGTGGCAAATAATTCTTGACATTTTTACCAATACCTGTATAATGGTCGTATCAGTTAAAGAAAAGGAAATAAAATGTTAAAACATGAAAACAAAGCAGTAAAAGGTGATATTATCAGAGCTTACGATTTTGCTCCAATGGCAGGCCGTGGCGATTGTTATGTAGAAGGAAAAGTAATCGATGCAAATTGTAATGAACCCGGTTACAAGTGTTATAAGATAGAAATCACGGCCGATAAATTCGATGGCGATGTTGAAACAGAAATGATTAGAGGTAATCGTATCGCTAGTCAAATGTATGTGCCGTATGAGGTGAGCTTTCATGAGTATGATTTTAGAGTGATTAATTTAGGTAAATTTATTAATCGCAAGAGGTAGTACCGAGGTGTTGTTTTAATACAACACCATTATACAGGACGCTTGCCATTTTGTAGGACTCCTGTATAATGGTAGTTATAGTAGTGATAAAGATTAATTGTTTATCAGAGGCAACCTGTCGGGTATAAGTCCTCTGCTTTTTTAAGGAGTAGTATGGGTCAGTTTAGTGAATTTGATTATGCAGTAGGTGATTACTGTAGGCACTTAGAAGCGGATCATAATAAGAGCTTTGGTAATATTCCTTATATGTTCGTGTATGAGGTAGGTAGGAAGTATGTAAAAATTATTATGTGTCGTACCAGTTATCCTAGTGAGGATCGCTCTTCACATAGTTGGATTGTTATTGGCGACCAAGGTAAGTTTAAGCATGGTGATATACTGAAGTCAGCTACATGGAAGGCACCCGCCAAGAATTTTGCTAGAGGTAATGTATTGACGGGTAATTATAAACACATTAGATGGGCGGGAATATGAATAAGAAATGGTACACAGATTTATTGTTGCAGTATTACCAGACTTACGGCCGCACAGTTGGTCAGAGAGCAGTATTCTCTCGGATACCAATGTCCAAGTATGATGAGTTTAAGGCTTTGTTTGGTAATAAGTTTAGGTTGAGGTATCGTGGTCCTAGAGCTCATCGTATCGCTCAAGGTAGAGCTCCTTCATTGGCTCAGTCCACCTGCTTGAAGGTAGATGCCACCCACTTTACAGCTTATATGCAGTAGTTGTAAGGAAACAACACTACACTTGCCATCCTACCATAACTGTAGTATAATGGTGGTGTAGTAGAGGTATTTTTTGATTAACAATAGGAGTATTATAGTATGGCTTTAACAGTAAGAAAAGGTAAGGTAAACCGTCATGAGAAAATTACCCAAGTTTTACTAAGTGGTAAGCCTGTGAGTCCCGATGAAATTGCTACAGTATTCAAAGGTACGGATCAGGAAGGTGTGCTGTATCGCTTAAGCACTAACATATACAATATCCGTAAGGATGGAGGTATCGTGAAAGTGATTAAGACTGGCAGAGCAGTATCAGCATATCAGCTAGTGAATTTTACCGAGTTTAATAATGATGGGCGTTATGTGGGTAAGCCAAAGGCCGTCGCACAGAAACCTACTGAAATTGCTCAGGTAAAAGCTGAGGTAGTCTCTGAGGTAAACTAAAACTCTCTGTGGTACTCCAAAACCATTCTGGAATCTATCAGGATCGTTCTGGATGCCACATAGAAACTAAGACCTTCAAGAAGCACCTAGGTAACGAAGCAGTTAGCGAAGCGATAGTTAAAAACTATCACGCTTATAACTAAAAGTAATAAGAAGGAGTTTTCGTAGGTTTTCGTGAGTTTTCGTGGTTCGGTAGATGATAGTTTTATACTATTAACATGAGGATACTATAGTAATAATTGTTTTGACAAGCGTTTATTACTATGTTATACTGTATACAATAGAAAAGGAACAATATGAAACATATTATGGGTAAATTATTATATGATGAGGATTCTTGTCAAGGTGTTACAAAAGTAAAAGTTCCAGAAGATGTAATTGGTTTAGATATTCTCTCCGATTGGATTAATGAGTTACAGTCGGAATATGATAGAATTTTACATAAAGGCTGGATGTCAAATTGATTAATAGTATACTAAAGTGGTCAGGTTGTTTTCTGGTGATAGCAGGTGCGATATGTACCTCACTTAGAATAGATCCATTAAATATCATTTTGTTAAATATGGCTTCTGTATGTTACCTCTCATGGGGATATCGTATAAAAGAATGGAATCAAGTAGTGGTGAATGTAGTATTAATTGTAATTTATATAATCGGATTAATAGGATAACGAAAGTTAAAAGGAATAATATGCCAAATTGGTGCTCAAACTATGTAGAATTAACTCATGCTGAACCTGAAATGTTACGCAGAGCTGAGGACGCTTTTAATCGTGGTGAGTTACTGGCCGAGTTTATACCTGTACCTGCATCATTACAGATAGTTGCAGGTCGTGTTGGTGATGATAATGATACCAATCAAAAAGCATTAGAGGTGCAACAGCAAGAGAATATATCATTACACGGTTATGCCAATTGGTACGATTTCTGTGTTGGTGAGTGGGGCACAAAATGGGATGTAGGCGGTGATGGCCAAGTACCTGAGGTAAACGGTAATACATTTTCTGCATCATTTCAATCGGCATGGGGTCCTCCAATACAGGCATTTGAAAAGTTAGAAGAAATGGGCTTTACTGTTAGTGCCTACTACTATGAATCTGGCATGGGTTTCTGTGGTGTGTTTTCTGAAGGTGTTGATGATTACTTTGATATAACCGATATGTCGGCTGAAGATGTTGCCGACCTATTGCCAAATGTATTAGATGAAATGTTTGGTATCTCCGAGAATATTGCTGAGTGGGAACAGGAGAATGAGGAAGAAGATGATACACCTCATGAGTTTAATACCGAAGGCAAGTTTACAGTAGAGAAATAACCGAATAGTCTTTATGGAGGAATATCCTTGGCAGACTTTAAACAGCCTAAACAGCACATGGTTTGGGAAACGATCCTTTAGGTACCATAAATCCTATAAAATAGGCAGGTCAATTTTTGCTGGTAGTTGCGACCTTAGATAATCTAAAACCAGCACTAATTCTAATTAAGGAGTATTATGAGTAATGTATTCACGGTGTATATTGTTAAAAGCTTTGGTCCTGATGCTGGTTATACCAACCTCAAGGCGTTTATTAATGTAGATGAAGCAGAGGCCTATGCCAAAACCATTGAGAAACAGATTCCAGATGATGTAGAGAATGAATTTGTTGAAATTGAACAGATGGATTGCCTATCATATGGCACAACCAATCAGTCAATCAATTTGAACTTTGGTTCATATCCATACATAAATTAAAGGTTATTACTATGATGGATGACGGCACATTAATGTTTATCATTGCGTTTATTATTACGCCTATACTCATATGGTTAGTGACTA
>Ga0209088_10002448_pt1 | contig 11367 bp, 10 predicted proteins | sample S_140625_EF_Meta_FD_187324 | JGI IMG/M metagenome (GOLD analysis project Ga0209088, IMG submission 187324) | Freshwater microbial communities from Lake Simoncouche, Canada to study carbon cycling - S_140625_EF_MetaG (SPAdes) (version 2) | ecosystem: Environmental > Aquatic > Freshwater > Lake ...
GATTGTAAGTATGCGGTGACCGCGGTCATCGGCCTCTACTGCGTCTACAACTTCAATAAGTCGTTGTTTAATTTCTGTCTGACGCTTGGTAATTAAGTCAAGCTCATCTTTAAGCATAAGATATTGACGAACATTATTTTTAAGTTCTTGGCTTTCCATGTTATCCCCTTTAACTAGAAGAATAACTTAATGCTTTAAGGGTTAGCTGTCAACCTCAGCGATGTAAGACTCTAGGGCTTTAATAATAATACTAGTGACTGTGACGCCCTCTTTTGCTGCTTTTTTTTGAACATTGAGCCATAGGCTGTCAGGCACACGAATAGTACGCGTAGGAGTTTTAGGTGCATTAGGCATTGAACAATTATACCTTCTCTGTGTAGGCTGTTGGGTGTAAATGCTCTAAACTATAGATGATGCTAAAAATTGTTTAAGGCCACCAACACTCAGAGGCACTCCACCGTCTTTATCTAGGCCTTCACCATCAAGAATAGCGTCAGCTACTGAGCTTTTTTGCTGTAAAGACTCGTATTGGCGAATCTCAATAGAGCCCTCAACTAACAAATCTTGAATAACAATAGAGGGCCAAACGGAAGACGCTCTCTTTATACGCCCGTTTCTTTGGACTGCGGCCCCCGACGACCACGGGAGATCGTAGTTAACCAAGAGGTTAGCTGCTGGAAGGTCCACACCGTAACCGCCCGCATCACTACTAATGAGCACACGAATAGAAGGATCTGTATTAAACGCAATTTTATTCTCCTCTTTAGTTTTGGCATCTAGTTTTCCTGAGTATAGACGACACTGGTTAGGGCCAAGTGCCTCAGCAATCTTATCAAGCATATCTACGTATGTAGCAAAAATAACTACTTTATTTGCGTCATCTTGCTCAAGAAACTCTTTAACGTATTGAATAAGGTAATCTAACTTAGGAGAGCTAATAACGCCGTCTATGGCGCCCGAGCTATTTAAATCGCTTGCGTAAGAAGACCCTTCACCCATTTGTAGTTTAAACTTAGACGCGCTGGTGCGGAGAAGGTCAGGGTGGGAGCAGAGCATCTTTAATGCCCCAATCTTAGACATAATCTTGCCGCGCATTTCGTCTTCAGGCCCACCACGCTGAGAAGAATACCCGTAATGAGATAGCACATTGAATGAAGAACCAAATAAAGCTTGAGCCTCATCTAAATCAAATAGTAAATCGTCAACAATTCGAGAGTATAGTTTTGAGCATTTACGATCAAAATTAATTCTAATAGGGTCGTTGTGAATAGTGTCTGGCAAGTAAGGGGCAACGTCTGGATCTTTTTGAGCTTTACGAACAGAAGCCTCTTTCATCTTTGTGTGAAGAGTATCTAAATTTCTATAATATTGAGGAGCGCCCCAAGAGTTTCTAACAATAAAAGCAGAATCAAATATATCGAAACGCCCAAGAACACTTGCATCTACAAACTGCATGATTGAGTAAAGCTCTTCTGGTTTGCCATTTTCTATAGGTGTACCTGTTAAAGCAAATCTAAAAGGAGTATTAACTAGCTTCTTTACTGCTTTAGATCGTTTTGATTTAAAGGATTTGATAGCGGTTGCTTCGTCGAGTACGACAAATCCTCGTGGGAGCTGTCGTACTTGATCCCAGTCGTTAACAATTTGCTCATAGTTAAGCACAATGTAATCAACCCCGCTAGCCCGCCAGTCCATAGCTTCGGCGTACTGTTCTTTTCTTTTCTTCGGCGTTCCGTCAATGACCAAAGCTTTAGAAGTTCCATCTGTAAATTTCTCAATCTGATTAGCCCATTGGTATTTCAATGAAGATAAACAAATTATAAGGCCTGGCTCTTTAATTTTGCCCTCATCCATAAGCCGTTCTAGGGCGGCAATAGTAAGCACTGTCTTGCCCAACCCAAGGTCGTAAGCCACAAGCATGCGAGCACGTTCGCACATACGGTCTACGGCCTCGGGTTGGTAAGGGAGAAGGGTGCCAGTAAAAGTCATTTGATTAGCCTAATAGGTGTTTGATCTGGTTAATCAGGTTAGGCATATCGCTATTGTTTTTGATAACGGCGTCAAACTCCCAATCATCTAAATCAGTTTCGGAGACATGGTCATTGGCTGGGCCTACGCCAATACGATTAATACGCCACACTTGGCCGTTTTTATGCCGCTTAATGGCAGCCGCTTCGTTCTTAAACCGCACATCCGTTATAACAATTTTTTCAGTAACGTTGTAGTCTCTTAAAGCCTGATCAATCCAAAAATCGTATCCAAAAATGCTTCGAGCGCTTACGCCAAGCCTTTGAAGTAGGCTTCTAATTTCTGGAAACTCAGCCTTTGCCGTTTCCCAGTCTTTGGAATCAATAATGTTTTGTAAGCTAACATCAATCCCGTTAACCATAATTAAAGGATCAATCTCATATAAGAACGTTTTAATTTTATCCGCAAAAGCAACTCGTTGATACTGGTGCAGCCCTATAAGCATTCCAGCAACCGTATCTTTTCCTGAACGTGCATACCCTGAAAGACCAATAATCATTTTGCTACCCCTCGTAGTTGATGACGTGCAGTAGACAATCCAGTCAAAGCCTCTGACCTACTCATGCCGCCTACATCCTTTAAATCAATACCGCTGTAATTGAATAACCAGCACTCTACACCCATTTGCTTACACAGCTCTAGTAGGGCTTGAGATGACGCTTTTCCAGCGTCATCGTTATCCATAGCAAAAATAATTCTATCGGCGCCACGTATTAGATTGAATTGGGCGGCAGACACTATAGCCCCATAGGTCGCAACTGCGCCTTCAATACCGATAGAACTAAGCCTAACAACATCCAGTGGAGACTCAACAACAATCATGTCTCCACCTTTGTAATGCTCATACCCAAATAAACTACCGCTCTTTTTTACTTTTACAGGTCTATTATTAAAATAACGGTGAGAGAACCCCTTTTCTTGCCATCCTATTAGAGTACCTGTTAGTGGTTCTCTAATAGGAATGATCCAGTTACCCGCACGCTCATCCCATAAAAGCCCGTGCTTGGCAGCGCTCTCTGTAGATAACCCACGAACCTCAAGCGCATACTCTGGAGGAGCCGTGTAAGCGGATAACATTGACTCAGTAACAACTGTTACATCCTCAATAGGCTTGCGCTTAATAGCGTTTGTTAATCTACTAAAACGAGCAGTAAGACTAGCGGCAGAGCCTAACCAGTCCCCAACCTTTGTATACTCGATATCTTGTATGTAACTAACTAGCGAGTAAAGGTTCCCCTTCCAACCGCAGGAGAAACAAATAAAGGCGCCTGAGTCCGAGTTAATCCACCAAGAAGGGTTATGGTCTATATGGCCTGTACGCTGCTCGTGAGCAGCGCAGTAACCATTAATCTCATCCCCGCGAGTATCTAATACCTCAATGCCGAGGCGAGATAACGTATCGGTCATCTCTTCTAATGTCATAGGTCATCATCACTAATCTCGCGGAAGTGGCCTGTATTCCAATCCCACATCAAAGACACTTCGCTAAGGCCACCGTTACGGCTAGCAACAACACGTAGCAAACGTGTGTCATCTACATTCTCGTCCTCGCGTTGCAAACCAAAGATAACATCTGCATCTTGGTGGAATGAGGATGAGTAACCAATAGAGTCAGCTGTTACCTGCCCCTTCTTCATCTTCCAAGTAAGAGCTTGAGTAGAGATAACGATTGGCTTGTTAATTTTCTGCGCCAAACGTTTTAAAGAACGAGTGATGTTAGTAATTGCCTGTGGGGTGTTTGACTCCCCAGACTGCTCATCAATCATCAAATAGGTACCGTCAATAAATACAATGTCTGGGTTCTTGCTCTGCACCTTGCTAGCAACAGCGCCTACAGTCTGACCACCTGAAGAGTCAACGAACCAAAAACGTTCACGCATATTTTCAATACCCTCAACAACTCTAAAATAACGAGTCTCCTCATCTGGAGCTAACGTTCCCGTCATAAGGCGGCGGTGAGATATCCGAGCCCGCATTGCGTAGTAACGAGACTTCTGCTCTGCGTTGCTCATCTCAAATGACATGAACATAGGAACTTTGCCATTTAAGTGAGCGTTCAAAGCAATTTGCAACGCAAGTGTTGACTTACCAGTTTTTGGTGGCGCCACGATAACAATTAGCTGACCTGGCTGTAACCCAGAGGTTGCTTCATCCATAGTAGGAAACCCTGTAGCCAATCCTAATAAGCCTGGGTTTGCTTTACGGAACTCATATTCTTCTTTGGCGTGCTTAGCAGCATCTGTAATTTCTAAATCATTAGATTTAGTAAGGCCTTCTTCCTCTAACCTAATTAACCCGCGCTCCATAGAAATAATGGCGCCTTCATGGTCTTGGTTTTTTTCAATAGAAGATAAAACCTCATCAATAGTTTTAATGACAGAGGCTTTACGACGATTCTCAACAGCCCTATCAATTAAATAATCAATACGATCTTGTATACCTAATGTTTGATAGGTTGGAAAGTTTTCAAGTATAACGTCAAGACTTGGGCACTCTTGATAGTTGGTGTAATGGTCGTGTAAAAAACGAAACATCTTCTTATCGTTTACATCAGCAAACCAATGCTCGTTTACATTGCGCTCTAAAGCAACGCCTATGTTTCTATCTTCAACTATCTTACTAATTAATCTTGCGTCGTTGTTCATAAGCTATTGAAGTCCAATCCCCAGTGTCCGTATCGTAGCAAACGAGTCGGTAAATCTAACACGCCTATAACTTCGGGTCTATACGGAAGTTCAGCAACTAACTGCTCAAACCTATCGTACGTAGTGCAATATCTAAATGGGTTAGTGCCCATCGCGTCAAGCACAAGCATGACCTCGTTTAGTTCTTCTTCAGATAAATCAAATGAAACAAGCTCAAGAGTCACCCCACGCTTGTTAGTTAATAAAAACAAATAACTTAATATTTCCCGTCTAGTGCTTTTATTAACCGTAACAACGGGAAAAACTTTAAATTTCTTTTTTACAACTCGCTCTACATTTAAGAATACGTCGGCTACTACTATTATTCTTTGTGGGAGCTCATTACTGATATCCCCATGTTGCATTAATAAACCTCTATTTTTCCAAACTTAATCACAAAGTCACGAAACTCATCGTTTGACTCTTTTGCTTTTAACGCATCTTCTTTTGTAGCGCGACTTGATATCTCTAATGGGTAGCTTCCATTATTGTTATCAATTCGATTCTGTACAAACTTTGTGTGCTTACACGATTTGCGAACGTTATACCCAGGACAAGTGCAGCTTAGAGTACCGACCCCATTAGCGTTTACTTCAAAGATCCCAGGACCTGGTGTTTGAGACTGGCTTAAGAACACCTGTACTAAACGGTTAGTTGGTTGACTCACGTCTTGCTCCCTCATCGTCGTAAGTCCCCACGCTTAGAAGTAATAGGGAGGTAGCCAAAGGCTTCGTTGGCAAAACTCTCTGTAGCATCACCGTATAGACCTGCCCAATCTTCTAACTCAATGTTAGTGGTAACAATAGTAGGCAATCCGTTGTTGAATCTGGTACGTAAAACATGATGTAACATATTTTTCTGCCATCCGCTCAAACTAGCGTGTTCTTTGCCAACATCGTCTATAACAAGAATTCTGATGTTATAGGCATCATTTCGGCATTCCCCAAGCATTCCTGAGTAAACAACCTCTTGGTCGTCAGTTGGGCCGTCCATCATAGCCCCCTTTAAATCTAAGATGGCGTTGAACGTTGCAAAATAACAAGGGCGAATTAAAGGACCGTTCTCTTTAACATCAAACGCATCAAGGGGGAATGTAGCCATTACTTCTTGTATAACTGATAAAGCTAAAGTAGTTTTACCGTGACCTGGTGTTCCCCAGAACATAAGCCCCTTACCGCACCCGTTTGAACCAACAGCCCTAATTACTTTTTTATTCTTAACGGCGTCTAGCCATTTTCTAATCATGGTGAGGTCTTCATCGTTAACCTCAGTGCAGTCTTCTAAAGTCCAACCAAGACGTGCGGTTGGTACGTTAGCCATTTGAACCCATGAACGGCGGCGAATTTTTAACTCATCAAGTTTAAACATTATCCATCCATTCTAACGATCGCTTAGCTTTCTCTTTAATAACTTCAAGCTCTTCGGCAGTAACCTTAGAACGCTGAACCTCGGTAAGCAAGTTATGGAACTGAACAATAAAACGTTTCCAAACCATCTCAGGATCTATGAGTTGTGTTTCGTGCTTAATCTGGCTAAAAAATAACTTCATCATTTCTAGCTCAATAGAACCGTCGGTGTTGAACTCTTTACGTTTAGCGTCAAGGGCATACCTAAAACGGCTACGAGTCACTTGCCAAGGTTTAATGTGCCACAAGCTGTGCATCTGCTCGGCAAACTCAAATGCGGAATCTGTAGAAGACCAGCTAACCGCGTTAGATTGACTGCGCTTAATCATCCTCTGCTGGCGCCTATCCTCATGCGCTCCTACTTTTTCAGCATGCTGCTTTTCGCGGAATTTACGTTGCGCCTCTAGACGCTCATCCTCATCGTAGTAATACTCACTCATGTGTGCCTCCCGCGAACCCTGTTCGCTATTCGGTTTACTTATATATGAATAAGCTATATTGGGTATATAGCTATTCTGCTCAGATTGCTGTATGTATGCCCCGCTGTATGCCCCGACTGTATGCCCCAGCAATTCATCGCCCAAATCGGTTATATTTATACTTTTGATTGGGCTACCATTTGCGAACTTTACGGTAATTGTCTCAATTGCCCCGATATTGCGAAGATAGGTTATGGCTTCTTGGATTCGGTTTCGGCCTATTCCAAGATCTTTAGAAAGTGGTTCAGCGCCCCGATTACGGGTCCTTTTGGCCATGGCCTGTAACACTTGTAGGGGTAAGCCTGTAATCACGCCTCAGGGCCCTTTAAAGGTTTATTTGGGGTATCCGCCATAGCTTCTACTAAGGCTTGAGCAAAGATTTGGGCTATGGCTTGAATCCCGTAATAGAGGTTCTCCATAATCTCCTCTTCAGCCTCATCAACCTCTTCCTCTTCGGAGAGGTCTTCTTCTTCTTCATCCTCTTCCTCATCAACCTGCTCAGCTTCTACCTTAATAGTTTCTTGCTCAGGGATTATTGGCGCTTCCATACGGGTAACGTCTGCCGAAGACATGCTTTTTAATCCGTCTGTTAGATCAAAACAAGGGATGCCGTCAAGATCGGCCAGTAGGTTTACGCTGTTAGGGTCTTCATCGTCCCACAACAAAAACGCAAAAGCCTTTTCCTTTTTAAAATCATTTGCGGCATCTTTAGCCAAACCTTCAACCATAGTTGAGGTTGGTAGGCCTTCAAACTTGCCTGATTTGGTGTACACAATTAGTTCTTTGTTTTTATCTTTAGCCAGTTGAGCAGCAAATACCTGCCCTTGACTTGGCTTTGTTTCATAAGGTAAAACAACAACGCCATCTGCACCATGTGCGTAAAAATGGTCTTCCATAAGCGCTTCTAGGTTTGCACGGCTAGTTGAGCCGCTTCCTGCAACTATCACATAATATTTGTCCATGTGGCCTCCTTGGTAGGGAAGGCGCACACTAGCACATGGGTTACGTCTTTGGCTGAGCTAGGTAAATTGCCACGGTAGAGCCCAGCGGCAACTTATCTTTAAACATAGCGTTGCTAGTTCTATCTTGAATAGCAAACTTGTTTTTATAGTAGTGGCTTCGGGAGCCATTTGCTGTGCCTTGCCATTCGTAATCTGGAAAAGACCCATATCCGCTTGCGCCATCAAAGTACCAAGATACAATTGGGGAGTTTTCAAACAAAGCCGAGTCTAACCAAAGAGTTCTACCGTTTGCCGCTTGCCAGTCAAGGCTAACAACTGCATATGCAGCGGTTGTTGGTGCGACGGCGGTTATGTACGGCCTATTCCAATCATTTCCAGAGGCTGTAATTGTAAAAGCATTACTAGTAGATGTACTAATTAAAACAGGAGTTGCCGCGGAGGTGTACCACTTAATGGAAACGGTAACAGATTCATTATTAGTATCTCTTTGAGCGTAGACGCTAAATGTGTATGAGGTGTTTGGATAATGAATTGGCATAAGGTGAGAGCTAGTTGATGAGTCCCAAGACTTAACATTGACGGTGCCTGCGGCCGTAGCTGCAAGTTTTAAAACATTACCAGATAGCCATACAACGCCGTCAACGTCTGCGGTGCGAACAACATCTGATGGACTGCCTGAAACTGAATACTCTATATAAGCGTAGGTTGTTACTGTTCCGCCAGATGAGGCAGAGGCGCCAACGGCGGTTACTGTCTGAACTCCATCAAATGAAGTGCCAACACCAGATACATATATTTTATTTCCAACTTTAAAATCGTTTGTATATAAAGTTTCTATTCTAGCTACGCCAGACGTTAAAGTTTTATAAAGCGTTTGCCATGAAGTAGTTTCTGGTTGCTTAGCGGTTTCACTGATTGTTACAGTAGCGGCTGATCCAGATATAACCCAAGGAGCTACAGTAGGCGAAGAGTAGCTTCCACCACTTAACTCAAAATGAGGATTTAAAAGTTCATTAATTCGTGTTGCTTTTAAAGTTAAATGGAGTTGCCGAGCCTCATCAAAATCAGTTGCTGTTGCGCTAGCTTCCCATTGCGCACAATCAAAATACTGATATTCATTACTAGCTGACCCCGCAAGGGCAGCAATAGAAATAGTAGGTACAGCATAATAAGCTGTAGCTGGGGCTGTTTTGTTAATTACTGTTGCACGGGCAGAAAACGATCCTGTACCACTAGCGGTAGCTGATCCAGTAACTGAAGAAATAGAAGCACCAAATCGGTCATACCAAGTAATACCTACAGTAACATTACGTGTAGTAGTTGAATTAACGGTATAAATGCTGAATGAATAGGCTGTGCCTGCAACAACAGGAATGCCTTTAATGATAGGGGCACTTGCTCCACAAGCTAAAGTTACAGTTCCTGCCGTTACACTTGAATTTTTAACAGCCATAATTCCAAGTTGTTTATTTGGATAAAAAATAGGAGTTGTTGGCTCATCCCAAGGGGCAGGTGATGGGGATACTTGTGGGTAACTTTCAGTTAAGGCGTTCCAAGCATTCATAGAGGTAACGTTTGAGCCAGTTAACGAAAAGGAAAGTGTAGTCGCGGTGACGGCAGTAATTGCAACTGCAGTGGCTTGGTTAAACAACGGCAAAGCACTTCCAGAAACAAAAATATAGTTTCCAACGTTATATTGGTGAGTTCCTATGTCAAGAGTTGCCACGTTACTAGTTAAAGCAATTGTTTTAACGTCTTTAGCTTTAAGGCAGTATAAGTTTGCTGACCCACTGCTTGCCCAATGGCCCACCGACTCTTCAAAAGATGAGTCGTTGTAATCAAGCATTAAGTTTTTACTAACAGATATGCCATTGACTGTTGGGTTAGGCACACTAGCAACGGTAGGAACAGCCCACCCAGTAAATGCCTTTAAAAACTCTCTTAACCCGTCAACTGTGCCTTTTGACTTGTACAACTGACCAGCATCACGTGCCAAAATACGAGCATGTTGATAGCCTATTTCTGGTTCGTATTGAAGGCCAAACTGTTGTAGTAAAGATGGTAAGAGTAATCCATTTAATTTAGAGGTGTCATGCCTGTTAATTAGTAAATTAGTTAGTGTGTGATATTTACTTAACTCAAACCCAAAAATAGACAAGAAGTTGTAAAGAGTTTGGTTACTGGACTCTCCAGCTACTTCATTTAAATTAGCAATTTTATAAATTTCTGGTAAAAAGTTATATAAGTTGTCAGCGTAGCCGTAGTCTTCAACAGCAAGACCAATAGCGTTTCCTGCGCGAAGCCATTTATAGTTAACGCGCTCAAAAACAAATAAAGAATAATAATAAAAAGCGTTTTTAGCCAAGTTTTTGTCAGTAAAGGTTGTAGGGTCAGTTTCTTTGTACGCTTCAAACATATTATTGTTTTTAAGGTCTAACTGAGTGCCGTCCACCTCATTTACGGGAAACCCGTAAGAGTTTCTCACTAGTTTTATTTTTGACCAGTTACCTGAAGGGCTATTCCAATTAAGTGTGATTGCTCCGTACTGTGTTCCTAGGTCGTTAACGGCTCCTGAGGTAGCGGTAAAGTTATTTGCGGCATACGCAACAGCGGTCTCAGTACCGTATGTAGAGAGTCCGTAATAATTTATACCGTACCGAGCCATTAGTTATTGATTCCCCCATTAATTGTCAAAGATAAAGTTCCAAGCTTTGGGATCTCATTGGGTGCGCAAATTACTGAGGTAGTAACTAGTTTAGTAACGGATCCTGAAGCGGACACGCTACTAACTACTGAGGAGATTAAATCGTAGGTAAACGTTGTAGAAGTTACCGATTTAACGACAAACGTGCCATTAAACGTACTGTCGACGCCAGTAACTTTTACGGTACTTCCTTGAGTTAAAGCGTGCGTAGCGCTAGTAGTTAGCGTAGCCACAGTACCAGAAGCCGCTTTATTGGATATTGTGTAAGTTAAGTCGGCGTCGTTTCGTACAAGTTTTTCAACTTGTATATAAGCCACACCTTCAATAGAAGTTGCAGCGCTTATGACGTCAGTTAGCGTGATTGTGTCTCGGAAACCTACGTTATCAAACGCCAAGAGCTCAGTTAAAACAGCCGTTACCGCGGTTTCTATTAATGTTTTTCTATACTGCGGAAGTACTGTGATTGTTGCAGTTATGTTAGTAACTACGTAAGTTGGTGGCTGGAAAGTTATTGTTGTGTTTGCTGGTACTTTTCCAGTTAAAAATGAAGTAAGGGTAGTTTTAAAGTTATTAAATACGTCAGACGGGGTGACGCCGTCATCGTTTACTCCCAAGTCTCCTGCAGAAGGGGCGTAATAGATAGTTACGCTTGTGTATACATCCGCAACAGCATTTGCTTTAGCAACGCCAGCAGCCGTTGCTAAAGCTGAATAGTCAGCTAAAGAGACCGCTCTGTTTAAAGCTTTTAAGCTTAATGGGGCGTTTACTCTAATTGAATCTGTTGTTTCTTCCTCTGAGCCTCCGCTTGCTGCGGTTAAGTTTTTAACCCTTAAACCGCCATAGCTGTTATTAGTAATGGAAGTAATTGCCCCAATAGCTACGTTCCCAGCAACACCACCGCCAACACGGTAAGTGGCGTAGATTTGCGCGCCTGGGTCTGGGACAACTCCACTAACGCCATCGCCAAACAGAATAAAAGAAGAGCCAGCTGCGTTTGTATAGACAGAAAATACAGGGTCGTAATTATTGTAATCAATTAAATAAGGAACTTCGCTAAAGGCTTTACTACCAACTACCGCAGAGATTGATCCTGTAATCAAAGGA
>Ga0209088_10002450_pt1 | contig 11365 bp, 23 predicted proteins | sample S_140625_EF_Meta_FD_187324 | JGI IMG/M metagenome (GOLD analysis project Ga0209088, IMG submission 187324) | Freshwater microbial communities from Lake Simoncouche, Canada to study carbon cycling - S_140625_EF_MetaG (SPAdes) (version 2) | ecosystem: Environmental > Aquatic > Freshwater > Lake ...
TCTGGCTGATCTTTAACGTTGGGCAAAACGGAAATTTCAGCCTCGCTATTTGCGGGCTGGTTTGCGAATTTAATTTGTTTGTATTATTAACCATAAAATAAGGAAAATCAAAATGGATGACTATGCTGCTGGAGCAATACTTGGCTCGCTCTTAATGGGCGCTGGATGCGGATTACTTCCGCTACTCGTTGGTCTCGCAACCCAAAAGGCTGGATTAGGGGTTGGGGGATTTATCTGTTGTGTTGTAGCCGGATTGGTTGCCGGAATTATTGGCGCTTTACCCGCCGCAATTATATTTTTGGTTATCATTGTCTCCAGTAAATCACCCACAAAAGAGTAAATCATGTTTAATATTACACATACCATCGCTGGCTCCGAAAGCCGCCCAGTTAAGTGGAAGACTGTCCCTCATGTTGGGGATTATATCGAATTAAATTCGGAATCAGGCTCTCAGGAATATAAGGTTCTGAAGGTTGTTCACATTTTCCGAAGAGGAGCAGATTCCCAAGACGGTGAAATATCCATTTATCTAGAAAAATCCGAATAGAGGATTTTACTTTATAGTTTCGGAGTATTCTTTTTCGACCCTCATTTCGCGAATGAGGGTTTTTATTTTATCACCCTCTTTAACACGAATACAAAATGCGCCCAACAAGGCAGTAGAGCCAACGACCATACATGTCACGAATTGTGCTGACGCACACTTCGCGCCATGTATGGTCGCGGCTCACTTTTGACGTTAGGCAAAAAATTATAATATGGCCGTCTATAAGTATTCTAAATGCCCGTATTGCGGAACCCCAATCGATTCATTCAAGATTACGGGAAGCAATGACTTGGCTGAATATGTCGGCAGATCAGCAGAGCAATGCAGGATGTGCAGACGCGTTTACAATACTGGACGTAAGCCTTGGGGGCAAATGGGCAAGTTCGAGCGCTTTACTATCTTCTGTAGGATTGCGGCAGGGGCTTCCGTGAGTGGACTATATTTTGGCTTACCAAGTCTAATGGTAATTCTTTTCTCGCTAGGAGGCCTTGGATATGATCCGAGAAGCTCGGTTCAGGTTTCTATTTTTATTGTATTATGGGCTTGTTTTACATATCGCAGCTCCCTGAAATACAGGAAATGGTTGCAGAAATTAGCCACTTTAGATGATGTTTGATATGAGTGTCATGAGATATCTAGACGATTACTTCCAATGATTACATTTAAGGAGCAAGCAACATTAGGCAGAAATAGCCAAATTCTCGTGAAGAAGAAGGCTCGAATACCACGCACTCATTCGCACTACAAGGAAGGAGCTGATAATCTCGTATGGATTACAAAGGGTCGAATCGAGAAGTCCCCATTAGGCTACTTTCAGTATTTTGAGCCTGAAACCAACGAACTTAATCCATCCTTTAAGGCGGATAGCCTTGATGAGCTAAAAGCTAAGATCATCAAGCACCTATCAGAATGAAAAATGAGCCTAACAAGGCAGTAGAGCCAACGACCATACATGTCACGGTCTGTGCTTACGCACAGCCCGCGCCATGTATGGTCGCGGCTCACTTTTGACGTTAGGCAGAAAACATGAAAACCGCATTACACGCCAATATGTGTGATCAAGCTACGACGAAAATCGCCGATGCCCTACATCGTCCGTTTAAGTCCATAGGCGCTGCGCTTAGTAGGGAATACGGTGGGACTATTGAGCATCTGTGGATCGATTTCGAACTGATCCAGTCCCACTGTGAGGCGCGCCCCATTCGATCATTTCGATTTCAGAAAAAAGTCGGAGGCGGAAAGTTTAGTCTCACCGGCTTGCAGACTTCGGTTAGCACGAATGTAGGACATTACAGTGTCCGGCCCGATTTCGATACGCTTTTGAACCTACCACACGATTCTGTTGTGCCCTATGTTCTCTCTCTGATTTACGACTCTACATCTGTGCTTATTGATAAGTCGAAGAAGCTGGGTGGATTCAATGCCGACCAATTCAGAAAAGATTTTATTTTAGTCTGCGGGACGCACGGCTACTCACTTAGCCCGTAAGTCATTTGATAGTATTTTATATACAGAAATGAAAACTGAGCCTAACAAGGCAGTAGAGCCAACGACCATACATGTCACGAATCCTGCTAACGCAGGCTTCGCGCCATGTATGGTCGCGGCTCACTTTTGACGTTCGGCAAAAAATAAATGACTACCACACCCAAATCACAGCTTAAAGGAATCGGAGGATGGCTACTCTTCTTCTGTATCATTCTCACTATCCTCACTCCTGTCGTTATACTTGGCGTAATCGGAGCCACATCTACACTAAGCGACAGCATTCAAGACCGATTTCCTGCTTACGTTCGATTAATTACGATAGGCCAAATCATTAATTTCGGATTTTTCTTTTATTGTCTTTATGTTGGTATCGCGCTTTGGCAGACCAAGAAAGGTGCAGTATCAAAGGTCCAAATGTTTTTGATAGCTTATGCATGTTTTGCTCTGCTTCGTGCAGTTATGCCCTATCTAGGGGATTTATCAGGAGATATTAAGACACGACTCGTGAATATTTATGGACTCAATGCCATTCGAGTTTTCTTTTTTTCGCTTATTTGGCACCAATATTTAGCTCGCTCCGTTAGAGTGAAAAACACTTTTCCAGAATCCTGAAAAACCACGGAGCCGAACCAAGCGCCAGAGCCAACGACCCTATCTGTCACGCCTCGTGCTCCGAGCAGCACGAGCCGCGCCAGACAGGGTCGCGGCTCATCTTTAACGTTAGGCAGATATGAAAAAACCAACTTTCCCGGCGTTCCTAGCATCCTCATCAAAAACAAAATGAATAAACTAATATATCTAATTGTCTGCTTGGTTTCCATCAGCCTAGCCAAAGCGGAAACCTACGGCTACCTAACCATGGATCAAGAAGTGCAACTTGCAACAGGTGATGTGTTGCAGGTGCTGTCTGCAAGAGAATCAAACCAAAGTGGATTAACCCTGAATCTCACCCTTCCAGATACCACAGAGATTGCAATCTACCGAACGACACTTGGATTCACCCACTCGTTCCTTGGAACTGCAGCTTCGCAGGTGTCGATACCTGGGGGCAGCAGTGAACAGTCCAAGCTAGTCGGCCCATGCAAAGTGACATCGAAATGCGTATATTTATCTTACAGAATTGTCCGAGCATCTGAGGTTCAGTATAAGCAAATGAATATTGTTTCACTTCCCGCAGACGTTGTCGGAGCCGGGACTCATAACATTGTCGTCGAAGCTAGCGACGATCTCCAGACTTGGACTCCTGTTCATTCATCTCCGATTGGGGGGAATAAGGCGTTCTTCAGAACTCGAATTACTACTATCGCCCCCTGAACTGAACGAAAGGCGCCTAACAAGGCGCTACAGCCAACGACCATGCCTGTCACATTTCGTGCTGACGCACGAACTGCGCCAGGCATGGTCGCGGCTGAGCTTTGACGTTAGGCATTAATATGAAAAAACACGTCATCCTATTTCTGATTTTAATGTGGAAGCTCTGCCAGCCCGCCTATGGACGAATCGGCGAAACACCAGAACAGTGCATTTTGCGCTATGGTAAGCCAATAAACATTCTCAAATATGAAAACGCGATGCATTTCAAGAAATGGGGATATTTAATATTCGTGAAGTTTAAAAATAACATCGGCGACTCAATTTCATATCAGAAGGAAGCGGTGGAAATGCAAGGCTCTGGAATCTATGCAATAGGCAGTATACCTGAATCTGAATTATTGAAAATCATGAAAGCTAATGGAGGCAATCGAGATTGGAAAGTGGAGTGGTTTGACCCTAAGTGGACTGCCTGGAGGACGACGGACGAACAGCTCTTTGCTCGCTATGATTCTATTAATATGACGTTCGGAATCATTAAGACAGATCCGGAGAAGCAAGCTCAGCGGAATGCTAAAGAGGAAACAGACTTCTGAAACGACGCCTAACCAGGCGCTACAGCCAACGACCATGCCTGTCACATTTCGTGCTTACGCACGAACTGCGCCAGGCATGGTCGCGGCTGAGCTTTGACGTTAGGCAGAATCAAAGAAAGCAATCGGTAGATTCCCCAAATACTAATCGAACAGAAATTTCATAAATCATGAACGCATATCTTCAAATCGAAGAAGGTGAAATCATCCTATTGTCCGCTATCGTATATGCCAAATACACCCCTCCGAATGTGTTAAAGGAGCCAGTTCAATCAACCGGAAGTATCATGTCAAAGCTTGTGCAGCAACACAGTGCCGAGTTTACTGAATTATATCTAATCCTATCGACTGGCCGTGAGTTGCGGAAAGAAGGCAAACAGGCGACATTTCTATGGAACGAATTTAGACGATATTGTATCACCAACAGCCCGTCGACTGCGATCTTATCGGAAGAAAAAATTAGCCTAACAAAACACTAGAGCGAAGCCGGTTGCTTGTCACATCTCGTGCTTACGCACGAGCTGCGCCAAGCAACCGGCTCGCTCAGTTCTAACGTTAGGCAAAAATATGAAAAAACCATTCGTAGCATTTATACTTAGCTTTCTCCTGCCTGGCGCTGGATTAGCATATCTCGGAAAATGGAAGTGGGCCGCCATAAATCTTGGCTTCGTTCTACTTATCGGACTCATCGCCGCATTCGCATTACCAGACGATGTATTCGATCATTACAGCCATTTGATTGCCGTCGGACTAGGCGGCGGTTCTGGCGGATTAGCCCAAACACTAGCTGCTCAAAGAAATCAGAAAATTCAACGGAATGAAGAAAACGGAGCCTAACCATCAGCCCGAATATTATTTAGGCCATTCGCGTATGAAGCAATATCTCGCCCAGAATATAAAACCACGGAGGCCTAACCAGGCGCTTCAGAGAACGACCATGGATGCATTGTTTGCGAATGAAGTAACTAGACTGGTCGTCTCTGAGCTTTAACGTTAGGCAGAAATGAAATTACTGATCACATTATCCTGTTTCCTTGGACTACAGTGCGCCTTTGCCGGCGCAATTGATGACGTCATATCTAAATTTGATCGGCACGGTCTATGGCTAAACGGGATGTTTATCCCTATTATTGAACCAGAAACGATCGATGAAAATGTCTTAGCAGCGAAAATTCTCACGTCATATAGGAAATCAAGCAAAGAGCTCCAGATTCTCGAACAGGACGATATCAGTGCGCTGAAAATTGGGATTTCCGGAATGAAGGCTATGCACGTTCGTGTTATCCGCACCTCGATGTATCCTCCACCCGAAAAAGAAATTCCAGAGGAATGGGTTATCGTCTATCAGTTTCAAGGCGGGACCACTGGATGGTGGAGTCGCATTTACACAATCGAAGAAAAAAAGACGCCGAACAAGGCAGTAGAGCCAACGACCATGCGTGTCACAGATCCTGCTAACGCAGGCTCTGCGCCACGCATGGTCGCGGCTCACTTTTGACGTTAGGCAGAAGAACATGAGCAATCCGCAGAAACCCAAAATCTACGTTCACTCGGGCCCGCAAGGATACTGGAAGATTTGTGCGAACACTGTAGGCGGACGAAACATCGGAATAATCGACTCCGACGGATATATCAGCGGGAAAAAGCCGAATAAGCTTCCGCATTTTCCGACTAAACCTGGATTCCAGCAATCGACGAAAGGAGCTAGCCGAAAAGATGGAGGAAGCGGATACCTTGGATGGGCACCGTTTGGTAGCTTTGAAGGTGCCCTTGAATATCTAAAAGAACATTACGAAGTAATCAGAAAATGAAAACAGAGCCTAACCAGGCGCTAGAGCCAACACGGGCGCTTGTCACAGATCCTGCTTACGCAGGCTCTGCGCCAAGCACCCGTGCGGCTCATCTAATACGTTAGGCAGAAGCAAACCAAAACATACAATGGGATTCATCGACAGCAACGACTTCGAAGTAACATGTCGGAAATGCGGCGAGGCGGAGACTGCACGCGTCATTCAGCGTGGCTCTTCTTACGGTGCCCGCTGGAGCGAACCGCGGGCACTTTCGAAGTTCGAGACCAGTTGGACTGATGACGCTACATCTGGCCCTCAACTTACTTCAGCAAAGTGCCGCAGTTGTGGCATTGACGCCATTATTAAGTGGAAATAGACGAAGACTAGCGTTACAAGGCATTATGAAATTATCATGTCCAACGTGTAGCGCGATCAGTGAAGTGGAGGATCAATTTGCCGGTCAGATAGCAGACTGTCCTGCGTGTAATCAGTCTTTGGTGATTCCAACGCCTCCTGCGGAACCACCGATTTTAAGAGCAGCGCCCAGAAACCAATCGAAGAATCGCTCTTCCGCAATAGGAATTGTGCGGTGGATCCGTGCTTTTGTAGGTTTTTTCTTTTGGCTTCAAATTCTCGGAATGCTGCCTGTCCTGACTTGGATATTTAGTCCAACGGACATTAGCGGGGAAATGATCGGAATGTTGTTTATGAAGATTGCTACAGCCTCTATTTTTTGGGCGGTCTTTTATGGTTTAAGGATACTGATTAACGACCTTCATTACAGGAGGTATGGATCGCCTCACCCAATCTTGAGTCGAAAGAAGTGGGCGCTATAGAAGAGTCCATCACTGCCGAAATCCGTGGCGCCAATTACGGCCCGGTGAAATGAAAGAGGAAATCAAAAATGAGCCTAACGAGGCGCTAGAGGGGAGGCGAACGCTTGTCACGAATCCTGCTTGCGCAGGCTTCGCGACAAGCGTCCGCCTCCCTCAGTTTTGAACGTTGGGCAAAATGCAAACTTGACAAGACCCACGTAATGGACATTATCACGTCCATATGAAAGCAATCACCTATACAGCGGCCCGTGAAAATCTTGCATCCACGATGAACGGGGTCTGCCTTGATCACGATCCGGTTATTATCACCCGCAATCGAGATCAGGCAGTGGTCATGATGTCACTTGAAGATTACGAGTCCCTACAGGAGACCGCTTATCTATTACGGTCACCGGCCAATGCACGCCGACTTCTTGAGTCGATTACCGAACTGAAGGGAAATTCTGGTGTTACTAAGTCTTTGGCTGACTTAGCGAAATGAATATCCAGTTTTCATCGCGAGGCTGGGATGACTACACATATTGGCAGCAATTCGACAAAAAGATTCTGAAGAAGATTAATGAACTATTAAAGGACATTAGTCGGAATTCATATGAAGGGATCGGAAAGCCGGAACCATTGAAGCATGCATTGAGTGGATATTGGTCACGTCGGATTACTGATGAGCATCGTTTGGTCTATCGAGTCGATGGAGATACGGTTAAGGTTGCACAAGCGCGTTATCATTATGAATGAAAATGAGCCCAACAAGGCAGTAGAACCAACGACCATACATGTCACGAAACCTGCTGACGCAGGCTTGGCGCCATGTATGGTCGCGACTCACTTCGGAAGTTAGGCAGAAGAAAACTTGAATTTTTGAAGCAATATGGCATATTGCTGTAGTCATGGCCGATCTAAGATTTGAGTGGGACCCTAAGAAGGCAGCCACCAACGAGAAGAAGCACGGCGTCACGTTTGGTGAGGCCCAGTCGGTCTTTTCAGACGAGGATGCCTTAGTCATTCCGGACCCCGACCATTCTCAAGTGGAGGAGAGGTTCATTATCCTTGGGTTAAGCAGCCAAGACCGGGCGCTTGTTGGCGTGCACTGTTTTCGTGCCGAGGGGAGCGTTATTAGAATTATTTCCGCAAGACGTGCAGGAACCAAAGAACAGAAAACTTATTGGGAGAAGAAATCATGAGAGCAGAATACGACTTCACTAACGCCTATAGGAATCCATACGTTAAGAAAGAAAAGAAGGCGATCACTATTCGCCTGGAGACGGATGTGGTTGATTATTTCAAGGCCATGTCCGCGGAAACCGGCATACCCTACCAGAACCTAATCAATCTATATCTCAGAGACTGCGCTGAGCATAGCCGGAAGCTAAGCTTGGTTTGGAATAAGAAAGAAAAATTAGCCTAACCAGGCACTAGAGCGAAGCCGATTGCTTGTCACGAGTCCTGCTTTCGCAGGCTCCGCGCCAAGCAACCGGCTCGCTGATCTTTGAGGTTAGGCAAAAATATAACTTGATTTGGTGATCGTTCGGGATACCGTCATACGCATGGAAACCGTAACCATATCACCAAAATTTCAAATTGTTATACCACAACGTATAAGAGAGGCGATGGGGCTTCGTTCTGGCGAAAAAGCCCGGATGTTGTCCTTCCGAAATCGAATCGAAGTCATTCCTCTCCGCGACATCAGATCGCTTCGTGGTTATTTAAAAGGAATTGATACTTCATTTGTTCGCGATGGCGATCGCGTATGAATGTCGTAGATTCATCTGCATGGCTCGCATATTTCGCCGACGAGCCGACTGCCGACTTTTTTTCTCAGGCGATTGAAGATGCGGAACTATTGATTGTTCCTTCCGTTTGTATTTACGAAGTATTTAAGGTTATTGTCCGAGAAAAAGGCGAAGATGATGCCTTTCTGGCAATCGCAGCTATGCAGCAGGGGAAGGTTGTAGATTTGGATGCAGATCTTGCTCTAGAGGCCGCTGCGGTTGGTAATGATGAGCAATTGGCATTTGCTGATTCTATTATTTATACGATTACGCAGAAATATAATGCGACGCTCTGGACGCAGGACGGGCATTTTTCACAGAAACTCAGCGTTCAATACATCGAAAAGAAGAAAAGCAACTGAGCCGAACCAGGCGCTACAGCCAACGCCCCTGCTTGGCACGTCGGCTGCGGAACAGCCTTTGGTGCCAAGCACCCGTGCGGCTCATCTTTAACGTTGGCCCAGGTAGTTTCGTGTTTCCGCGTGCTAGATTTATTTGGCAAACCTGCCTTGGTTTTTGAAAGGCTCATTCCACTCCATGCGCACACCCCCCACCGCCCAGCTAAAGCTCACCGGCCGATGCTTCGCCATGGCCCTCCTAGTGGTGGCGCTCACCTCCTGCGCCAGTTCGGGACATTTGGCATCTGCACAGCGGGAGAGCAAAGCCAGCATTTCCCAGCTGAAACTCAAAGAGCTCGACCAAGCCACCTGCAGTTTTGCCGACCGCTACGTCACCTTGATTTCCGATGCCTGCGATCAGGCCGATAAACTAGCGACTACGCCGGTCGCGCGAAGCCAGGCCCTGCGTTTAAAACTACATCATGCCTCCTCTGCCTATGCGATCGCCACCGGACCAAGCCCGCTCGGTCAACTCCTCGATCTCTGCAGCATCGTCACTTTAAGCAAAATCGAGCTGGCGGACGAGGGGCGCGCCACCCTCGTATTCGGACCGCTTGGCGGCCCCGTGATCGCCCGGGCTTTTATACAGGCCCACGAGGACATCTGGCGCATGGCCAGCGACTATCTCAATCCCGAGGAAATCGAAGCGGTTAAGGCTGTCATCGTCGAGTGGCGGCGACAGAATCCGGACGTGGCCATGCTGGCCTATGTGCGTTTCGATGATTTCGCCAAGGCACGCGCTGGATTACAGCAGGTTCGTCCTCAAATCGGAGGCCTCTTTTCCCAGATCAGTGAAGCTAATCGGAAACTAGAAAACGCCCAGACCTTTGCGGAGCGCACTTTTTTTTACGCGCAACGCGTGCCACGTTTGATGCAGTGGCAAACCGAGCGGACAGTGGATGCTATTTTACAGGGGCCCGATGTGCAGCGTGTCATTGGGCAGAGCGATGCGTTCACCCGCGCCATCAGCGACGTGGCGGCGGAAGTTAAAAAAATCGACCAGCGCCAGACCGAGCTCTCAGCACTTTTGGCGCAGGTCGATCGCATCGTGCAAGAAGTGAAGGGCTTCGGACCGGAGATCCGCGACACCGTCGCCACGGTAAACGCGCTCAATGAACCCGTGCGGCAGAATCTCGTGATCGTGGATCGTATCCTGGAGCGGCAGGCGAACCAACCACACGATCCAAACGCCAAGCCGCTAGACTTGGCCGAGGTGCGTGGCTTGATCAAAGATGCCACCGCCGCCCTCGCCGAGTTGCAGCCGATTTTAAAGGACACCGAAGCGCTAACTGACCCTGGTTTTATCGACGCCCGTCTGCAAAAATTCCATGAAGCAGCTGAACAACGAGTCGATCATGTTTACTACCGCTCCGTCGAGCTGATCGGCCTGGCATTTCTGGCCGGCCTAACGCTGATCTGGTTTCGTGCCCGCCTCCGCGCAAAATCGTAAAGCGGGCAATTCAGCGGGGACACAAGGTAAGGTCTAGCCGCTGCTGAATTAGCCTAACAGGCGCTGGAGCATATTCCGCCGGCGCGTGCGGTGCCGGTGGCCATTTAAACGACGTGGGCACTTGTCGTGGCCAGGTTAAATTACTGTTGGTAATTGACTAGCATAACCCACACCGTTGGACTGTTGGAGGCTTCCCAAGTGATGGCTTGGTTTAGCGGGTTGCTTCAAACTTGTTTAAAAATAAAGCGAAGCGTTCGTGGACGTGGTTCGGCTAAGGGCACGCAGGGGAATCGTGGCGGGGCATCCAAACGAGTAAATCTTACCAAGAGAAGCCGTCCTGAGGACTATTATTCTATCAATCGGCGTCATCCAAGGTTGCTACGCCGAACTTCACGCATGTAGATAAGCTCTCGCTCGCGTAGCCTCTTTGAGAAGCGACAGCACTCCGATAGACACCAGAAAGCAACCAACCGTTTTTATGCAAATCTACGTTGCCAAACAAGGTCAGCAGTTTGGCCCCTACCCGCTCGAAGTCATCAATGCTTGCGTCGCGAACGGCACGTTCCAACTGAGCGATCTCGCGTGGCATCAGGGCTCGGATAACTGGGCTCCCTTGGGGACGATTCCCGGAGTCGTGGCAGGCCGGCAAACCCCTTCACTCAAATCAGGCGGAGTGAATTTGGCCGAGGCTTCTACCCTCCGCTTGGCGACGGCGGGGAGCCGGCTATCCGCATCCTTGCTAGATATGCTGATCGGCTGCAGCTCCATGCTACCGGGAATCGTTATCCTCTTCACGAAGCGTGATGACACAAATATGCTGATTGTGGGTGGCGCCGTGGTGGTGCTCGCTGCGCTAAGCTTCGCCATCGTTCAACTCTATATGTTATCTGTCCGCGGGCAAACCATCGGCAAGCGAATCATGGGGATCAAAATCGTGGCATTTGCCGATGACTCGTTGCCAGGGTTTTATAAACTACAAGTGCTACGCAGTTTGGTGCCGGGATTATTGGCGGCCATACCCTACCTCGGCTGGATATTCTGGATCATCGATTGTTGTTTTATATTCCGTGATGACCGGCGTTGCATCCATGACCTGATTGCGGGCACAAAAGTCGTTGTAGCCTGAAAACTCATTAATATATCGCCGGCTGGGTGATGATATAACCATTTCCTGATCCAAACC
>Ga0209088_10002453_pt1 | contig 11360 bp, 7 predicted proteins | sample S_140625_EF_Meta_FD_187324 | JGI IMG/M metagenome (GOLD analysis project Ga0209088, IMG submission 187324) | Freshwater microbial communities from Lake Simoncouche, Canada to study carbon cycling - S_140625_EF_MetaG (SPAdes) (version 2) | ecosystem: Environmental > Aquatic > Freshwater > Lake ...
ATTTTCGAAAATATTGATCAATAACAAGGCAGCTTCTCGGTTAATAAAATAAGCGTGAGTCCCTAATCTGAGGCCATAAAGAACCTTGTTTTTTTTCAAACCACATATCTTTACTCTCCCATTAATTTCCATTGATTTTGCGACACCGAGATACCTCAAATTGTTCAAGTAGGAACGCAAATCAAACCTGTTGGTATGAAACAAGGTTCTGAAAATTATGCCAAGAACGTGACTACGTTTACTGCTGTAAGAGTTTTCTATAAAACCAACCTGAAAAATGGAATAATGGCGATTTAGGCTTTCAAGCATCGAATTGATAACCTTTTGATCTTTAATAAAATTAATTCCTTTGGACCTCAGAATAAAATCATCTTCTAGGATTAGGCACCACTCAGATTCTGTTTCTAGCATGGCATGAAAAGCTTTGATGTGAGAAGCCCAAATCGCTACCTCAATTTGAGTAGCCTTTAACATTGCATTATATTTTATATTTTCGCTTTTGTTTGAAAAAATAAATTGGAAGTTAACTCCGAGTTCCTGCAAAGCGCTGTTGACCGTTTCCTGCCTATCTTTTCGATTTTCAAGCGAAAGTACAAAAAAAGGTGTTTTGATCATGCGAAGCCTTTCAATTGGGCTCAAAATTTATTCATCTGAAGTCTTGGCACATGCCAAACTATATCCTAACAACACTTCTGGATTGATATCGCTGGTTACCTGTTGCTAATCTTGTTGGCGATCTGATTTGACTAACTGTTTTGCGGCACAATTAAGACTGTATTTGCATAGATCTCAAATGTGGCCCAGGTTCTTTAGCGCCCTAACTGTAGTATTCAAACCATCTAAATCACTTTTGTAGTTAATTCGAGAATATTTAATACCATTTACTATTGCCAGTCTTTGGAAACATCGAAGAAATCTGTCGTTTCCAATTTCAACTAGTTGAGTTCCCTCACTCATCCAATTCACTCCAGAAAGACCCGCACCGTGAATGCCAGCTAACACCTCTGCGGATGAAATCTCTTTTATCTGTTGGGCAATTGTCATTTTTGTCGCATTTAATATTGTCCAACCACTATTTTCTAATAAGTGAATCAATTCGCCTTCAAAAAGGGGTGATCGTGAATCACCAATTCTCGAGATGTAGATTTTTTTACCCTGCTTGGGTTCAGAAAAATAACCATTGAAATGATTGCGAAGAATTGATATGTCTCTTGGCTGTGGCCAAACGACGGTTGACTTCTTGCTAATTAAATTGATTTGCGCACATTCAATAAATCTTGGAACTTCAATGTAATCTATCGAGTGAGTTTCTAAGAAATCGGATACGAATCGAGGCCGATCTTTTGAAACAAGAGTCAAAGGATTTTTAAGGTTTTTCAAAAGATACAAATAGTGAGGTAGATCTTCATTTAACCAGTGATAGTATCCATTAGAACTAAGACTGATTAACTCTCGATCGCTATCAAACTTTGCACCTAAAGCCAAGGCGGGAGGCTTAGGGTGGACTGTAGCTGCTAGATATTCAGGTGGATAACTACTAGATTCTGCAATTAGATTGCGATCTAAATTAAATAAAATTCCAGTCTTGCTATCTAAAATTACATCAGCAATCTTTAAATGGTAACTCTGTTGAAATGTATGGCCGATTAAATTGCCGCTTTCGAAGTCGATATAAGAGAAATTCTCTAACTCAGTGTATCTCTCAAGGATCTCAAATTTTGTTTTGTGGGGGTTATCTCCATCAATAAGTATTTCAATTTGAAAAAAACTAAATCCAGATAAAATCGAAATTTTACGTAAAAAGAAAGCTTTAGCCCGCTCAAGAAAAACAAGAAAATCAAATATTCTTACTCGGATTTTTTCCAGTCGGTTTCTCATTTTTTCACTTTATTTCATACTAAATTTTCAGGCTAATCAAGCCTTACTTTGCCAGACCCTGTCTCAACTTCTATGGCAACAATGCCCGTGTCCCCGTCATTAGCATCAGCAGAAACCCATTCAACTTCGATTCCATTGCCAATAGCACTCTTAACATCTGAGCCAAGCCACTCGGCAATAGTTGTTTCATCTCCGGCAATCTCAATCTTCACAATTTTTGCTACAGCTTTGCCATCTGTGGATGGATGATGATTCTTAATCCACTGCACAAAGAAAGGCATTTGGCGATCTTCTAAAGTTCCAAGTACACCGATCTGTTTCCAACTTAGATCTGTTCCATCTGGCTTAGTACGGTGACCGTCGACAGCTGGTCGGCCTAAACGTTTTTCAACCGCTACTAAATCTTCAACGGCTACGACCCAAGTAAGCCATCCCCCGCCTTCAGCAGCGCGCTTTGAAACAGCCTTGCCAAAAGGTGATGAGTCAGATGCTGGATGATCTAACGGACATACAACTTCAATGTATTGACCATTTAGCAAGGGTGCTGTGAAGTTACGCGTTCCAAATCGTGGATGCACTCCACCATCGACAAAAGTGGTTCCTAAACGAGAACCCAATCGTTGGACGGTATCTGCGAGCTGGTCATGAGAAGTTACATAAGAGACATGGTCTAAGCGCATGGGCAAATCTTGCCCTATCCGAGGGGGTGCTTTTTACCATCCCAAATCTAAGCCAGTCGTCCAATAAGGTATGCCTATGCGAATTCTGATCACTGGTGGAGCCGGCTTTATTGGGTCTCACCTATCTGATCGATTGATTGCCGACGGCCATCGAATCACAGTTCTCGATAACTTGGCCACAGGCCGAAAAGAAAACCTTTCGGCACATTTGGGTGGGGCAAACCTCGAGTTCATTCAAGGTTCAATCCTTGATCTTCCGCTCTTAGATGGCCTGATCAAAAACACTGAGTATGTATTCCACTTAGCGGCTGCGGTAGGCGTATTTAACATTGTAAATCACCCACTAGATAGCTTAATGACCAATATTCGAGGCACTGAAAATGTCTTAGAGGCCGCTCATAAGTACTCAAGGCCGGTATTTGTAACTAGTAGCAGTGAAGTTTACGGAAAGAATATTTCAGATTCCCTTAAGGAAACTGATGATCGAGTTCTTGGCGCACCGGTCAAATTGCGGTGGTCATATAGCGAAGCCAAAGCAATAGATGAGTCATTGGCTTATGCATATTGGGTCGAAAAGAAGCTTGAGACTCGAATTGTAAGATTCTTTAACACGGTTGGGCCGCGCCAACTAGGCGCTTATGGCATGGTTGTTCCTCGTTTTGTGCAATTCGCACTTAAAAACGAGCCGATCACAATCTATGGCACTGGCGAACAAACAAGATGCTTTGGACATGTTCTTGATGCAGTTGATGCTGTTGCCAGAATTGCATTCGCAGATAACACCATTGGTAAAGTAATTAATATTGGTAATAACTTTGAAATATCAATAAATGACTTAGCGAAAAAAGTAATCGAACAGACTAATTCAAAGAGCAAAATTGTTTACGTACCTTATGAAGAAGCATACGGTGATGGCTTTGAAGATATGGAACGACGGGTTCCTAATTTAGAACTTATTAAATCATTGGTGGGATGGGAACCTAAGCGAGATCTTTCATCAATGATTTCGGATATCGCAGATTTTTTAAAGTAATTAAATGACAAGCAAATGTAACCGAGTTATGTTTGTGACTAACTCACTTTCCGGCGGGGGTGCTGAAAGAGCAACCAATATCCTGGTAAATGCTCTTGTTGATGCTGGAGATCAAGTCTCTTTGGTTGCAATTAATCACGGGCCAAGAGATCTAATCGAGCCAAATTGCCAAGTATTCGAGTTGAAACGTAAATGGCAAGGTGGCTTTCTTACTGTTTTTAAAGCTTATATTGGGCTGCAGATGGCTCTTTGGAAGTGGAAGCCGGTCTACTTGGTTTTAAACTGTGATATTCCAGAATTTCTTGGCTCCCTGACAATTGGTAAACATAAGTTAATTGTTGTAGAGCACTCAACTTCGCCCTGGATCAATCGAATTCAGCTAGGTAAACTAACTAGAAAAATCTTGGCGGCAAGAAATACAAAATGGGTGACAGTTTCAGATCACTTAACAATTTGGGGTACTCAATCCGAACCTGATATTTCAATTTGTAATGGGGTAATTTTGCCGACTACTTGTCGAAATACTTCGAATGGAAAAATCAAAAGATTAAACTTCATTGGAAGGCTGAGCCAAGAGAAGCAGCCGGCTTGGGCTCTGGAGATCGCAAAGCAAACAAAGTTACCAATCCGAATTTTCGGCGAAGGCCTACTAAAACTAGAGCTTAAAGAGTACGCGGCTCAACATAAAATTGAATCTGATTTTGCAGGCTTTGTCGCTAATCCATGGATTTTCTTTGATGAAGGTGATCTTCTAATTGTGCCTTCTAGTTTTGAAGGTGATGGACTTGTATTAGTTGAAGCCCTAAGTAATCAAATTCCTTTAATTGCAAATGATATTCCAGATCTACGCCGCTTTAAATTAGAAGATATTAACTATGCTGAAACCATTGATGAGTTTTCAAAGTTAATAGTTGAGAACTCTAAAATGATTGAGCAATTCTTACCTGATAAATCTAAAGCTAATGAAATTTTGCGGGAGCGAGATCCGGCTAAGGTTAGTAAGAAGTGGATTTCATTTCTAAATTCTTTAGCTAAGTGAAGAACTAAAGAAGCTCAACCCCTGCTAGATCGCCATAATTATTAGTGCAATCCAAAACAGGAATGCCGCGAGCAATAATTGATTTAACATCCATGCCTGGTTGATTTGTCGCGACGATAGCAACATCGCATTGCCAAGCTTCGGTAACCGGCTGGGTACCTTCCCAAACAGGCACCAAAGGATCAACCCAAGCCACATCGGCGCCTCTGGCAACGAGGGCGTCTCTCAAGGCGCTGGCTGGAGTCTCGCGAACATCGCTAACGCCAGGCTTATATGCAACTCCCAGAATCAAGACCCGAGGCACCTGATTGCTACCTAGGGTTTCCCCTAGGGCTACTCTTACAGCTAGCGATAGCGCCCTTTCGGCCACATAAACAGGCATTTGACTAGCGATTTCATCGGATCGCTCTACCAAACTAGCCACCTGCCCGCCTTTACGGGCCCACCAAGTTAAATAGAGCGGATCTACCGGAATGCAGTGTCCACCAATGCCAACCCCTGGCCGGAAAGGCATAAAGCCATAAGGCTTAGTTGCTGCCGCATTTATAACTTCGTGGACGTTGATTCCTTGCGCGCTACAGAGCTGAGTAAATTCATTAATTAAGGAAATGTTTACTAATCGGAAAGTGTTCTCGAGAATCTTTGCTGCCTCGGCAATTTCCGGAGTTGATGTGGCAACAACCGAATCGCAGATTGAATTGTAAAAAGCTAAGGCTCGACTTTGAGACTCAGCATCAATGCCCCCCACAAGTCGAGGCGTATTCTTTTGATCCCAGACTAGATCTACAGGATTAACGCGCTCTGGCGCTGAGGCAAAGTAGATTTCTTTGGCACTAGAGGACTTAAGGCTATTTACGATGGGAATAATTACATCACGCAATGTGCCTGGGTAAGACGTAGATTCACTTACCAATAAGGTTCCATCTGCTAGATGTGGCGCAATGTCTTTAGTGGCACTTTCTAATAATTCAAGATCAGGATTTCTCGCACTATCTAAAGGTGTCGGAACGCAAATAGTTACAACTAGCGCAGCAGAAATATCAGCTGGGTTAGTTGAAGCAAAATACTTATTCGCAGCAATCGCTTTGGCAAGTCTTTCATCAGAGATATCTTCAACTGGGCTAGATCCAGAATTCAATTGAGCAACGCGCGCAGCAGACTTTTCTACACCAATCACAGACCAGCCGGCATCTACCGCTGCCATGGCAAGGGGCAACCCGACATAACCCTGCCCGACTATTGCAAGGGTTCTATCTGGCGAAGCAGTTTGCGAGTTTGTCACTGATTAGGCAGGGTTTTAATTAGTTTTTGAGCGTTTTTACTATCTTCGCTTTCAGGATAAAGCTTTTTAAGTTTCGCAGCCATTTCGCGAACTTTCTCGTACTCTTTATTTTCATAGTACGTTCTAACCAGCTGAAGCATATTATTGGTGCTCCACCTATCAATTTTTAGAAGTTTTTCTCGATAAGGAATTGCTTCATTCCGCTTATTCATAGCATCATAAACAATGGCTGGGAAATAAGTGCCAATATAAGCTCGCTGATCAACTTTTCTGATCAATTTGCTTAGATATAACATCGTTTCACCATCTTGTTTTTGAATTGCATAGCGCCCCAGAACTGTCAGAGTCTGTGGGTCGCTAGAGTGCTCATCTGCATAGGTTATAAGCTTCTTTGCAAGTGCATCTTTTTCCAGTGTATTTGCATAATAACCTAGCTCGCTTAATCTTAAGGAGTTAGTAGTAAGTGGAACGCAAATTGCTAGCGCGACAGTTACCAGAATCAGCGAATTGATACTTGGTGCTATAGAAATATTTGATGAGTTTTTACTATTTTTCTTGGCAGTCCTCGAGCTAGGCGGCGCGTTATCTTGGTCTTTATCACTGGCAGATCTGGCAATAATGATTCCGGCGAAAATCCATAACCAGATTCCCACGCCCAGGTTGTCAATAGTTACGGCATTTAGAATCAGAAAAGCTAACCAAATACCAAGATAAGTTCCAGCCATTACTCGAAGTTCTTTGGTTGCATTCTTTACACTTTTAAGTGCAAGCCACGTTATGAAAGCAATCAATAAGACGTATGGGATAAATAGCGTTAGACCGCCAGTGCCCAGAATATGTAGATATACGTTGTGAGCATTAGTCGAAAACATTCCTTGCACATACTGATCTTGCACTGCAAATTCGCGGTAATTCTCACCGTATCTATCAATTCCCACGCCAAGTAGTGGGTTAGATTTATACATATTTATGGCAGCAGCCCAATAATCTAAGCGGTTATTTAGCGTGCCCTGATATAGACGGCTTGCAAATGGGCCGATATTAATAACAGCCAACGCAATAGGTGCTCCGATTGCAGTAAGAGCAACGCCTGCAGCAACGCCGATTATTGGCTTGAGTGTCCAAGCTTTAATCAAAAGCAGGATTGCTGTTCCGACTGCAAAAGCGAAAAGACCTTGTACTGAATCAGATTTATAAACTACAAATATCCCAAAAATAAGCACAAAAGCTGCAGATAAACGTTCAATAATTTTCTTGGACTCAAATACCAAATAAAGAGAAGCGATGCTCGAGATTCCGATTATGCCGGAAGTGAAGTTCGGGTTTCCTACCGTTGTAACGATCGGGTTGTAGGGGTTGTTCCAGCCAACTGGATCATTACCTAAATGCTGCACAATTCCGTAGATCGAAAGAAATAAGCCAAGGAGTGAAACCCATCGCAGCGGGTTTAAGCTCTGCGCTTTAGTAAATGCCACGCCACCGGCAAATGCGAGCACGGCAGTTGAAAACATGCTGAGCGCGCCGTTATTGCGGTGGTATTCACCAAATATCGCTGTGTACTTAACATCAGTTGCAAGAGTCGCAATCAAAAGGCCAACGAGAAACAGAACAATTAGTAATAGTGCAATCCTCTGGCTGCCCGAAGTAAATTTGAACATGCCAAAGAAAGCCGGCAGCGAGTGCCCCAAGACGACAGCCGTGAACATGACCAGCACGAACAACTTAGGTAAGTTGATGGGATCCTCAAGCGGGACCCACATGGCTAAGGTGGTACAAACTCCGCCCAGAAGAATAAAGATTTGGACTTTCTTTGCTTCGGCTTTACTCAATGCTCTGGCTAGTTTCATGCGCTAAGGGTACAGAACATCTCTATAAAAAGGCCGAAGCCCGGCACCTTTGCAGGAACCGGGCTTCGGATTTGGAGTGTTTTAACGCACCCCTATGAAGCTTGGGCTAATTAAGCCTTAACCTTCTTTGCAATCTTGGCAACTAGGTTGCTCAAGGTTGTGACCTTTGCATTCAAAGCAGCCATAAGAGCAGCAACCTTGGTTGAAAGTTCAGCAACTGCTGCTGTTGCAGCATCTGCAGATTCTTTTGCTTCTGTTGCAGCAGCTGTTGCAGCATCTGCAGCTTCAGCAGCTGAAAGAGCAGCATCTGTTGCAGCGTTAGCAGCATCTAGAGCGTCCTGTGCAATTGCACCAGCAGCTTCAGCAGCTTCTACAGCCATTGCGCCTGCAGCTTCAGCAGCTGCAGCAGCATCCTGAGCAGCGATTGTTGCAGCATCTGCTGCCTCAATTGCTTGATCAGCAGCATCCTTTGCATTGTTACCTGCATCAGTTGCTTCGTTTGCAGCATCAGTTGCTTCTTGTGCAGCTGTTAGAGCAGCGTTTACAACATCAGCTCTGCCGAATGTTGCTGCGATGCCAGTTGCAGCTGTACCAGTAAGCGTAAGAGCGCCTGAGATTCCGACAGGAATTGTTGTGTTGTACTTCAAAGTACCTGATGCATCAGTTGTAACAACCGCAGCTGAGCCAGTTAGGCCAGCAAGTGTGTAGTTACCTGCAGCATCAGCTGAAAGAACTGTCCAAGTACCTGCTGGCATTACGCCTGCAGCATTTGAAACAGTTGCAGTAATTACTGCTGCTTCACCTGGGTAGTAAGTTGCCTTATCGAATGCGTAGTCAACCTTAGTTGCAACGCCATCGCTAACACGAACAGATACTGGAGCAGCTGATACAGCTGAAGTTCCAGTAGATGATGCGTTTAGTGTAAGAGTTACCTTGGCTGTACCGGCAGCAGCACCTGTTAGTGAACAAGAAACTTTACCGTCTTTATCAGAAGCGCCACATGATGTGTAGCTATTGCTGATTGTTGCAACAGTGTCAGAAACTGCGTAAACAGTTGCGTTTGGAACTACGTTGCCTGATTCATCCTTAACGATAGCTGTAACTGTTCCACCAGTAGCAGTTTTACCAATTACGGCCTTAGCTACTGTTGGAGTGATTGATGCAGCTTGACCGTAGAATTGAATCTTTCTTGATCCAAGATCAACTGAACCAGCCTTGATGCTTACAGTTACAAGCCCTGGAGCACCATTTGAGAAAACGTATACATACTGGGTCAAACCAAGTGCTGCAAGTTGTCCTGCAGTTGTAACTGCATAGATACCACGGGCACCTAGGTTTGGTGAGTATCCAGCGCCTTCACCTGAGATTGCAACAACAGCTGGACCAGTAACGGAAACTGTTAGTGCAGAAGCTTCGCCAGCAGTTAGTCCAGCAGCACCGGTAAGACCGTTGCTCTGAACTACCTTGATTGCTGCAGATGCAGCATCGCTTGGGTTGGCATATGCGTTAAGTGTTAGCGCATTTGTAGTGTCAGACCATGGCTGCCATGCGCCACGAATTGCATTATTAACATCATCGTTGTAGTAAGCATAGTTATTTAAAACAGATGAAGCAGCAGCAGTTACACCTGTACGAGCTGCAACAGTTACTGTCCATGTTTGAGCTGTTTTGTTTAGAGCAGTTACACCTGGTGTAATGCTATAAACATATGTACCAGCTACATCTGCAGTTACAGAGATTGTTCCAGCAGCTGTGAAACGACCAGCAGCTTTTGAAGTAGCCGAAAAGCCACCAGTTATTGTGGCTGAATCTGCGTTTGTTCCAGCGCTAGCTCCAACTGTCACTGCAGGTAGAACGCCAGCAGCTGATGAAGTAGATGGAGCAGAAATTAGAGCTACAGTTGCTGTTAGCACTTCGCTACCAGCTGCTGCAATTGCTGAAAGTGTTACTGTATTTGTTACAGCTACACCAATAGTTGCTGAAGATGTTGCGGCACCTAGTGTCATTGAGTCAGCGGCTGCGTTTGAAGGCGCAACTGACATAACACCAAAGCCCAACGCAGCAACAGTTACAAGCGCGATGCGCTTGAAAGTTGTCTTTGTAGACATTTGTTTCCTTTCGATAGTCGATTCGAGGACGATCCCCAATTCGGCTTGGATAGTTTTTAGGCCATCCTCTCGATGAATCGCACGTGCTGATTCATCAAATTCCCCACCGTGTATCCGGACGCGGAAGGGAAACTTAATTGCGTAGCGGCTCATTATTTTGCCGCCTTCGCTGTAATTGGCTCAGAGAGATAAATAGCTTGAGCCAAAATTTGAGTTTTACCTGGGTTTAAAACCAAGCGAGTTGTAATTGTCTTTGGAGCTGCAGTTAGGTCATAACCGCGCGGACCAGTTGCAATTGTGAAATCGATATCAATTACTGAATCAACAGTCATAGCTGAAGTCACTAAATAATTACCGTTACTTAAGCGATCGATAACAGTATTAGTAGCGCTAAGAACTAGTGGGACCCAACTACCTGCGATGCCAACCGATGGAACACCTTCGTAGGTAGTGCCGGTGCCATCGACCTTGATTGTTTGTGACAGCAAGATATTTGGGCCAGTTGCATTATTTGCTGTGATAGCAGGGGTGCTAAGAATCATTCCGCCATCAGTCATTGTTGGCGCTGCGTTCTTATTAAGGAATAGCTTGCCAACTACCTTGCTGGAATCGGTAACTGTGAAACCGGTTGGGATTCCATCTTTATCAAGACCAGCAAAAGTTAATTTGCCGGTTTTGATATCAACGCCGGCAACCATTCCGAATGACTTCTTGGCTTGAGATTCAAGCGCTGGAGTCGCTGATGCACTTGAAACAGCTGAAGGAAGCGTTGATGGTGTTGAAGTCTGTGGGGCAACTGCAACGACATCTTGTTGGGTTGCAACAGGTGTTAGGGCACCTTCGCGACCAGTCATTGAGTTAAAGCCAAGGAATGCAGTAACGACCAAAATTAGTGAAAGTGCGACCTTAGAAGATTTCTGCGCAAGTTCGGCAGCCTTCTTGTAGGTATTTGAAAGTGAATCAAGCGCGGTTGCACCAGTTGTTTCATCAACAATCCACTCAGAAAGAACGCGGACCATTGATTGACGTGCGCGAGCAACAACGTGGCGAACATTTGCTGGGGTGGTGTTAAGGGCAGCTGCGATTTCTTCGGTCGAGCGGCCTTCCATTTCCCACATGACAAGTGCTGTGCGCTGATCTGAAGTTAAACGTGAAAGTGCTTCGCGGATAATCGCGGCATCTTCAGCTGCGGTAATAGTGGTATCGATATCAACGTGGTTTTCATTCGCGATCTCATTAAGGCGCTCTTGGGTAGTGTCGGAATCAAGGGCAACCAAGTTAGGGCGATCGCCACGAGCACGGATTACGTTAAGAGCTAAGTTGTTAACTGAGGCGCGCAAGTAAGCAACAGCGCGCTCGGTGGTATCTAGATCTGGGGCAGCCAACATGAACTTTAGGAAGGCTTCCTGGACAACCTCGTTGGCATCGGTCTCATCGCGCAACATGCGGCGAGCTTGAGAGACGAGCGAGGTGCGGTATTCGGTGTAGATCGC
>Ga0209088_10002455_pt1 | contig 11352 bp, 8 predicted proteins | sample S_140625_EF_Meta_FD_187324 | JGI IMG/M metagenome (GOLD analysis project Ga0209088, IMG submission 187324) | Freshwater microbial communities from Lake Simoncouche, Canada to study carbon cycling - S_140625_EF_MetaG (SPAdes) (version 2) | ecosystem: Environmental > Aquatic > Freshwater > Lake ...
GGTCTGTGGGGTCAGGGCCTCGGTCCCCTGCGGCGCCGCCGCAGCCGCCAGCTGGTGCGGGCCCTGTTGCCGCTCGCCACTGCGATCAGCTGGCGCGATTCCGCCTCGGCCTCCCTGGCGGCCGGTTGGGGGATCACGGCGCCCTTTGGCAGCGATCCGGTGTGGGCGCTGCCCACCCGGCCCTGGCATGGCCAAGGCGGTCCCATCGTGCTGTGCTGGCGGCCCGTCGCCCAGCTCCAGGGGCCGGCCTGGCGTCCCTACCTCGAGGCGCTCGATCAGTTGGCGGCCGGCGCGGATCGGCCGGTGCTGTGGCTGCCCTTCCACCAGGAGCAGGATCGGGGCCTCCTGGCAGCCCTCCACGCCGAGGGGCTGGTGCCGCCGCGGCTGATGGAGCGTTCCCGGGAGCTGGCGGTGGAGGATCCCGCCGCCGCCCTCGAGCAGTTCGCCGGCGCTTCCCTGGTGCTGGCCATGCGGCTCCATGGCCTGATCCTGGCGGCCTTGGCCGGTGCCCCCTGCGCGGCCCTCAGCTACGACCCCAAGGTGGCCGCCGCCGCCGCCGCCATCGGCTGCCCCCTGCAGGTGCTGGGAGAACCGGTGGGCTCCGGCCTTGGGGCGTCCTGGGCGACCAGCCTCGATCACCCCCCTTCCGTTGACCGGGTGGCCTCCCTGCGTCATGAGAGCCAGCTGCATGCCCGTGTGCTGGAGCGGTTGTTGCCAAGCCCCGCCGGCGATTCGACCTCCCCGGCCTGAGCTCGGGGCCCCATCCGGGGGACCGCTGCCGCCGGATCAGCGGCGCAGCACGGCTGCGTCGATGCGATCGCCCCGATCACCCCAACCGGTCACCTCGAGGGTTGTGGGAGTGGCCGTGATTTCCGCGAAGCTGTGGCGGCTCAGGGCCTTGGCGCTGCGCTCTTCAGGCACCACGGCGCGCAGTGAAGCCCCGGCACCGCCAACCTGCAGGTAGGTGGTTCCCTCGATCACGCGGCTGCGCTCGTAATGGTGTTCGTGGCCGTTGATGTACAGCTGAACCCCGTATTGGCGGAACAGGGGGGTGAGATGGGCAATGGCGGCGGGATCATCGCCGTAGAAGCCACTGCTGTAGATGGGGTGGTGACCCACCACCACCTTCCAGGGGGCGGTGCTGGCGGCCAAGGCCCGCCGCAGCCAGGGCATCTGGTGCTGCCAGCGGGCATTCATGTTGGTGTCGAGCAGGAAGAACTCCACCGGGCCCCGCCGCAGGGCATACCAGCGCCCCTTCATGCCGAAGGGGGGATAGGCCACCTGGGGATCGCCATTGGCCGTGCGGATGTCGTGGTTGCCCAGCACGGCATGGAAGGGGACCTTGGCATCCAGCAAGGCCCGGTAGGGCCGCAAAAAAGTGGCCTCCACCCGATCGAGGTTGCCATCGGGATAGATGTTGTCCCCGGCCATCAGCACCAGATCCACGGGTCGGCTCTGGTGCACCTTCGCCATCTGATCGGCCACCGCCCGCTGGCGGGAGTCGCCGCTGCCGCTGTCGGCGATGGCCAGCCAGCGGGTCGAGGCCGGCTGGATCGGGGGAGGTGGTTGGCTGGGGCCGGCCAGGGCGTTGCCGACGAGGGCGCCACCGCCCAGGCCCGCGAAGGACAACAGGACGGATTGGATCAACAGGCGCCGGGGAAGCAGGCGCCCGGGCTTGCGGCCGGAGGGTTGGGCGGAGATCCGTGCGGGCATCTCAGGAGGCCTTGGCGGCTTGCAGGGTGTTCAGGGCCGCCAGCACCTCCTGACTGTGCTGGGCGGGATGGACCCCGGTCCAGTGCTGCCGCAGGGTGCCCTGGGGATCGATCAGGAAGGTGTGGCGCAGCGAGTAGGGCGCCATCCAGGAGCCATAGCGGCGGCTCACCTCACCGGCTGGATCGGAGAGCAGGGGATAGGCCAGCCCCTCGCTACCGCAGAAGGAGGCGTGGCTTTCGGCATCGTCGGCGCTGACACCCACCACCGATGCCCCCCGGGCCGCGAAGCTGGCCAGGTCCTTCTGGAAGCCGCGGGCCTCAAGCGTGCAGCCGCTGGTGAAATCGCGTGGATAGAAGTAGAGCACCAGCCAGCGGTCTCGGAAGGCGGCCAGGTTCAGCCGGCTGTCGATCGGCTTGCCCTCGCGGTCTGGCGTGACGCCGGGCAGATCGAAATCAGGGGCGGCTGTGTCGAGGGTGGGAAGCACCCCTCCGAGGGCCAGGGCCGAGGGCACCCTCGCCAGGAGTGAGGCCGGCAGGATCAGCATCCCCTGAAGCAGGGATCGGCGGGCGAGGGTGATTGCCATTAAAAAACGCCGTTGGTCGGCGCAGTCTGGTGGATTGGTGGGGGTGAGCGGGTGGGTCGATCCAGCCCATCGCCAATCCGGATGATGACCCTGGACGTGGCGTGCAGGTCGCCGCGTCCAGGGTTGGGGCCCAATCGGGCTCAGATCTTGGCCAGGTTGATTCCCAGTTCCTTGGCGTAGGGACCGAGGCCCTTTTTCTGGATGGTCTTCAGGGCGCGGGTGGACACCCGCAGCTTCACGAAGCGTTTGCCCTCGGCCCACCAGAGGCGACGCTCCTGGAGGTTCACCTGCTGGAGTTTTTTGGTGCGGACGTGGGAATGGCTGACCGCCATGCCGTTGTTGGCACGCTTGCCGGTGAGTTCGCAGACGCGGGACATGGACGATCTTCCGATCCGAAACAACAGACCAATTGGCCTCTGGTTCAACTTAGCAAATCACCCTCCCGGGCTCAGCTGAGTCCGCGCTGAAGCAACTGACCCATCAGTTCAGCGCTGCTCTGCTGGAAGCCTGCCAGCTGCTCAGGGGCAAGGCCCCCCACCGCCAGACGGGCGGTGTCATAAAGGTGGCGGCCGAGACGCCCCGCGAGTTCCGTGCTGGGGGAGGTGCTGGCGTCGGCGCCTGGGGTGGTGATCACGCCCCCGGCGCTGAGTTTGAGCAGTCCCTCCACCAAGGGGTGGCGACGATTCACCAGCAGCACGTGGTGGTCGGGCAGGCCGGGCAGCCGCTGCTCCATTAGGGCACCCATGTCGTTGATGCGGCGCATCTGCTCCGGCAACAGGATCAGCGCCGCTGGGGCGTTGTCGCCCTTGAGGGCCTGAACCTGCACCGTGATCCGCCCGTCATCGAGGGCCTTGCTGAACAGGTCCCGCAGTTTTTCGGAACTGTCCTTGCCATCGGCATCCTGGATCTCGCTCTGGCTCTCTTGAAGAGAGGCGTCGAGTTCGGCATCGACCCGCTGGAACTTCAGGTCGTCATGGCGCATCTCCAGCCATGGGATGAACTGGCTATCAATGAAACTGTCGGCCATCAACACTTCCGCGCCCTGGCCGGTCCAGAGGGCCAGGGGGCCGGCCTGGCCGGCCTCATCGGTGCAATAGAGCACCCGCTGGGCCTGGTCCGCTCCCAGACGGCTGCGGTAGCCGGAGAGGGTGGTGTAGGTGCGATCGCCGCTGGCGATCGGGTCGATCGTTGGGGCCGGGCTCGATTCGCCTTCGGCCTCGTCACCGCTGGTTTCCGGCGCTGGAGCGGCAGGGGCGGAGGTGGCGAACAGCACCAGATCGGCCACCTGATCGGCGAACTTGCCGTCCTCCATGGCGCCGATCTTGATGAAGGGGGCCACGGCGTCCCAGATCTCGGCGTAGCGGGCCGGATCATCGCGATGCAATTCCTTGAGCCGGTCGCCCACCTTCTTGGCCACGAAGCCGCCGATCGACCGAACGCGGCGATCGGTCTGGAGGGCCGAGCGGCTCACGTTGAGCGGGATGTCGGGTGAATCGATCACGCCCCGCAGGGGCAGCAGATAGCGGGGCACCACCTCTTTGATCGAATCGCTCACGAATACCTGATTGCAATACAAGCGGATCTCTCCTTTTTCCCAGTCGGCGCGGGAGCCGAGGCGGGGAAAGTAGAGGATGCCCTGGAGGTTGTAGGGGTAATCGGTGTTGAGGTGAACCCAAAGCAGGGGATCTCCCTGGAAGGGATAAAGATAGCGGTAGAGCTCGATGTAGTCGTTTTCCGTGAGTTCACGGGGGCTCTTGCGCCAAGGCGCCTCGCGCTTGTTCACCGTTTCCCCATCCAGCTGCACCTCCACCGGTAGGAAGTCGCAGTAGGTGGTGATCAGGGTGCGGATCCTGGAGGGTTCGAGATACTCGAGCTCTTCTTCCATCAGGTGGAGGATCACATCGGTGCCTGGCTCGCTACGTTCGGCGGCCTCAAGGCTGAAATTCGGAGAGCCGTCGCAACTCCAACGCACCGCCTCGCTATCGGCCCGGGCACTGAGGCTGACCAGCTCCACCTGGGAAGCCACCATGAAGCTCGAATAAAAACCTAGGCCGAAATGGCCGATGATGGCATCACTTTCCTGCTTGTATTTCTCCAGGAAGTCTTCGGCACTGGAAAAGGCCACCTGGTTGATATAGCGCTTCACCTCATCGGCCGTCATGCCGATGCCGTTATCGGAGATGGTGAGGGTTTTGGCTTCGCGATCGATCTTGATCGCGATGCGGCCCTCGCCCCCCTCGCTGCAGTCGCCGGCCAGGGACGCCATGCGGCGCTTGCTGATCGCATCCACCCCGTTGCTGACGAGCTCCCGGAGGAAGACCTCGTGGCCGCTGTAGACGGCCTTCTTGATGATCGGGAAGATGTTTTCGGTGTGGATCTGAATCTGGCCCTGTTCGCTTTGAAGCACTGCCCGCGCTGTAGGGTAACCAGAACAGGCTGCCACAGGGGCAAGCGGTTTGGCTACTCCCGGGTTTCCACACCAGGCCCCATCAAGACGAATCCAGGGAGCACGGCGGCGGACGGGGCGGGGGTGGTGCGGCGCATCGCGGAAGATCGTGAATCAAAAAAAAGGGCCGACGATTGCCGGCCCCATCGATTAACTAACGATCATGGGTCTCAATGAATCCACTAGATGATGGCCAGGTTGTTGAGGAAGCCTGAGTATCCGGTGATCTCAACAACGTTGTCTGTGTTGGCTTGGAAGCCAGCGTTGGCATCGTTAAGGGCCACAAAGGTACGCATGGTCGTTCCGGATGCAAAGAGGAAAGAAGCCGCACCATTGGCCTTGAAACTCGTGGTCGTTAGCAGGCTGCCGATAGACGCTGATGTCAGGGTGCTAATCCTCCCAAGTTTGGCCAGGTTCGTCGAGGTCACGGCATTGGGACCATCCAAGCTATCGGTGCCAATGCTGAAGTCGATAATGCGCTCAAAAGTGAGGGAAGTGGTGCCGGAAATCAGCGCATCGGCTGCGGCGAATTGGAAGGTGTCGGATCCGGTACCACCTGTCAGGGTGTCGAGCCCGCTACCGCCGATGAGGGTGTCGTTGCCAGCACCGCCGTCGAGAATGTCGTTGCCAGCACCGCCGGAGAGAATGTCGTTGCCGGCGCCGCCGGAAAGGGTGTCCTTGCCGGTGCCACCGGAGAGGCTGTCATTGCCGGCACTGCCGGTGAAATTGGCAGACACGCCCGTGTTGGACACGGTGTAACCATTCGGTCCGCCTGCAAGAGCCAGATTGACGGCGTAACCGCCACTGGAGAGATTGGCGATGCCTGCGTTGCTGGTGCCAGCGGTGGCCGTGAAGGCTGCGGAGACATTGGCATCGGCCGTTGCCGCCGCCCTTACAACCAGAACATCCGCACCAGAGAGATCGTTGATTTTGTCGGTGCCAAAATCCACTAGCAGGATGTCATTGCCGGCGCCACCGGTGAAGGTGTCATTGCCGGAACCGCCGGCGAGGCTGTCAATGCCAGCACCACCATTGAGGATGTCGTTGCCCGCGCCGCCAGAGAGGATGTCGTTGCCGCTGCCACCCGAAAGCCTGTCATTACCGGAACTGCCGATGAAGGTGGTGCCCCCACCCTTGTTGGAGACCGAGTAACCATTCGGTCCTGTTGCCAGAGCCAGATTGACCGCGATGCCAGCGCTGGAGAAACTGGCGCTACCAGCATTACTGGTGGCGGCGGTGGCTGTGAATGCCGCGGAAACCGTGGCAGCGGCCGATGCCCCCGTGCTCACCACAAGGATATCGGCGCCGGAGAGGTCCGTGATTGTGTCGGAGCCGGAATCCACCAGAATGATGTCTTCGCCGGTGCCCCCGGTGAAGGTGTCATTGCCGGCACCACCGGTGAGGCTGTCATCGCCGGCACCACCATTAAACCTGTCGTTGCCGGCACCACCGTTGAGGATGTCGTTGCCACCGCCGCCAGAGAGGGTGTCGTTGCCAGAACCACCGGTGAGGCTGTCATTGCCGCCACTGCCAGTGAAGTTGGCCACTAAGCCCGTGTTGATCACGCTGTAGCCATTCGGTCCAGTTGCATTCGCCAGGCTGACGGCGAAGCCAGAACTGGAAAGATTGGCAGTGCCTGCATTGCTGGTGGCAGCGGAGGCTGTAAAGGCCGCGGAAACGGTGGCATTGGCCGTTGCCCCGGCGCTCACCACCAGCACATCCGCACCGGAGAGATCGGTGATGCTGTCAGTGCCGGAATCGACCAGGAAGGTATCGTTGCCGGAGCCACCGGTGAGGGTGTCATTGCCTGCCCCACCTGACAGGGTGTCATTGCCCGCAGCATCAGAGAGCGTGTTATTGCCTGTATTGCCGACGAGAAGGTTGGCAAGGGAGTTGCCAGAACCATTGATGTTGGCTGTCCCCTGCAGGCTGAGATTCTCTACATTGGCAATGGCCGCCAAGGAGAAGCTCACAGTGGATCGGACCGTGTCATTTCCGGCATTCACGGCTTCCGTAATGATGTCGGTGGTGGAATCGACGATGTAAGTGTCATTGCCAAGTCCGCCAATCAGGGTGTCGATGCCTCCACCACCGTCTAACGTGTCGTTGCCAGTGCCTCCGTCGAGGCGGTTGTTGGCGTCATTTCCAGTGAGAATGTTATTGCCGGCATTGCCAGTGCCGTTGATGGTGCTGGCGCCGATGAGCGAGAGATTGCTGTAGCTGGCTGCGAGGGTGCTGACAGTAGCTGAGCTATTGAAAGTATCTGCGTTTTGACCCGGGCTTGCGATGCTAGCCATGTCAATGTCGTTGACCTGCACCACACCCGTAGCGTCGTCACCTGCGGTCAGGTCGGTATAGGTGACGGACAGAGTGCTGGAACTGGACGGAGCAGCGGCAATGGTGAGGGTAAGGACGTTGGAGCTCGATTGCAGGACAGCGGTCGGAGTCGTAGCCACACCGTCAACGAGGACCTGGAAGCGATTTGGCTGCAGTCCGGTGGTGGTGACATCCTGATCAAAGGTAAGGAAGACCTGAGTGCCCTGCACCGTGATCGATGAGATAACGGGCGCCGTAGCAGTGGGCGCACCAGTACCAGCTACATTGATGGAGCCGGAATTGGGAAGGAAAGAGCCATCGGTAACGTAGTTAGAAACCTTGTCATAACCAGACAGCTGGTTGAAAATATTCCAATTCGCACCGCTGCTGTCAGCGAAAGAAATACCATTAGAATCTGTGTAAATCCAATTCGGATCGTAGGTGAATGTTTGTGACGCCGAAAGATAAGGATTCAGACCAGTGATCGCTACGCCATTGACCGTGCCAGTAACCCCGGTGATGGTGTACTGGGTTCCGGCAACCAGCAGAGTTGCACTGGTTTGGAGCGTCAGAGTGACGGGCAGCGAGTTGGAAAGGTTGAAGTTGTAGGTCGCGGTGGCCATGGCTGATTGCTCTCGAATGGGTGGATAGAGGTAGTACTGAGCTTGAGATGGGTCGATCAGGGATCGAGTTGTCAGGCTGATGCTTGGCGTGGAGGCTTAGCAGGAGGCGGTGGGATCTGGAGAAGATGTCGCCTGTCGACTCGGTGAGCGGCCGCGTTGGGCTGGCAAATCAAGGCGATCGACTGCCAACAAGGGACCCATGGACCGATCGAACAAGCACCCATACGGTTCACCGCTGCCGGTGGTGGATGCGAGAGCGTTGGGTGGAGGGGGTGAGGGGTAGCCCATTCCGGGGGAGGCTTGAGCCTCGGTGCAAGGGGTGTGAATCGACCGATCCCCGTCCAGGATGGACCGGGCTTGTCCTATCAATATACAGACACGCCTTGTACATGTCAACGCTGCCTGCCGACCGGTCGGTAAGTCGTCACAGTGTTGGCAGGAAGTCCCCTTGTGTATGCGCAAAAGCTCTGCGCCGCAGTCGGTTTGACGCGAGTAACGGCTTCATACCGTTTCGCACGTCGCTTGCTCTGGGATGTCAATATCCGCTAATCGCTTAAGGATCTGGACCTAGAACGGGTCTGGTAAACCTGCCGATCCCCACCTGTTAGGTCTTGCGACGCCACAAGGACTGGGTGCTGGGCTTGGCGCGGCTGCCAGCAGATGAAACGGCCCGAGATTCGTCCTGTCGCCTGATCGGAGGGTGTCGTCAGACAGGTTCAGCTGATGGTCTGCAACTCGGGCCTCTCCTCCGGCAGGATCGCACCCTCCACCGGGCAAACCTGGAGGCAGATGCCGCAATCGATGCAGGTGTCGAAATCGATCCAGTAGAACGCCGTGCCCTTGCTGTTGGCCCCCTTGCCGGGGTGGATGCAGGCCACCGGACAGGCGTCGACGCAATCGGCCACGCCTTCGCACACGTTGGTGACGATCGTGTGGGCCATGCTGCGGATGAGCTTCTTGAGCGGATCTTAGGCAGGCGGGAGGGCGCCCCTCAGGACGTGACCCAGAGCTGACGTCAGGCCTTGAGCCAGACCGTCCCGCGGCAGCCCCGTTCCGCCGCGATGCCCTCGGCTTCCGCCTCGCTGGCGCAGCGGCTAAGGCAGAGTTCGGCCGCTTCGCCCCGCTGGTGAAGCGTGGCCTGGTGGCTCAGGGCCAGGGCCGGGTCCACCCCCGGGGCTGTGGCCACCAGCCAGGCACCCTGGGGAGCCGACGGTTCGGCATCCTCCAGGAGCTCCCGGATCGCTTCGATGGCGAAGCCGAAGCCGGTGCCGGCCGCCTGGTCCACCTCGGCGCCGAAGCGGCCCACCAAGGCGTCGTAGCGGCCGCCGCTGGCGATGGCCACCGGGGCATCGTGTCCCAGGCACACCAGCCGGAACACCAGGCCGTCGTAAAGGTCGAAATGGGGTTGGAAGCTGGGATCGAGCTGCAGCCGCACGCCCCGCGCGGCCGCCGCTGGGGCAACCGCGGTAAGGGTGTCGGCCAGGGTCTGGAGCAGGGGGATCGGCCCGAGCCACTGTTCGAGTTGGTCAAGCACCCGTTCCGGTTCACCGCGCAGGGATAGGAGGGTGAGGAAGCTCTCCCGCTGCGGAGTCGGGAGGTGGATCTGCTCCAGCGCCAGGGGATCGAAGCCGGTGAGCGCCCGGCGGATGGCGCCGCGCTCCGCTTCGGCAGCCTGGTTGAGAAGGGCATCGAGCAACCCATGGTGACCCACGAGCAGGGTGGGCCGGTGCCGCTCCTGGAGGCCGAGGGTGGCCACCGCCGCCAGCAACAGCTGGAGCAGCTCGGTGTCGGCGGCGGCGGATGAAACGCCGAGCAGTTCGACACCGCTCTGGAGTTCCTCATGGATCCGCTGACCGCCCCCATCGCCCGTGGAGGTGCGGAAGGTGGTGCCGCACGCCCACAGCCGCAGGGGCCAAGGTCGGCCCCGCATGCGATTGCAGGCGGCCCTGGCGATCGGTGCGGTGAGCTCAGGACGTAGTCCTAGGGGTTCATCGGCCGCCAGCCGCAGGATCTCGCCACTGTTGATCGCACCGCCGGCCTCCAGGGAGCTGAGACGCTCGATCGTGGGCGGTGTCACCTCCTGGTAACCCCAGAGGCGATAAACCCCCGCCAGGAGTTCACGGATGCGGCGATTGCTCTCCACCGCGCCGGGCTGCAGATCACGGGCGCCGGCAGCGGGTTGCAGAGCCATGGTGGGGAGGGCGAGGGCGGCGAGGGGATAGAGGGATCCTATGGAGCGGCCGCATCGAGCTCGGTGGCGCCATAGCTGCTAGCGCTCAGCGGAGTGCAGCGGGCAAGCTCACGCACCATCTCGGCATGGAGGCCCGGTCCGCAGGCCAGCACCCGGCCGTTGGCCAGATCGAGGGGCGAGCCGTCGTAGCCACTCACCACACCGCCCGCCTGCTCCACCAGCACCGCGCCGGCGGCCAGATCCCAGGAGGAAAGGCCCCGCTCCCAGTAGCCATCGAAGAGGCCGGCGGCCACGTAGGCGAGATCCACGGCGGCCGCACCGGCCCGCCGGACCCCGTGGCTGCGGTGGGTGAACCAGGCGAATTCGGCGTAGTTGTTATCCCTGCGTTCGATCCGGTCGTAGGCGAAGCCGGTGGCCAGCAGGGCGTCGGCCACGCGGCCGCATTCGCTCACCTGGAGGCGTTCGCCATTGCACCAGGAACCGTGGCCTGGGGCCGCCCAGAAGAACTGGTCAAGGGCCGGCAGGGCCAGGGCTCCGAGCAGGGGCCTACCCCGCCAGGTCAGTCCCACGGAGGTGCCGAAGAAGGGGAAGCCGTGGGCGTAATTGGTGGTGCCGTCGAGGGGATCGACGCACCACTCCAGATCGCCTTCGCCGGCCAGGCGGCCGCTCTCCTCGGCATTGACCGCGATGCCGGCGGTTTCGGCGGCCAGGACGGCCAGGACCGCTGCCTCGGCGGCATGGTCGGCCTCGGTGACCAGGTTGCCGGCCGCCCCCTTGGCCTGGATCTTCAACACCTGGCGGAACATCGCTTTGAGGGGCACGGCGCCGGCCTGGGCAGCCGTTTGGGCCACTGCCAGGAGCCGCTCCAGTTCCCCGGGAGGCAGGTTCGCCTCCCGCAGGGCCGCATCGGATTGCGAGGGCACGGCGGGTGAAGGCAGGTTGCTCATGTCATTCCTCGTCAAGGGGGAGTCCCGGCCGCACGCGGCCCCGACCGAAATAGCGGCCGAACTGGAGCTCGTAGACCTCATCTTCATCCTGGGTCTCCACCTCCAGGGGGCCGGTGGCGCGGGCCACGCAGAGCAGGCCGTAGCCCCGGCCCCTGAGCTCCCTGGAAAGGCCCAGGGCTTCGTGCTGGTCGATGCTGCCGCTGATCACACGCACGGCACAGGCGGTGCAGCAGCCGTTGCGGCAGCTAAAGGGGAGCGGATCGCCCTGCTCCTCAAAGCTGCGCAGGATGTAGGCCCCCTCGGGAACCTGGTGGCGAATCACGCGACCCTCCTGGCGCCAATGCACGGTGATGGTGTGGCTTCGGGGCGGGTTCGCTTCCATTTGGTGGTGGCGGAGGTGCGGGGTACGGGCTGCTAAGTTTGCACCTGCCCCATTTTGCCCCTGGAGAGGTGGCCGAGTGGTCGAAGGCGCAGCACTGGAAATGCTGTATAGGGGCAACTCTATCGAGGGTTCGAATCCCTCCCTCTCCGTA
>Ga0209088_10002456_pt1 | contig 11350 bp, 21 predicted proteins | sample S_140625_EF_Meta_FD_187324 | JGI IMG/M metagenome (GOLD analysis project Ga0209088, IMG submission 187324) | Freshwater microbial communities from Lake Simoncouche, Canada to study carbon cycling - S_140625_EF_MetaG (SPAdes) (version 2) | ecosystem: Environmental > Aquatic > Freshwater > Lake ...
GTGCTGCCAATCGGCAGAAGATTTAATACAAGGTTATTTATGGCATAACGATGCCCCAGTAGTGGCTTCATCTATAAGCAATAACGTAGCAACTTTAGTATTATCAAATCCTGGCATATTTACTACAGGTCAATCAATAACAGTCTCTAATTGTGGTGCAACGTATAACGGCACATACACATTAACAGGATCATTTCCAGGTACTACAGTGCCTGCTTCAATCGGCACAATGTTTTGGAGTACATACGCATTAAGTTCATACCCTAACGGCTACAGCTTTATTCAATACGCAAAGACAGCTGCGAATGACAACTTTCATTTTATTAAACCATACGGCCGAGCCCTTGGCCCAGAGCATAAAACACAGGCTTACACTGCGACCCCTGCCATCAGAGAAGCGGCTCTTATAGTAGCCACTGACATCTGGCAAGCACGTCAAGTTAGCCAAACTGGTGGGGTAGGTATGGATGGGATCTCTGCAAGCCCATATCGCATGGGTTATCAGCTGATTAACCGAGTGCGTGGTCTCATCCAGCCGTATTCAAGTCCTAATTCACTGGTCGGCTAATGGCTGCAATAAGCACCCTACGTGGCACGCTAGCAACCGCTTTGGCAAACGCTGGAGTATGGTCTACTTTTGCATTCCCGCCAGCAACTTTGCTCGCAAACAGCGTTGTGGTCACCCCATCTGATCCCTACATAATTCCAAACAATAACAGCCAAACAGGCATCTCACCTCTGGCTAATTTTAAAATTTTAATAACTACACCTGCATTTGACAACCAAGGCAACTTGCTAGGTATGGAAAACTTTATTGTGGCAGTCGTAACCAAACTAGCGGCATCGACCCTGGTTTACAACATATCAAGTGTCTCCGCTCCAGCTATAACTAATGCAGCTAGTGGAGATTTATTAACATCAGAAATAACTGTATCAATCCTAACGAGCTGGAGTTAAAATGAGCACACACGAAGAAGATTTAGCCTTCTTGAAAAAGACAGGCCAAATAGCAAGCGCACCAAAACCAACTGCACAAACTAAGAAAGATGAGGAATAAACCTTGGCCATATATCTTAACAATAACGTAGGTGTCAAGTTGGCTACCAACGCTGCACCTACAGTACCTTCAATCGACATTAGCTCATACGTAACTAATGCCGTAATCAATCAAATCGTAGATGAGTTAGAAGTAACTGCTATGGGCGATACTGCACACAAGTTTGTTGCCGGTCTACAATCAGCAACATTTACTATTGACTTTATCAATGACTGGGCAGCTAGTCAGGTAAACGAGACACTAAGCGCAGCATTCGGCAAGACCCTAGCAGTATCAGTAATCACTGTTAAAGGCACTGCTGTAGCAGCTACAAACCCAACTTACCAATTCTCAATCTTGGTGAATAACCTGACCCCAATCGGTCAAGGTGGCGTGGCTGAAGTTGCAACATCAAGTATCTCCTTTACAGTAAACTCCGCAGTAACAGTGTCTCCATCGGTGGCATTTTAATTAAGGAGTAACAATGGCAAAGCTAAAGATAACAAGGGCTAATGGTGAAATATCTGAACACAAAATTACACCAGGTGTCGAGTACGCTTTCGAGTTAAAGTATGGATCAGGAATTAGCAAGGTCTTGCGTGAGCATGAGCGTCAAACAGAGATATTCTGGCTGGCTTATGAATGCTTACGCAGGGCTGGCGCACAAATACCTTTATGGGGATCAGAGTTTATAGACACTCTAGATACTGTTGAGGTATTAGACGAAGAAAAAAAATAACTGAGCGGAATTCTATTGCTTACACTATTGCGCAATTAGCAGTAGAGACTGGAATACCGCCCAGAGAGTTTATTGATATGGATACGGAAATGTATCTAGCAATAATCCAGGTATTGACAGACAGAGCTAAGGAGATCAAAAATGCCAGTCGTGGTAAACGGCGTTAAGCAACTCCAAAAGGCTATGAAGGATGTAGACAAAGATCTCAATAAAGAGATGTCTAAAAACGTCAAGCGAGCCATGTTAATTGTGCGGGATCGAGCACGTGGTTATCTGCCACAGCAAAACGAAGTTTTGAGCGGCTGGGGTAAAGGCACTGCATCATTAGAGACCATTAAAGATCCAAAAAAATTATTCCCACCATACGATTATGCTTTAGCAATAGGTGGCGTAGCCTATTCAGCAGGTCAAAACAAACGCAATAACAGCGGTTATAGAGCTGCATTTTATGTTTACAATAATTCTAGATCAGGCGCAATCTTTGAAACTGCTGGGCGCTTAAATAAACCTAGAGGCAACAAATCATTAAACTCTAATGCACCAGCTGAGTTCAATTCAGCCGCTGAGATGCTAAGCAGTATGAAGGGCCAAGGCATGCAGCGAGGCCGTGTTATTTTCCGTGCTTGGGATGAAACTAAAAACAAAGTTATACCAGCTGTGGTTGAGGCTATTGACACTGTAGCAGTCAAATTTAAAAAAGATACAGAACTTAGGAAGGCAGTATAGTGCCTAATTTAATTGTCAGTGCAGTCAGCACCTTTGATAATAGAGGACTAAAAAAAGGCCAGAAGGAAATCAGCAGTTTTGATAAAAGCCTAAAAAAACTGGCTGGCACCTTTGCCACAGTATTTGGCGCTCAGAAATTATTACAGTTTAGCAAAAATGCCGTTAATGCGTTTATGGCAGATGAGAAGGCAGCCAAGTCTTTAGAATTACAGCTAAAGAATACAGGCTTTGCATTTAGCGCACCTGGTGTAGAGAATTACATATCTAGCCTACAGTCTTTATATGGCGTACTAGATGACCAACTACGTCCAGCATTCCAGCAATTACTTACAGTTACAGGATCTATCACTAAGAGCCAAGAAGCATTACAGACAGCATTAAACGTAAGTGCAGCCACAGGTAAATCTTTAACCGAAGTCAGCGCAGCATTAACACGTGGCTTTAGTGGTAACACTGCAGGTCTTAGCAGATTAGGTGCAGGCATAAGCAAGGCCACACTTAAAACTGGCGACATGGATAAGATCATGGGCGAACTTAATAAGAAGTTTGCAGGCCAAGCAGCAGCTAGATTAGATACCTATGCAGGCAAAATGAGTTTACTTACTGTTGCTGCCGCAAATGCCCAGGAGACAATAGGTAAAGGTTTACTAGACGCCCTGGCTTTATTAGGTAAAGACACAAGTATTAGCACAGCTACAGACTTAATGGATAACTTTGCTCAAAGCACTGCAGATGCAATCTTGGGCGTGGGCGTTTTAATTAGCAAACTTAAAGAAATTGGTAATACTAAAGTCGGTGGTGCATTATTTGATGTAAAGAATATCCCAGTATTAGGTGCTTACCTTGCAGGATTCTCCGAAATAGGCGCAGCACAAAGAGCGCAGACTGCACCATCTAACGCACAAGGTAGATCATCTAGCCGTATCTACTTGCAACAATTACGCTTAGAGACTAAGACATCTAAAGATTTAGCAAATGCAAAGAAAACAGAACTAGCAACATTAAAAGCTAAAACCGAAGTAGATAAACTTAAAGATAAATTTGATATAGAGCGCATAGGATTGACCCTAGCGCTTAACCAGGCTACAGATACTGAGACTAAATTAAGACTTCAGGCACAGCTAGCAATCCTAGACAATAACGAAGCAATGGCTAAAAAATTAAACATAGACTTGGATGCAGCAGCTAAAGCAAAGGCACTATCTGATGCGCTGGCTAAAGCAGCATTAGCAGCCGATTCATTTTCTAACTTTGCTATGGGTGCAGTACAACGTGGCGAGTACGCAGATGCCTATAAGAATATAAGCAACGTGCCTACGCAGAGCGTTGGCGGTGCTATGCAATTACCAAGCGCTGCGACTTTTGCTATGGGCGGTGTATCACGTGGTGAATACGCACCAGTAACTGTAAACGTAGCTGGATCAGTATTAACCGAGCAAGATTTAACTAACACAATAAATGAGACTTTATTAAGAATCAATAAGATGGGCCGTGGCACTACACCTGCAGGCGGTTTATCTGGCGGCACCTAATGGCTGTACCAACAATCAATGCGGTAATTAACTTCTCTACTGGGCCTAGTTTTGCTCAGGCAATGATCTTAGGCACAGGTATATTAGACGTAAACGTATTGGCAGATTCTACTGCTGTAATTGTCGATGTATCAGATCAGATTAACTACATACAAACTAGCCGAGGTCGTAACGCTTTAGTAGATCAATTCCAAACAGGGCAATTAACTTTACGCATAGTAGATCAAAACGGAGATTTTAACCCGACCAACCCTTCAGGGCCATATTATGAATTGCTGACACCAATGAAGAAGGTACAAATTTCAGCTACTTATGGTGCTACTACTTATTCTTTATTTTCTGGGTTTATTACAAGCTACGTAAATACTCAGCCTAAAGATGCAACAGAGGTTGCCTATACAACTATACAGGCTGTAGATGCGTTTAGGCTTGCTCAGAATGCTCAGGTATCAACAGTTACAGGTGCTACCGCTGGCGATTTATCAGGCACAAGAATCAATCAAATATTAGATCAAATTTCTTGGCCTTCCACTATGCGTGATGTTGATGCTGGACTTACTACATTACAAGCAGATCCTGGCACAGCCCGTACTTCTTTAGGCGCTATGCAGACTGTGGCTGATAGCGAATATGGTGCGCTATATGTAAACACAGATGGCGAGTTTGTATTCCAAGATAGAGCTGTAACTGCAGGATCAATCGGTGGCACAGTTACTACTTTTAATGATGATGGCACAGGCATTTCATACGCCAATGCTATGTGGAAATTAGATGATAACTTGATCTTTAATTCAGCCCAGGTAAGCCGTACAGGTGGATCACCACAAACAGCGATCAATCAGCCATCTATTGACAAATACTTTATTCACTCATATAACCTACAAGACCTGCTAATGCAGACCGATGCGCTAGCTCTAGATTATGCCCAGGCTTATGTTGCTAGCCGTGCCGAGACACAGGTTAGATGCGATGGCATTGAGTTGGACTTATACACAGACAATTACAACACAGGCATTATCGCAGCCTTAGAGTTGGACTTCTTTGATCCGATCAGAATTGTTACTACTCAGCCAGGCGGATCTACCTTAGATAACACCTTGCAGATTTTTGGGGTGGCTACAACAATTACACCAAACAGCTTTAGGGTCTTTTTTACGACCCTTGAACCAGTCATCGATGCACTGATTCTAAATAACAATATATACGGCACTTTAGACTATAATGTGCTTAGTTACTAAGGAGAAAAATGGCTAAACAAACCTTTACTACTGGGCAGGTGCTTACAGCTGCACAAATGACAAGTCTGCAACAGACGGCTATGGGTGGTGGATCGGCCACGGCTAAAACTGCCAGTTATGTTTTAGTAGCTGCAGATGCAGGGGCTACTGTAATAATGAATGCTGCAGGCGCAACTACAATTACTGTCAATACAAGTTTATTTTCTGCTGGAGACACAGTATTTATACAAAATATTGGTGCAGGTGTATCTACTATTACTGCTGGCACAGCTACAGTAAACACAGCATCATCTTTGGCTTTGGCGCAATATGAAAGCGGTAGCTTGTATTTTACTGCTGCTGGTGCATCTATATTTAGTAAAGCAGATGGGGCTGCCGCTGGTGGTGGTGGCAAAGTGTTGCAGGTTGTTCAAGGAACAACAACAACTGCTGCTACCAATTCTACTAATACTTATGCAGACACTAATTTAACCGCAACCATTACGCCTAGTTCAGCAACAAGTAAAGTTTTAGTTATGGCAATGAACGGAAGTATCCAAAAAGGCCCAGGAAATGCAGCCAATGAAATTGCTATAAGATTAATGAGAGGCGCAACTCAAATTGGTGGTGTTATTAGTGGTTTATATACAAACACAGCAGTTGTTAACAAACAAACTTCAGCAGTTTACAATTACTTAGATTCACCTGCCACAACAAGTGCCACAACATATAAAACGCAATTTATGAATACTGGCAATGCTTCTTATGTTTTGTGTCAGGCAAATGATGAACAAAGCGTAATAATTTTAATGGAAATAGGAGCGTAATTATGGCAACAGGTGGAGAAGTTTTAAGTATGTTATTGCCTAATGGCGGTTGGTATATTACAGGTAATGATTATGAAGGCATACAATTTTTAGAGTGTGAGCCGATTACTAAGAAACAATTTACAGATGGGTTTGCTCAGTATGATGCTTGGAAAACTGCGCAAGATGCAGCACAAGTTTCTGCTAAATCAGCAGCACAGGCAAAACTTGCAGCACTTGGTTTAACTGTTGAGGATTTACAAGCTCTAGGTTTGTAATGCAACCAAAGTTATGTGCAGCTGGTGTGCAGTTAAGAGATCAAGTTGATACGTGGTTTCCAGATAGGTGTGCTGCCAGTGATGGGTGGTTGGGCGATAGCCGTCACTCCGCCAGAAAATCGGATCATAATCCAGACGGGATCTGGGTTAGAGCAGTTGATATTGATTCTCGGTTGGAGTCATCCGACAGCCTCGCACCTTATTTGGCTGACCAAATCAGAATCGCAGCCAAGTCGGATCCACGCATATCATACGTCATCTTTAACAGGCGAATATGCTCGAAAATATTAAATTGGAAATGGCGTAATTACAAAGGCATTAACCCGCACAAGCGTCATATCCATATTAGCTTCACAACGTTAGGCGACCTAAATGGCACGCCATTTGATATACCACTAATAGGGGGCAAAATATGAAGATAAGCAAAAAACAAAAAGCAATACTAAAATCATACTTTAGAGGTGTGCTTGTATCGCTACTAACATTTTTGGCAAGTAATGAATTAGGTTTAGATCCTGCCGTGTCTGTAATTGTTGCAGCGCTTGCAGGTCCGGCAGCTAGGGCTTTAGATGCATCAGATCCAGTTTATGGCATCGGTGCCGATGAAGCATGACACCTACAGAATGGGCTGGCTTTGGCGCTGGCGTTATGGCCGTGCTATCAGGCGGGCTAGTAGGATTACGTTTTTTAGTTAAAGGCTGGCTAAATGAGTTACGCCCTAATGGTGGCTCTAGCATGAAGGATCAATTAACAAGACTAGAAAAGCGTGTCGATGATCTCTTTATCTTAATTAGTAAGTCATAATTTTATTATGGCTAGCACTCGTAAACGAAAGAAGATTAACAGGCGTGTGGTACGTAAATCACCCGACCCTTTATCTAAACTAGAAGTGTTTTATATTGCTAAGCATGAGATGTTTAAAGCTGCACGTAAGGCTGGATTCTCAGAATCTGTATGCCTGTATTTAATGGATAGTCCATCATCAATGCCAGACTGGGTAGTAGGCGACAATGGCATTATCCCAACTATCCCTACTCCAGATGAGGATGAAGATTAAGCGCATAGCGTTTATCAGTGATCTCCAAGTACCCTTCTTTGATGAGAAGGCAACAAAATCTGTAGGCCGTTTTTTAAGCAAGTGGAATCCGCATCGCACTATTTGTATTGGAGATGAAATTGATCTCCCACAGCTTGGCGGTTTTAATGCTGGCACTATTGATGAGATGGTCGGTAACATAAATGATGATCGGCAACTTACACAAGAAGTATTAACCTATCTAGGCGTTACAGATGTGGTTGGTAGCAATCACGGCATTAGACTTTATCGATCAATCAAGAAGCGTTTGCCTAGTTTCTTAAATCTGCCAGAGATGCAATACGAGCGATTCATGGGCTATGACAAATTACAAATAAAATTCAGTCCTCACGGCATAGACTGGGCGCCTGGCTGGATAGCAGTGCATGGCGATACTTTCCCACTTAGTCAAATTCCAGGACAAACGGCTTTAAATGGGGCTAGAAGGCATGGAAAAAGCGTGGTATGTGGGCACACCCATAGACTAGGCCAGTCGGCCTTCACAGAGGCATCTAGGGGCAAATTAGGGCGTACTGTATGGGGAGTAGAAGTCGGCATGTTGGTTGATCTTAGTTCAACAGGCATGGCGTACACTAGAGGGTATGCAAACTGGCAAACAGGCTTTGCAGTTGCCTATGTACATGAACGTAAAGTCCAGGTGGTTACTATTCCTATCCAGCCTGATGGCAGTTTTATATTCGAGGGCAAACTTTACAAATAAATCGTTACCAAAACGTTATCTAAGTCTGGCCCAAAACAATCCACAAAGTCGTACACAGGTGCAACACTATGCCTGTACCGCAAAGTATGCGGACAGTTAGGGCTATATGGTTACAATAGATATATTTTATGCAGTGTGTTATGGGATGCTTGGTTTATTAGGCATCAGTTGGTACATACACGTTAATAAAGAGAATGCTGAAGCACGTTATTACTACCTAGGTCGCCGTGATGGCTGGAATATGCATCGCCGTATGATCGAAAACAAAGTTAAAACCGATGAGGTGTTTGACTATGACAAGAACTGAGCAACTTTTTGCACATGTTATCGAAACTCTCCACAGTAGAGGCGCTCATTATGGCCACCCAATCGGGAACCATAAAAGAATTGCCGAACTCTGGTCAGCTTACCTTGGCTATCCAATTCAACCGAATGAAGTTGCGATATGTATGTGCCTGGTCAAAATCAGCAGACAAGCTGAAGATCCACGAGTCGATGACAATTACACCGATGCGCTTGGATACATGGCTATTGCTAAAACAATAACTGAAGCGATGCAAGATGAGGATGGAGTGTGGAAAGATGGCGTTTGATTTGAGTGAATACACCACTGTCCAAGAACGTTCAAACATTTTCTGGGAAAGGTACAAAAATGGAGCAATACGAACAAAGATTATCTCGGAGTCAGACACTAGAGTCATTGTTGTATGTGAATTATTTAGGGACACAGCTGACGAAAAACCATTCGCAACAGGTCATGCGAAAGAAGTTATTTCCGATAGGGGTGTCAATAGAGATTTTGCGCTGGAGAATTGCGAGACTTCGGCTAGAGGCGTTGCTTTTAAAGCGGCTAATATCGGTACTGAAAAGAATGGACCAAGTCGAGAAGAAATGGCTAGGGTAAATGCAAAAGAATCAGAAGTATTTAAACCTAAATATGGCAGACCAGGATCTAAGTCGGCTGCGATGGAGTATGCGTTACATATTGTGGACACACAATCTAAAGATAATACTAACGAGCCTAAGCCTGTTGCTTGGACTGTTGGGGAAAGCATTACTCAAATTGCTGAAGTTCTTGATGTTAGTTTTGTTTGCAGGCATGGTGATATGGTAAAGAAAGAAGGCATCGCCAAGGCTACAAATAAACCATACGCAGGATATGTATGCAGCGCACCTAAACCCGATCAATGTGATGCTAAATGGGCAAGACTTACAGCTGCAGGCACGTGGTTTTGGCCCGATGATTCAGAGTCAGGCAAAGGGGGTGAGTAAATGGGATATGTAGAAATTCTTAGAGGTGGACCTTACCTGGAGCGCATAGAGAACGACCAGGTAAAGTTTGTGCCTTCTACCGATGTTTGTGTAGCTTGTAATGATGACAGGCTTATAACTTCAGGTAATTTCTTAGTTTGTACTCAGTGCCACTGTAGGCAATAAGGATATTATCATGAAACATGCACAATTCAAATGTAATGGTTGTAGTCGCAAGACCGAGTTTCTGTGGCTCGATCAGTTGGATATGCCCGAAGGTTTTAAGGCGTATCAGTGTATGGATTGTGGCTGTGTCGGTGTCAAAAATATAGCCGAAGCAATAGGCATACCTGACAGTGATATAACAAGATGCACGCAGTGTGGTAGTTGGCAATTCTTAGGTACTGACTGCCACACCTGTGCTTTGATTGGAGCAAAATGAAAATAGGCTCGTTATGTACAGGTTATGGTGGATTGGATATGGCAGTAGAAGCATACTTTAATGCCGAGACAGTTTGGTGTGCTGAAAATGACAAATATGCTAGTAAACTGATTGTTGAAAGATTTGACATACCCAATTATGGCGACATTAGAAGTATAGACTGGCATAACGTAGAACCTATCGATATACTAACTGCTGGATATCCTTGTCAGCCATTTAGTATAGCTGGGGATAGAAAAGGCGAAAATGACCCTAGACATATCTGGCCTAATATCAAAGAAATTACTAGCATACTACGACCAAAAATTGTTATCTTGGAGAACGTCAAAGGACATCTCACCCTCGGATTTAAAGAAGTTCTCGAAGGGCTTGCCCAAATCGGGTATGATGCAAGATGGGAAATTGTACGAGCTAGTGAAGTTGGCGCACCCCACCACAGAGCAAGAATCTTTGTTATTGCCTACCCCATTAGCGAACGATGCCAAAATCAGCTATGTAGCAAGGAATCAGGTTGGACTGAGCAAGGTATTGCTAGCAACTCCGAACACTTTAATTGGCAACACAACCGGCAAATGCCGAAATTGGCACGCAGATTTGTTACACGATTTGAAATGTCGATGCAAAATCCGCCAGATGCGTTGGTTGATGGAAAAGTAAACGCTAAGTTTGTAGAATATATGATGGGTTTGCCTGTGGGGTGGGTTACAGATTTAGATTTAAGTCGCACTCAACAGTTAAAAATGCTTGGTAATGGTGTTGTTCCTCAACAAGCATATTACGCATTGGAGTTGTTATGTCAGTAGGCGGTTGGGATCAGACTTGGATTGACACAGATGATTTACGTATTGTGACTTGCCGTCTGACCTGCGGTTATGGTGAATAATTTGACATTATGTGATACCCTGAACAAAAAGCGTTCGATCATAAATCGAAAGGCTGAGCCGCCATCGGCTAGGCTCGGTAGGCGCAGAGTTTGGGCCACCTTATTGCTAATTGCATTAAGCAGTTGCCTTTTACAAGATTATTCCGTTGCTAATGACAAAACAAATCATTACAGACAATGGGCGTTTATACAGCTTAATAACTTAGAAGAGTTCTATTGTTTAGATTACTTATATTATAGAGAATCTAAGTGGAATCCTAACGCACGTAATGGCTCACACTATGGCATACCACAAGGCAGATCTAAATGGTTGGCTACTGTTGATGGTTATAAGCAAGTAGAATGGGGTATTAAATACAATAACAATAGATATGGTTCTATGTGTAAAGCATTAGAGCATTACAAGCTTAAAGGATGGCATTGAGTAACAAAGCGATAGGCAGTGGTAAGTGGAAGAAGCTACGTATTACCATATTAGATCGTGATGGCTGGCAGTGTGCATCATGTGGTAGGCCAGCGCACACAGTAGATCACATCATTCCACGTGTTAAGGGTGGCGATATGTGGAGCCCAGATAATTTACAATCTATGTGCAAATCATGTAACAGCGCTAAAGGTGGTCGTTTTTTTAGCCACAAGGCGAC
>Ga0209088_10002461_pt1 | contig 11338 bp, 26 predicted proteins | sample S_140625_EF_Meta_FD_187324 | JGI IMG/M metagenome (GOLD analysis project Ga0209088, IMG submission 187324) | Freshwater microbial communities from Lake Simoncouche, Canada to study carbon cycling - S_140625_EF_MetaG (SPAdes) (version 2) | ecosystem: Environmental > Aquatic > Freshwater > Lake ...
ATTCTTCTGGATCATATTCATCTGGTTGTGTGCCTTCACTCCAACCCCACGAACGTAGGTGCCAGATAGATTCAATGAATGAGAACCAACCTTTTGGATCAGTCCAGTGCCAAAGTTTAATCACATCCAATGCAGCATCAGTTGGATAACCATCATCATCTAACAATTCATTATGTTCAATCAAATTGGAAATGGCCAACTTGGATTCGGTCTTTGCTTTTTCAAGATTGGCAGTCAGTTCTTCCATTGTTGGTCGTTTCATTTTTAATCCCATAGTGTGCGGAAGTATTTCCCGAACAAGGTTAGTCCATGTTGAATACGTTCATTGTGTGCTCTCAAACCATCAGTATCAAGTTTACCTTCAACTTTCCATTTAATTTCACGTGTCATTTGACCTTCTTCAAATGGTTCTTGCATATGTTCACAATCCATTTTAGGTTTAGTGATCCAAAACTTTTCTTCTGAATTTTCATCACACATTTGTTCAAATGACCAAATCATTTCATTCAATACCCAATCAAAACGGGCTTCGGCATTTCCATCCCATTCCCATATTTCTCTAGGTAGTGCATAGATTGAACGCAATTCTTTTGGTACATCTTCATCATCAATCATACCATAACCATGTTTGGTTGCCTTGAGTTGTTTCAACATAGGCAAAATGATTGGTGATAATGTATGATCCATTGACCATGTGTCATGGTAATCAATACGAATGGTGTCCTTGTTCCATGGTAGTTTACAACGAACATCATATACACATTGCAAGAGCTTGGTCAACCAACCATCACGGTTTGGTCCACCACCAAGCCAAGCGCCAAAATTATGAACCCAATCGGCCGTACGTTCAAAACCAACTTCATCATGTTCTTTCTTTGCCCAAAAGCAAAGCACTTCTGCTAATTGATATGGACCAAACCAAGAAGGTTTATTTCGAATTCTTACTTTCATTCGTCACCACCATAATCAATCACATTGATAAATTCTTTTTTCTTTACTTCAGGCCAAGATGCCAAGTAATCATTGTCTGTATCAAACAGATTAAAAAATTCAGTCTCGGAGATTTCACGAGTTGTTGTGATACATTCATCCACGTGGTGTTGTGAGAACTCTTTGAATTCTCCATCTCCCAAACTAAAAGTGACTTCATCATTAGCATGTTCTGCTTCACGAGCCTCAACAACATAACGCATACGGAAGATTGAGACAGTCTCAACCAAATATAATTTCTTCAACAAAGTTTCTTCTTTCATATCAATCATCCTTTTAACATCAGAATCACGCACATCAAACCTCAACAGTCAACAATTGAAAATGGTCGGCTCGGTCTTCATAGTTGATGTAACCACGTGGGTTACAGAAAATACGGGTAGAACCAATCATATAATCAAAATTATGGTGAGTGTGGCCATGTGTCCACAATTTGATTTGTGGTCTATCCAAGATAAACTCATTCAAATTGGAACTATATGCACCGTTCACCATCACATCATCTTCATATTGCGGTTTGGTAGATTGTTTACTAGGTGAGTGGTGACCACACACAACAATTTTTCCACCAGGCAATGCCTTACAGGCTGCATCAATTACTTCCAACATGGCCTTGTGGTCATCAACTGAATCTTGCGGTGTAAACTTACCAACCCGTGTATGGAATTTTCCATCAGTATCACGGAATGATACAGGAACAGAAGCACTATTATCAATAATTTTGTAGTCATTCATGTAACCACGAATGTTTACCATTGTAACAGGGTCTTCCTTGTTCATATCAGTCCACAAAGTACCGGCAACAAAGGTCACACCTTCAATATCAATAACTTGCTTGTCCAATATGTATAGATTTTTTAGATAACCCAAATGTGTGCGGAGATTATTCACCGAGGTGGCATAGTCACCGTGGTAATGCTCATGGTTACCCATGATATACACAACATGAGGAAATCTTTCACTACATTCTTGAAAGAAGTTGTGAATTTTGTTGTTGTCGTTCTTACCCATCAGGCCATAGTCATCTTTAATACGAACCTCTTTGGCCACACAGATATCACCAGACAACACCAACACATCGGCATTGTCTTTGTTTTCTAATGAGATTCCACCAAACTCTAGGTGAAGATCAGAACACACAGCAATTTTCATTCTTTACTCGCTTTATAACTTACACACAGTGCAACAGCCAACAACATCCACCAAGGATCCCAGTTCTTCTCTGAAATCAGGTATACTGTGGCGCCCAATATGGTTAGATTATACACTACCATCAACAATATGGCAAGTACATCTTTCATTTACCATTCTCCCGTAGGATGCGAACCATAGTATCAGGTACCGCAAAAATCCTTGCACGAAATATCTTTTTGTCATTGACCCAATCTTCCGATTTAGTAAATTCAACCAATTTACTCTGAAACAATTCTTCAGTCAATTGGTTTACTAATCGTTTTTTTATATCGTCCAGATTTACTGCATGATCTTGAAGATGTACATTGTCAACAATATAATTGGTTACAAACATTTGGCCTTGAATGGCATATTCTTTACCAAGAGGTGGCACAGTTGATACACTGGTATTATTTGTCCAATAAGTCATACCTCCACTGCCTTGCGGCGTTAACCCACCAATTACTGTGCCTTGATTACCAATCATTGTGCCAACTGGAATAGTTGAAGATATATTCGGCATACTTAATCCTCTAATTTTTCAATGAGTGGATCACAAGCAATAATCATTTCAGTATCACCTTGAATCCAACCATCTTCTTCCAAATCTAACCAGGAATTCTCATCTAGCCATTCAATCATGGCTTCTTCCTCTTCCTCAGTCAAACCATCAAACTCATGGTCTTCCCAACAACCATCGGTACATTCAACCATTTCAACAATATATTCACAATCGTAAAGGTCTGTACCATCTACAATATCTGGAGGATTATCATCTTCGGTTTCACAAGTAAATTCACCCCAACGCCAACCAGTTTCAATGACGATAGACTTATCGCCTTTGTGATAATGACTGCGCTCAATTAATGATTTTTTCCATGTGGGTTTAATAGACCAGAGTGCCATTATTTGTTCACCTCATAAGTTACTTCATAACCACCTTTGCGGTCTGTCCACCAGTCATCTTCATCGAGCCAGTCCCAATCAAGGTCAACATTATCATCATATGCCTTTTGAATAATTTCTTCAATGTCCAGTTCTTCATTCTCAAACTGTAGGAACATCAAATCAATCTCACCTTCATCCTCAATATCTGAATAGATTTCACCAAATAGGTCACGGTCAATTTCAATACCATAACGCTTTTCAACTTGATGCCACTCCGATTTAACAATTTGTACCATATTAACTCCTTAACGATAAGTTTCTTGCATGACAACTGCATTTGGTTTGCTCAATGCAGCAGCACGCCGTTCTTTATATTCAACATTGTCCACATCAAGAAGTTTTACCTCTTGTACTTTGGATGTTGGTTTATCCACTTTGGTTGTAATATCCACTTTGGCTGTAATATCCGCTTTGGCTGTATTATCAAACTTTGCACGTTTGACTTGCCTTCTAACGCTGCGTTCAACTGGTTCCAAGATTAATTCGGAACCAAATTCTTTCATTGTGATCCAGTTTTCACGGCATAGTTCAGCATTTCTGGTCAACTCAGTACAATGTAAAACATATTCCTTCATTTCTTCGGTTTCAACCACCTTTTTAGGTTCAATCAAAACTTCAGCAACCTTAGGTGTCTCTGTCTGCACATCATCTTTTGCTTCCAACATTTCTTTCATCTTAATCAAAGCATTGAATACTACGAATGGATCAGCGAATGATGTTTTATGTATATTCTCATCCGTTTGCGGCGGACTTACTGGTGTATTCACCACAACTTCAACAGCTGGTGTTGGATTGGCAGGATGGTTTGCAAAAATTGTGATAACACCAAACACAACCAAACCAGCCACAATGAATCGCCAGTACATCACAAGAAAGAAACCAATGACGGTTACAATTACGCCACACACCAAAAGCATTTCAACTTGGTGTTGACCTAAACCGAATGTGGATAAAACGCCTTCGTAAGACATTTTATTTCTTCAATGGATTGCAATGTACGTTAACCGGCACCATCACACGGCCGTAGGTTGTTTTTTGTGAAATATATTCCACAAATGGTTTCATGTCGTTGTTTTCACATTCGTTAACGGCCGAAACCACCTCAGAACGGGTCATCATTCGAATATCGAATTCTGGTACAGTAGGTATTTCAACCTTGGTTACTGTGGGTTGGCTAGAAGCACAACCAACTAATACAACGAGAGGTAGAACAATCAAAAGTTTTTTCATAATAAAGTTTCCTAATCAACTATGGATGGAGTATAACACAACCGAAGGATATGGCAAGTAACACTTCAGTATTACTCAGGACAGGTTAATACCCAAATCCAAAATCCTAACAACAAAAGGTTCAAGACACTTGGATAATGTATTGTATCGGCAATTTGCCAACCAACCATGAACCATGGAAATCTAGCCGAGACAAACCAGTCTTTAAATTTTTCCCACATTTTTAATTCTTTCAATTAATAATTTGGCTTCTGTAAAATCATATGATTCTGAACACTCACGCAATTCTATTTCTTCTAGTAAAAGTTGAGATTTGGCTTCTTTGATTAAATCAAGTGCATATTTCACATCATCATCTGATGCATTTTCCATCCACTTATCAAACTCCACCTCTGGACATTTCATCAAGAAATTTAAATTGTCTCGGTCGTGTTTTTTCATTTTTTCAGTTCAATACCAGATTTGGATAATCCAGTCACAAGTATTTGTAGACCCCAGGCTTGCAACCAACTAATCTCATTCACGCCATCAATTGCACCAACGAAACAAGAATTCCACAACAACCAAGTTGGTATTGATAGTAAAAGTCCTAGGAAAAAGATTATGCCAATTATTCCCGTAATTCTAATGATAGTATCCATTATACAGATTCCACTTCATTGGTTTCTTCAACAACAGCTGCAGGTGTTTGTTTACCAACAAAACGGCCGTGTTCATTAAATTCGGTGTAATTCACCAATTGATATGCGGTGACCTTACGACCAGTCTTGTGTACTTTAACAATACCACCATCTTTGCGAATATTGTAAATGTTTGTACTCAGGCGATACAACACCGCTTCTTGGTCTGTGCCTGCAAATACGGCCTGAATATCCTCAGGCGATACAGGTTTGCCTGACAACAATGTGACGGCGATTTTTTCGTGACGATTAGGTTTACCAGTATGTTTTGACATTTTAAGTCCTTTCAGTTTTCAAATAATAAAAAAAAGCATGGAACGGCCATGCCAGCCGATCCATTAGAATGGAATTTCTTCATCAATCGGTTTGATTTCTTGTGCCTTGGATGGATTAGCTTTTGCATCCACTTTGGTGTACAAATCAAGGAATGCTTCCTTAGTCTCATCATCAAATCGTGCAACACACAACTTAATGGCTTTCATTCGGTCTTTGAAAATCTTGTATGCCTTGGCAATGTGAACCAAACGGCGTGTAGAGATAATCTCATCAACAGCACCTTGTTGGAAAGATTGGCGAACAATGTCAGCCCATTGGCACAGGTTTTCTACGAACTCAGCATCATTAATCAATGGTGTGAGAATTTTCTTTTCTGTTTTAGAATCAGGATATTCCTGTTCAACAGTAATTGGAAATCGTTCTAAGAAGGCATCATCCAAAATCTGTGAAAGGTACTTGCCTTCTTCACTACCACGACCTTTGGTGTTAGCAGTAGCAATCACGGTAAATCCATCTTTTGGATAAACCATCTCGCCATTCTTTTTGTTGTAGTATGGTTTGCCTTCTAAGATACCTTGCAAACACATCAACTTATTAGAACCACGGTCAACTTCGTCAATCAATAGAACGGCACCACGTTTCATAGCAGTAATAACAGGACCATCACGGTTAACCACGTTACCATTAACGAGAGTGGGACCACCCAACAGGTCACTCTCATCGGTTTCGATGGAGATATTAACACGGATACACTCACGACCTAAAGTGGAACAAACTTGTTCGACCATTAGTGTTTTGCCGTTACCCGATAGGCCAGTAATAAACACTGGATAAAAATCACCAGCATTAATGATGTTGGTCAAATCTTTGTAAAAACCAAAGGGCACATAATCAGGATATTTTGCAGGAATTGATACATCAGAATCATCAACTAGTTTAGGTTGGCGCAAAGCAACAACTTGTGCAGATAAAGCCATTTCAAGTTCTGGTTCTGGTTCAGTTTCTTTTGCAACGGGTTTAGAACCAATGTCTGGCAATTTATAACGACCACGATCAACACGGTATTCGGATTTGGTTACGAACCAATAAGGAAAGGCCAAACCTTTTTCTTCACATACATGCTGAATGCCATCACGGGTCAACACGGAACCAATACCAAACAAACCTTCAGCTGCCTTAACAAAGGCAGTCTGGTTACGATTCTTACTCATCAATTACTCCATTATAAAAAACATATGTGTATTATATACCATCCTGTTGCGGATGGCAAGCGTTATTCCTGCACCCAGGTTTGTCTATTTCAAACTTATAAAAAATTGTATTTACACAATCATCACGGAAAGCATCCTCAATCTGGTTACGATAGTCTTGGTAACCAGGAGACATATTCTCCACAATACCAGCACATTCTTTCACAATCCGTTCAGCAAAATCTTGCAACCTCGCATGACTTACACAATGTTCCAATTTGGCCTCAATTGCCAATTCTTTAATTCGTTCATTCATGTTTTACTCCATACATTAGTTGCATTGCGTCTAACAAACAATCATCCACTGGGTTGTGTTTACTTATATCATTTCTTGCATCAAACCCTGGATACTCCACATCACAATATCCATTCTGTGTGTTGTATAGAAAATCAACAGCAGTACGCACATCACGCCAACGATTGAAAAACCAGATTGGTTCTAAACCACATTGCTCTTCAATATCATCTAGCACCAATTGGTCTAAGTTACCACGAGCCCACACCCAACACTTTGGATCATTCTTTGATTCTGCCCATTTACGCATGGCTTCATAACCATCCTCAAACCTACAATCAATTTCATTAGGCACAAATGAAACCTTACGCACATTATCACATTGCTTTGCCCACCAATCCATGGTAGGTTTATTGATAGACCTTTTCAATCGTTTGTGTTGGTCTTTTACATCAAACTTGGCATAAAAAGCATCATCACGCATTTGTTGTGGTGATGGTTTCTCATCGGGATTGAAATAGATGGCCGCTATTGATAGAATGACAGAATCGGATTTCTTACCAAGTGTTTCCACGTCAAAGCAAAACATTAATCTGATCCGTTAGTATAGATTTTCACATAACCAAAAAACAATGTACCATCATGTGCGCCGGTTACAAACTCATTGTCAAACTCCACGAGATTGCCAAGTTCTTCAATGCTTTCATATTTGTCAGCACGAATATCTTCCAATTTGATACAACCAATTGAACCTGCATCAACAGAGTACTGGCGATCATAATCATCAAAGTATAAACCATCACCAAATTTGGTATTGTATACGGCAAATCGGCGGCCATCTTTGAATGTAAACTCACCTTCAATACAGTTATGTTTTTCATAATCAATGGTCAAACCACAGAATTCATCCCATTCATTTTCATCCATTACATAGCACAAATCACCGATGTAATATTTACCAGCAGGCATTGTCATAATTAACTCCAAGTTCGGTGCTGTTCAGCAACCCATTCCATACCATCATACTCATCAATTTCCCATTTTACATCATCAGGAATTGCCACAATTTTCAATTTAGAATATTGACTATCAACATCATCCATTAGTTCTTCAACTAAATGAACCAAGATTGGATCATCACGAGCAATTTGATAAGCAGACCAATCTGGATCGGTAATGTTTGCGCGCTCTTTATATGCAACTTCGGCCATTGTTGATAGGCCGAAACCACCATAGCATCTATTAATTACAATTTTAATCATTCTTCAACTCCTGTTTGTGCAGTTGCCGTCATTGGGCAATCGCCTGTGATCGCAGCCGTATGACCCTTGGGACACACATCCCGAGTTCTGTCAACGCCACACTTACTGCAAACCCAACCCTTGCGTTCTTCAACTCCGAAATATTGTTTAATCAAATCGTATGCTTGACCACGACTAATCATATCACGCAACATAGGACTTAATGCCACACCACATTCTTTGATAATCAACTCGGCGAACTTTTCTTTGTCAAAATAAGTATGGCTAAGTGGTCCTTCTGCCGCAGGCAATGTTACCATAGCCTGTTCAGCAAGTTGTCGAATTCGTTCGTTCATTTCCGGCCCCATAAGAACTTCAACGACAAGCCATCAACTAGCCCTTGTTTGAAAGGCGTAGTTGGTGCCCATAGAATGTATCCAACAGTAATACCTTGGATGAGCATCAGTACTGCTAAAATTGATACTTCAAAATCTGTCATTCTTCAACTCCAAAATGTTGTTTAATCTTATCAACACCGTTATCCACTGCCAGCATATATGCGGTATCGACTAATTTCTGGTGATTTTCATTGGAAATTTTTGGTGGAGTTAACTCATAGAGTTGTGACACACATTCCCGCACAATCAACTCGGCAAACTTTGTATCATAAGATTCTGAATACACTTTTAATGCTTGTTCTCGGTCGGTGATTTTAATCATAACATCAAGTGAATATTTTTTAGCCTGTTCGGCAAGTTCTTTAATTCGTTCGTTCATTTTATCTCATCACAAAATAGATATATGCAATAAACGCAATGGTCAAACAAATACTTTGTACGTCCGTCATTCTTTATCTCCTTTACCTGATTAACCACAAATGGTGTATTCCGCTAAATTGGCCCAATTCGTACCTGCATTAGCACGAATCTTTGTTACCTGAATGAGTGTACGCAAGGACAATTCTTTTACTGTATCTTGCAATTTCTCAACCAATGCAATAGCATCGAGCTTGTGTTGCTTGTTGGCTTCAGGCATAAATTCACCAGATTCCATAATGTGACGCATACGCTCAACCTTTTGTTTTGTGGTCATGGACAAATCCACGGCCATTGAACGGGTGATAATCGCTTGGTCAATTTGTGATGACGCCAAGTTGGAGATAAAAACCACACGGCCTTTGAATTCAAAGGTTGTTGGCAAATCTTCATCCTTGATATCAGCACGCCAAGAGATAATGCGGCGTGAATAAGAATCCAATGCACCTTTCAACAGGTTCAACGATACTGGATCCTTCAATACGCTATCGCAATCATCAAACACAATAACGCCGTCTTTATTCTCAAACAACAAACGGTACAAACCTTTTGGCGTGCTGTGACCTTTAACAACAATGAATTTCTTGGATGGAATCTTGGCGCCAACTTGGAAGGATTCGTCCATGATGGAGATATCTTTGAAACCATTTGCTTCAAGTGTTTTGGATACGGTGTAAGACTTACCAAGACCACCAGGACCAGTGATAACAACGGAAGGTTGTGCGCCATTGCATAACATAGAAACCATGTCGGAAACAAAACCAAAGCGCTCATTGATAGAGAAGCGGGATTCTTGTGGAACGGATGCTTCCACGGCACCAGTGGTCATGCCTGCCTTACGCAACACATAATCCATATGCTCTTTTTTGCTACGCTTAACGGTCTTGCCGTTGATAGTTGCTTGGTACTTTCCGTCTTTGAATGTAACTTGTGTCATGTGTGTCCTAATCAATCAATACAAGTATTCTATCACAACCAGTGGAAATGGCAATCGTAGAAAATAGTTCTCAGTTTCATGGCTGGAGAACTAAAGTACTACTATACGGCTTTGCCTGTAGTCTGCCAGATCAACGCAGGACCCATTAGGACTTGCCTAGTAAGCCAGATAAGGTCAGCATCTAATCCTTTTTTGGTCGCCTTCTGGCAGATTCCCTCATCATTGTTCCAGTACATCATGCCACGACTAAAACAACTGGCTGCATACAATGCCATTGCCTCACCAATTTCAATTTCTTTTGAAATGGTATTTTCTTCAAAACGAGATTCTGCCATTTCTTTCTTACTTTTAAATCCTGCCATTATTCAACTCCGTAAAATTTCTTGATTTCTCTAACCGTGAGGTTTGCAGGATATTTGTGTTCCATTTTAACCATCATTTCGCAACAAACACCAATAAGCAACTCCGCAAATACTTCCAATCGTGGGTCAAATACGACTTCACCATTCTCCATATGTCCAAAGTTGGCCTTGCCTGCCAGTTCTTTCAATCGATCATGCATAATCATCTCCAATCTTTTCAACTACAATTTTATCACGCATATCATCATGGAAGGACATATTCTCACGATATACACGAACCAAACCCTTACGAGCAAGAGATTCAATTACCAAGAATGTAATAAAATGACTGGTACGTTCTTGGAATACTTTATCTGTTGGTGACTGTTCACAACCTTCACCACACGCCAACATTTCAGACATTAGAATCAAATCTTCGAATTCCTGTTCTTCTTCGGCTTTCATCAAGGACTGAAGGTCAGAATCGGATAAATCTTTGATAAAATCACCAACCACAACATATGGGTTTTTCATCATTTCGGCAGCCAATAATCTGGTAACTGCCATTAATTCTTTGTGAGCAGCAATCTCTCCATAATTCAGAGAATAACCGCCACCAATCTCAATATCAAATCCATCTTCCATAACCTAATCCTTATACATCAAAGCGGCTACACCGACATTATATGTTATTATGTACCATTTGGCAACCACCATTGTGGTATAGTTTAAACTATAAATTCAATTAGTAGAATTAATACCAATGCCATTATACGGCTCGTCCTGTCATTAAGTACAGGTATTCGTCCAGTTCCTGTTCATAGGGTTTGCCTTGTCGGCGCAAGTGGTAGATTTTATCAATCAATTCACTAGAATCACCGTGTGTAGATGAAATCAAATTGCGTGACGCCAATTCATCCAACAATTCTTCGTCAGTAAATTCATCAATATCAAATTCAACTTCGACTTCTTTATAAATGCTTTTCATATTATATCCTTAGTCCAACAATACCATATATTCTTCAGGAAAGTATTGGCGGAACCAATCCAAACCTTTACGGAGCATCTTATAATCACCAGTCATCTCCGCACCCATCATTGAATCATATACGGCCACCGCCTCAGGGGTTAACATACAGGACTCACCCGAAAATGGGTTAGTCACTTCAACTGGCTCTTCGTCCAGAATCATACAATCAAAAGGCATTTTCATATTAATTCC
>Ga0209088_10002462_pt1 | contig 11333 bp, 9 predicted proteins | sample S_140625_EF_Meta_FD_187324 | JGI IMG/M metagenome (GOLD analysis project Ga0209088, IMG submission 187324) | Freshwater microbial communities from Lake Simoncouche, Canada to study carbon cycling - S_140625_EF_MetaG (SPAdes) (version 2) | ecosystem: Environmental > Aquatic > Freshwater > Lake ...
CCACCGTTGTTATCCCAGGGCCGAGTGCGCCAACAATGGCTATTGCACTATCGGGGCTACCCACAGATCGATTTACCTTTGAAGGTTTCGCGCCTCGTGCACAAGGTGCCCGCAATACTTTCTATGAGAACCTTCGTTTTGAAGAGCGCACCATGGTGATATTTGAAGCACCTCATCGCCTTCACGAATCACTTGTTGATGCTGCTGCAGTTCTTGGCGATTCACGTAAAGGTGCAATCTGTCGCGAGATGACAAAGACCTATGAAGAAACTATTCGTGGCACACTCTCAGAACTGGTTGTGTGGGCGGCAAGCAAAGAAGTCCTTGGGGAAATCACACTCGTCATTGCAGGTGTTGAGGCTGGCTCTGCAAGCAAGACGGCAGATGATGCAGTTGCTCGTGTTCGCGAATATGAGGCAGCTGGAATGGACCGAAAAGGTGCGATCTCTACAGTCGCCGAAGAGTTCGAGCTTCCGAAGAAGATCGTTTATGCAGCCGTAGTCGATGCGAATAAGATGAGCAGATGAAGTCTTTCTACCTGACTACGCCGATTTACTATGTAAATGATGCGCCGCATATTGGCCATGCATATACAACGGTTGCCGGCGATGTCCTTACTCGTTGGCATCGCCAGCGCGGTGAGTCAGTCTGGTTCCTCACCGGCACAGATGAACACGGTCAGAAAGTTATGCGCACTGCAGAACAGAATAACGTCGCCCCTCAAGCGTGGGTCGATAAGTTAGTTGCTGATGCGTGGAAACCCAATTGGCAAGCGCTCAATATCGCAAACGATGACTTTATCCGCACAACAGAACCTCGTCACACAGAACGTGTTCAGAAATTCTTGCAATCACTCAAAGACTCCGGCCATATCTATGCAGGTAAATATGAAGGCCCATATTGCGTTGGCTGCGAAGAATTTAAATTACCAGGTGATCTGATTGATGCAGATGGAGAAAAGCTCTGTCCTATCCACAGTAAGCCAATCGAATTAGTCAATGAAAATAACTGGTTCTTTAAGCTCTCTGAGTTCACACAACCACTTCTTGATCACTACAAGAATAATCCTGAAGCTTGCCAGCCTGAGAGTGCGCGTAATGAAGTTGTCTCATTCCTTGAAGGTGGCGTCTCAGACCTTTCCATCTCTCGCTCCACATTCGACTGGGGAATTCCTGTTCCGTGGGATACAGATCAAGTTGTATATGTCTGGTTCGATGCCCTACTTAACTATGCAACTGCAGTAGGTCTTACCGATGCGCCAGATTCAGAAGGTGGCAAGAAGTTTGCAGCCACCTGGCCTGCAGATGTGCACCTGGTTGGAAAAGATATTTTGCGATTCCACGCCGTTATTTGGCCGGCAATGTTGATGGCGGCCGGTATCGATATTCCTAAGAAAGTCTTTGCACACGGCTGGCTTCTTATCGGTGGTGAGAAGATGTCAAAGTCAAAGCTGACCGGTATTGCACCATCTGATATCACCGATCACTTTGGCGTCGATGCATTCCGCTATTACTTCTTGCGTGCTATTCCATTCGGAAGCGATGGATCTTTCTCTTGGGAAGATATGAGCGCTCGTTACACATCAGAGCTCGCTAATGACTTTGGAAACCTTGCATCTCGCCTTGCTGCGATGATTGAAAAGTACTGCGGTGGAAAGATTCCAACAGTTGCAAAGGATGAAACTCTTGCACAATCACTGCAGGCAACTGTCGATAAGGCAGATGCTGCAATGGTCGCACTTGATTTCCAAGGTGGCATTAACGCTGTGATGGATTACTGCAAGCAGGTCAATGGCTATGTGACTATCAAAGAGCCATGGATTCTTGCTAAAGATCCAGCTAACCAAGCGATTCTTGAAGAAGTTCTCTACAACACTGCTGAATCTCTTCGCGCACTAGCTGTCTTACTTCACCCCGTAATGCCTGCAACGACTGAGATTTTGTGGGAATCACTCGGTGCCAAAGAATCACTCGGTGAAATCGGCAAGCAAGAAATTTCTAAGGTTGCGACCTGGGGTCAGTTGCCACACGGTGCAACTGTCACAAAGACTCCGGTCTTATTCCCACGGTTAGAAGTAAAAGAGTAATTTTCTTATGACAGATCGCCACAATCGCGATATTGATCGTCAACCAGCTCCAATGCCTGAACCGCTCCCTGTTCCCACAGTAGATGCGCATGCTCATATTGAAATCGTTACCAATGATGCACCGGATTCGGATGCGGTGAGACAAGTTCTCGATGATGCCAAATCAGTCAACGTTGATCGCATTGTGCAGGTCGGGTATTCAGCAGAACAATCACAATGGTGCGTTGATATGGCTAACGCCTTTCCTGGTCGAGTTCTTGCAGCAGTTGCACTCCATCCCAATGAAGCCCCTGTTGTTGCTGATATGGAGGCAGATTGGGCAGTCATTGAAAAGCTTGCGCAAGAACCACGCGTTCGCGCAATTGGTGAGACAGGCCTTGATTACTTCCGCACCGAGCCTGCGCTGCGCAAGCGCCAACAAGAATCATTTAAGTGGCATATTGATTTAGCAAAGCGCACCAATAAGGCCCTCGTTATTCACGATCGTGATTCTCATGATGATGTTCTCTCTATCTTGCTTGAAGTGGGTGCACCTGAGAAGACTGTCTTTCACTGTTTCTCAGGAGATGTTGAGATGGCAAAGATCTGTATTGATCGCGGATACATCCTCTCTTTTGCCGGCACTATGACATTTAAAAATGCGCCTGCTCTGCGTGATGCGCTCAAACTTGTTCCACAGGACCAGCTCCTAGTTGAAACAGATTCACCGTTCTTGGCACCGATGCCTCATCGAGGTGCACTCAATACTCCAGCGCAGATTGCCAATATCGTGCGAGCGATGGCTGCAGAGCGCAATGAAGATGTGGCAGTGCTTGCGACGGCGCTATCTGTCAATGCCGAACGCATCTTCGGATCTTTCGCATGAGCCTTCTCGGAGCTGCAGAGATTCGTGAGCTCGCAGAATCACTCGATCTCAAACCCTCAAAATCACTAGGACAGAACTTTGTCCATGATGGCAATGTATGCCGCAAGATTGTTCGCACTGCAGGTCTTACCTCAACCGATATCGCACTCGAGATTGGCCCAGGTCTTGGATCTCTCACACTTGCAATGATGGAAGTGGCTCAAGCAGTTGTTGCAGTTGAGATTGATTCACGACTTGCCACGCAACTTCCAATTACTGCAACAAAGCATTCAGAGCGTGCAGATATTTTGACTGTGATCAATCAAGATGCACTAACCCTTAAAGACCTACCCGTTGCACCTACAGTCCTCATTGCCAACCTGCCTTATAACGTCTCTGTTCCTGTATTTCTGCATCTACTTGAGATTCTGCCTTCCCTGCGTAGTGGCGTTGTGATGGTGCAGGCAGAAGTTGCAGATCGACTTGCCGCAAAGCCAAATTCAAAAGAGTATGGAATACCTAGTGTGAAGGCTGCATGGTGGGCTGATGTCACAGGTGCTGGTTCTGTCTCGCGCAATATTTTCTGGCCACAACCTAATGTGGATTCAAAGCTTGTTGGTTTCACACGACGAGCAACACCGGGTGATGAAGAACTTCGTAAGAAAGTATTTGCCATTATTGATTTAGCTTTTGCTCAGCGTCGCAAGATGCTGCGCTCTGCGTTGTCGTCGATGTATGGGGGCTCTGCTGCAGCCGAAGCACATCTGACTAAAGCAGGAATTGATCCCACACTTCGCGGAGAAGCACTCGATATCTCTGCCTTCTGCGCAATAGCCAGAGTAGAGTTTTCGCGTGGCTCATAATTCAGTAACGGTTCGAGTACCTGCAAAGGTTAATTTGCAGCTCTCTGTCGGCCCTCGTGAATCAGATGGATTCCACAACCTTGTCTCTGTCTTTCAAGCAATCTCCATCTTTGATGATGTCACTGTGACTAAATCAAACCCTGGAAGTGGCGTGACTATCTCAGTCACCGGTGAGCACACCCATGGTGTGCCTGAAGATCACTCAAACCTTGCGGTCAAAGCTGCTCAATTGATTGGTGAGAAGTTTGATTTTGCAGTCGATGTTCATATTGAGATTAAGAAATCGATTCCCGTTGCAGGTGGAATGGCAGGCGGAAGCGCTGATGCGGCAGGCACCTTGGTTGCAATCGATTCACTCTTTCAACTGGAGATGTCACGCGAGGAGCTGCATGCACTGGGATCAGAGCTCGGTAGCGATGTTCCATTTATGATCTCAGGTGGCACGGCAATTGGTCAGGGACGTGGAGATCAACTCACTGCTGCGTTATCGCGCGGCACCTATCACTGGGTATTGGCACTTTCTAGCGTCGGTTTATCTACTCCTGCTGTTTATACAGAATGTGATCGCATGCGCGCAGAACTAGATATCGCACCCCCACAAGTCTCTGATGCGTTGATGCAATCGCTGCTCGCAGCCGATAGCGATGCTGTGGGGCGCGCGCTGACCAATGATTTGCAGAACGCTGCATGCTCTCTGCGACCTGCGCTCAGCCTTGTTCTTGAAGTCGGTCGTGATTACGGAGCACTGGGTGCGATTGTCTCTGGCTCTGGTCCAACCGTTGCATTCTTGGTGGCCGATGAAGATTCAGGACTTGATTTAGCTGTAGCCCTTACGGCAAGTGGTGTTGTGGGAAGCGTTGCACGAGCACATGGCCCCGTGCATGGAGCAAAAGTTATTTAGTTTTCGTCAAACTCCGTAACGAGTTTGCTGAGTAAGTCAGCAAGTAGCTCACGATCTTTGGCAGTAAGCGTTCCTAGCAATTCGCGCTCGTTTTCCAGCAAACCTTCCAGCGCTGCATCAACAGCGCGCACGCCAGATTTGGTGAGTGTGACAAGTGAGCCGCGACCATCATCAGGATCTTGTTCGCGAGTAATCAATTGCAACTCCTCTAAGCGATCGAGGCGATTTGTCATCGTTCCACTTGTCACCATCGTCTCTTGCATCAATTGACCAGGGGAGAGTTGATGTGGTGCTCCGGCGCGACGCAGAGCTGCAAGAACATCGAATCCCCATGTCTCAAGATCTGCGAATGCATCACGACGAGCAATATCCAGGTGGCGGGCAATGCGGGTTATGCGGCTTAGGACTGCAAGGGGAGAGAGGTCAAGATCTGGACGCTCGCGCTTCCAGGCCGCTATGAGGCGGTCTACTTCATCTCGATTATTCTGCATAGTAAATGGAGTTTAGTGGTCGCCAGCACTACCGAATATAAGGGAGAATATAGGTTCCGCCATTGTGTAGTGGCTAGCACATGGGCCTTTGAAGCCCAGGGTCCAGGATCGATACCTGGTGGCGGAGCCACCGTTTCAATCTCAGCCTGAGCAAGTAGACTGCACACATGAGCCTAGAAACAGTAGTGATTCTCGCTGCTGGAGAAGGTACTCGCATGAAGTCGAGTACTCCCAAGGTTCTCCATTCAATCTCAGGTCGCTCACTTGTTGGCCATGTTCTCTCAGCCGTTGATGCACTCTCTCCTAAGCAGGTGCGCGTTGTTGTTGGCGCAGGCCGTGAACAAGTTGAAGCACATCTATCTGAGATAGCACCACATGTCACAACAGTCTTTCAAGAAAAGCGTGGCGGCACAGGACATGCAACGCAGCTCGCACTCGATGGTCTCAAGGCAAGTGGAACGATCCTTGTGCTTGCTGGCGATACTCCGATGCTGACGGGATCATCTCTCTCTGAACTTCTTAAAGCACATCACGCAGGTGGCTTCACAGCATCTGTTCTCACAGCAGAACACCCAGATCCAACTGGGTATGGGCGCATCATTCGCGCCGATGATGACTCACTTCTCCGTATCGTGGAAGAGCGCGATGCCGATGAAATCCAGCGCGACATCCTTGAAGTGAACTCTGGCGTGTATGCATTTGATGCAGTCAAGCTTGCAGGTGCTATTGGAAAGCTGAAAAACGATAATTCACAGGGCGAGCTTTATCTCACCGATGTCATTGAAATCCTTCGCAATGAAGGTGGCAAAATAGCAGCTGTACTGATCGATGACTTCATCGAAATCCTCGGCGTCAATGACCGTGTGCAGCTTGCAGAATCAGCAGCACTCTTGCGCGATCGCATCAATGAAGATTTGATGCGCGATGGCGTGACCATTGTGGATCCGCTGAGCACCTGGGTTGATGCAACTGCAACCGTTGCAAGTGATGTAGTTCTCATGCCAGGTACTGCTATTAGTGGAACAACCACAGTGGCTGCGGGCGCTGTCATTGGTCCGCGCACAACACTTGTTGATTGCACAGTGGGCACAGGCGCTCGCGTTATTGAATCTCGTTGCACAGAAGCCATCATTAGCGAAGGTGCAAATGTTGGTCCCTATACATTCTTACGCCCTGGAACAAAGTTACTTCCTCATTCAAAGGTCGGCGCATATGTGGAGATGAAGAATGCGACTTTGGGCGAAGGCTCCAAAGTTCCACATCTTTCCTATGTGGGAGATGCTGTTATCGGTGAAGGCAGCAATATTGGCGCTGCAACGATCTTTGTTAACTACGACGGTGTTGAAAAGCATTACACCGTCGTGGGCGATCACGTTCGAATCGGAAGCGATTCGATGTTAGTTGCCCCGGTCACAATCGGAGATGGCGCATACACGGCCGCCGGTTCTGTGATTACAGAAGATGTTCCGCCCGGTGCAATTGGTGTCGGTAGGGCAAAGCAGCGAAATGTAATAGGTTGGGTTCTGCGTAAGCGAGCCGGCAGTAAATCTGCTGAGGCAGCGATGCGCCACAGCAACGACGAGCAGAAGGGCTAACTTCCTTGAGCGAGATCCGTTTATCTTCAGAGAAAAAACTTCGTCTTTTTTCAGGCCGCGGATTCCCAGAGTTATCTGAACAAGTTGCTACCGAGCTAGGTATTCCGCTCACACCAACGTCTGCCTATGACTTTGCTAATGGTGAAATCTTTGTTCGCTTTGAAGAATCAGTTCGTGGCTGCGACGCATTTGTAATTCAGTCACATTCAACTCCCATCAATAAACAAATCATGGAACAACTGATCATGATTGATGCTCTCAAGCGCGCATCAGCAAAGCGCATCACTGTTGTTGCACCGTTCTATGGTTACGCCCGTCAGGATAAGAAGAGCCGGGGTCGCGAGCCAATCACTGCGCGCCTGATGGCAGATCTCTTTAAGACAGCAGGCGCTGATCGACTTATGGTTGTTGATCTCCACACTTCACAAATTCAAGGATTCTTCGACGGTCCTGTCGATCACTTGTTCGCACTTCCTATGCTTGCAAATTATGTTGGCAGCAAGGTCGATCGTTCAAAGCTCACCATTGTCTCCCCTGACTCAGGTCGAGTTCGCGTTGCAGAACGTTGGTCTGAACTTCTCGGTGGTTGCCCGATTGCATTTATCCATAAGACTCGCGACCCACTTGTTCCTAACGAAGCAGTTGTTGGAAAAGTGGTCGGAGATGTTGAAGGTCGCACATGTGTAGTCATCGATGACATGATCGACACAGCAGGAACTATTACTAAGGCAGTCGATGCACTCTTTGAAGGGGGTGCTAAAGATGTCATCGTCGCTGCAACCCACGCTGTCTTCTCTGGCCCGGCCGTTGATCGCCTCAAGGAGTGTCGCGCTGTGGAGGTTGTTGTTACAGATTCGCTTCCTCTGTCTGAGGATCAGAAGTTCGACAAGCTGACTGTGCTCTCCATCGCCCCACTCTTGGCTCGCGCCATCCGTGAGGTCTTCGAAGATGGCTCAGTAACCAGCCTTTTTGACGGGCATAGCTAACTCACGCTAACCTTCAGCTCGTTCCGGCGAGGGTGAAATTTATCCGTGATCGACGGCGTAGGTATCAACTCCTGCTGGAACTTCGCAACACAAAGAGGTTTCGATAACAGCAACGAGGGAGTTTTAAAATGGCAGAAGTATCAATCAAAGGAACTACACGTACCGAATTCGGTAAGGGTGCATCACGCCGTGCGCGCGTTGCAGGTCTAGTTCCTGCTGTCATCTATGGACACGGTGAAAAGCCTGTTCACATCACTCTTCCAGCTCGCGAACTTGGCGTTGCTCTCAAAGAGTCAAACGTTCTTCTTAATATTGATATTGATGGAAAGGCTGAACTGACACTTCCAAAGTCAATCGTTCGCCACCCACTCAAGCAGATCCTTGAGCACATCGACCTCGTACTTGTTCGTCGTGGTGAGAAGGTTGTTGTTTCAGTTCCTGTTCACCTTGAAGGTAAGCATGATCCAGACGGCATCCTTGAGACTCAGCACAACTCAATCGAAGTTGAGGCAGAGGCAACTGCAATTCCTAAGTTCCTCACACTTGATATCGAAGGAATGGCTGCTGGAACTTCGAAGCATGCTTCAGATGTTGTTCTTCCTGCCGGCACAGTTCTTATCAGCCCAGCGAACACAATCATCGTTCACTTGTCTGAGCGCTCAACAGTTGTTGAAGAAGTTGCTGTTGTAGCACCTGCTGCAGATGCAGCTGCTGCGGCACCTGCTGCAGATGCAGAGAAGAAGGACTAACAACCCTTACGATTTCACATATGACGTGGTTGGTAGTGGGTCTCGGTAATCCGGGGGATGAATACGCTGCCACCCGTCACAATGTGGGTCAGATGGTCATTGATCATCTTGCTAAACGCCACAACGTAAAACTCTCTTCACATAAATCCCGCAACGATATTGCAGCCTTTAAATTAGGCGTTGGTGCAGATATGCACTCAATTATTCTTGCAAAGTCCAAGAGCTATATGAATGAATCAGGTGGACCGATTAAGGCCCTCGCCTCTTTCTACTCAGTTGAACCTGCAAACATCATCGTTCTCCACGATGAACTCGATATTGGTTATGCAGCGATTCGCACCAAGGTTGCAGGCGGCGATAATGGCCACAATGGTTTGAAATCTCTTACCTCTTCATTTGGCACAGCAGAGTACTTCCGTGTTCGCCTTGGAATCGGTCGTCCTATGGGACAGCAAGATCCTGCAGATTTTGTCTTGAAGCAGTTCAGTAAAGAAGAGAAGAAGACCCTCGATGAATTTATCGATCGTGGGGCTGATTGTGTGGAGTACTTAATTGCAAATGGCCTTGATTTAACGCAATCTAAATTCAATAGCTAAAAATCAGCCAGTATTGCGAAGACCAGCTGCAACACCGTTAATAGTCAGAAGCAGAGCACGAATCAGAGCTGGATCTGCGTTCTCACCTTCTGTACGCACGCGGTGTAAGAGGTTTACTTGTAGTAATTGAAGAGGTGCTAGGTATGTATCGCGCACCTGCAACGTGCGAGCAAGAACTACTTGATCACCTAGCAGAGATGTCTTTCCAGTTAAGGTGAGAATCTCCGAGACAGTTAAATCAAACTCTTCCTTGATGGTGCCTAGGAAGTGCTGAAGCTCTGCTGGCACAAGTGTTTCCACATATCGCTTAGCTGTCTCAAGATCAGTCTTTGCAAGTGTCATCTCAACATTGCTAATAAAGGTAGAGAAGAAGTGCCACTCTTTCAGCATCTTCTGTAAGACATCTGTCTTGCCTGCTTCGCGCGCTGCTTTAAGCCCTGAGCCAACCCCATACCAACCAGGAACAATCTGGCGTGATTGCGTCCAACCAAATACCCAAGGAATGGCGCGCAGTGAATCAAGACCGCCTGCAGCATCTGGGCGACGTGATGGACGAGAGCCAAGGAAGAGATTTCCTAATTGCTCAACAGGAGTTGAGGCATAGAAATATGCAGGTAGATCTGGGTGGTCAATGAGTGATCGATAGCGAGTAAAAGAATTGTCACTGACTATGTTCATGCATTCATTCCACTTAGCTAGATCTTCTGGACTTTGACGTGGTCCACGATTAAGGACTGTGGCCTCTAGAGATGCGGCAAGTGTGAGTTCAACGTTTTCGCGTGCAAGAGCAGGTAGTGCATATTTATCGGAGATAACTTCACCTTGTTCAGTCATCTTGATTTGTCCATCAACAGATCCCCAAGGCAGAGCAACAAGTGCTTCATATGTGGGACCGCCACCGCGACCGACTGAACCACCGCGACCGTGGAATAAACGAAGTTTGACGCCATGTTTCATGGCAACATCGCGTAGTTTTCGCTGAGCACGGTGGATCTCCCACTGAGATGTTGCAATACCTGCATCTTTATTAGAATCTGAATATCCAAGCATGACTTCTTGAACGTTCTCACGCAGTTCAACGAGCTTGCGATAGGTGGGATCTGAGAGAAGTTTTTCAAGAATTTCACCTGCTGCGCGAAGTTCTGCAACTGTTTCAAGAAGGGGTGAAAAACCAATCTTGGCAATCTTCTTATCGATATCAACAAGGCCCGCCTGCTTACCAAGCACTGTTGCAGCAATCAGGTCATCGGCACCCTTTGTCATCGAGACGATATAGGTCTCAATTACTTCAGGGCCAAAGCGTTCAATCAAATCATCAATTGCAACGAAGGTATTGAGAGTCTTCAGCCCTGCTGCATCTAGCTTGCTTGAATCAAGCTTTTCAGATGATGCCAAGAGCTTGATAAGAATTGGGAATTTATCTGTGTGTGAGAGTGCGATGTACTCACCTGAAATCATCTGCTTTAAGGCGTTGTGATGAGCATCTGAATGCTCACGGATATCTAAAGTTGCATGTGTGAGGCCAAATGCTGCAACGGTGCGGATAGTGCGCTCGAGTAAGCCTGTTGCTAATAATTCACCACGATGGGCAAAGAGTGAATCGCGCATCAGCGTGAGGTCTGCAAGAAGTTCTGCTGTGTTCTTGTAATCGCGACCTGGAACATGGGCGGTGCGTTCTGCATGACGTGTGCGCGTAAAGGCAAGGCGATGCACGATTGCAGTGGCCTTCAGTCGGTATGGCTCTTGAGCATTTAGACGCAGGAAGCGAGCTTCAAACTCAGGAATATTCTTCAAATCTTCTTCAACAGATGCACTGAGCTCTGGCGTTGCACCTGTGATGCGAGTTGAGACAGAGAGCATTTGTCGCAGGCGATTCATCGCAGTCAACGTTGAGCGGATTGCGTGGGCTACCTGCAGAACAACAGCATCCTCAGTTATTTCAGGTGTGATGTTGGGGTTGCCATCGCGATCTCCGCCGATCCAAGTACCGAAGGTTAGTGGGCGTGAAGTAACGGGCAGATCAATATCAAGGCGCTTGAGTTCACGTGCAAAGTCATTGAGAACTTCAGGAACAGTCTGCGCAGCTAAGTCATCGAGGTAATAGAGCGCATTCATTGCTTCATCAAGCGGTTCAGGGCGATTAAGGCGAAGTTCATCTGTCTGCCATAACAGATCAACAGTCTCAGCAAGACGTTCATCTTGAACTACCGACTTTGGAGTAT
>Ga0209088_10002464_pt1 | contig 11331 bp, 14 predicted proteins | sample S_140625_EF_Meta_FD_187324 | JGI IMG/M metagenome (GOLD analysis project Ga0209088, IMG submission 187324) | Freshwater microbial communities from Lake Simoncouche, Canada to study carbon cycling - S_140625_EF_MetaG (SPAdes) (version 2) | ecosystem: Environmental > Aquatic > Freshwater > Lake ...
CCTGAGCCACCACCAGCAGCAAACAAAAACAGCGGCCCAGGTGTTCACCGGGGGCCGCTGCAATCATGGACGCCGGGATGAGAGGCGCCTTACCGAGTGCCCTCAGGCAAGGCGGGCGCCTTTGATCCGACTGCGGATGCGGCGGCTGAGGCCGAAGGCGGCACCGATGCCAACAAGGGGCAGCGGTCCGGGTACGTGGTCGGCTTGGGTGAAGCCATTGCTGAAACTATTTATCCCTGCGGCGCCAGGAATAGAATAGCTAGTTTTGACTGCGACGAATGTGCCGCCTAAAGGCTTGGTTTGAGTGCCACCATTCGTTGAAACTAAGTAAGGAGAGGAACCTCCATTAATAAATGTTTCAACCGTAGAGCCGAGGCCAATATGCGCGGAATCGATTTCTACCGAGGAAAATTTGAAATCAGAGCCTATAATCGCAAAGGTGTAGTTGAGTTCACCTGTTGCGAGGCTTGGAGGTGTGAGATCACCCGTAATGGCATCGTCAAATACTGCTCTCAGACTCCAGGTGTCGTCTGTAGATACACCGACAGCACCTTGATCCAGCCAGGAAAAATCAAAGCGGCCAGATGCCTTGATAAAATCCCCAGCGTTCGTGAAATCATTGAAATTATAGCTTTGAATGTTTAGGCGTTTATCTCCCAGCTGGGGCGGCCCAACGATAGGGGTTTCCACTCCAGGTGAAGTAAACCAACCCACGCCACTAGCGCCCAAGCATTCATTGCCTGGAACATTGCCAACAACAGTAAAATTACATGTGATGGTGAACAGGGCAGCTTGCGCTGAACCCGCAGTCAGGGTGGTGCCACCCACCAGGAGCGCGCCCAAGAGAGCTTTGAAGAGCGTGGTGGAGCGCCCTTTGGGATTGGTTTCGAGCATGGTGTTCAAAGTCGAATCAGGTGAAAGGGACCAGTGGAAAAAAAGCATCGCCGCTGGTTGCCGCAGAAGGGCAGAGTCCAAAACGAGCTGCCACCGCAACTTACCGCCATTTCAATCCACTGGAAGCGGCACCACTTGGCATGCATCAGCTTCACTGATTACCCATGAATCATCAGTTCTCCTAAATGCCGCATCATGCACTGTTGATGACCCAACGATGCGAGTGGTTCCAGCAGAACGCTGTGCGGCGAACCCTATTTGCCGCCTTTTTCGCTTTACCATCTTTCCCCCATTGATGTCGATTCGCACAACAACTCCATGTCGCTGATTCGCAGCATCAGCTCCGATGGCGGCAGTCCATGGGAGCACCATCGATCGGGGAGCCTCGATCCGGGCCCTCTGGCATGCTTCAGGCATTGCCGTAGGGCCATGGGGAACGGGCAGCTGCGCCCCCGCTGGCTGCGGGGGCCGGGCCGGTGGATCAGATGCCCTGCTTGAACTCGGTGATCGTGCCCTTGCCGTTGACATTGCAATAGCCGCTGACCTTTTTGCCGCGGATTTCCCAGTTGTAGCTCATGCCACGCTTCTTGATATCGGCGGCGCTGGTCGTGCCGTCGTCGATGCTCTGCTTCTCGGTGGCGCCGATGTTCACAACCGCATCGGACATGGGCACATCGAATTGCTCAACGACCCGCATTTTACAGGCCTTCCCCCAGGTGGAGATCAAGCCTGATGCGCTCTGGGCGCTGGCTTTCGGAGCGAAGCTCAGGGTGGCAATGATGCCAAAGGTCAGGAGGGCGGCAGTGGAGAGATGCCTGCGTTTGCCTTGCTGCTGATGCTGGGAGGTGACCATGGAATCTCGTGTGTCTGAGGAACCATTTTCACCCTAGGGATGCTTTGCATGTTGGCAGTGACATGGAGTACCGATGTACAGCATCGGCCCAACAGATTCGCCTCTGCAGGAGCCAAAACCAAGCAATCACCAACGCAACCGATGGGAGACGTTGGAATTGCCGCCGCAGCCATGCATAGCGGTGGAGAAGCTTGTCTGCTGGAGCAGTTTTGATTATCTACAGCTTATACGATCTGGGCGGAATCGCAGCCACAGAGCGCCTGCCCACCAACCTGCGGTAAGGTTCCCAGCAACAAATCAGCCATCGCCATGGCTTGTCATCACCTGATCTCCATAGCCATGAAGGTCTTCTGATGACGGATCCGGCTTCGATGCGGCTTCTGCTGGTGGCCTTGGAGTCGGTGGATTGGGATCTGTTGGCCCCCCTGATTGGCAGCGGCCAACTGCCCAACCTGGCGGCTCTGATTGAAAACGGCGTGATCGCTGATCTCGCCAGCCTTCAACCGGCCGTTCCTGCCCTTCTCTGGACATCGCTGGCCACCGGGGTGAGGGGCGATCGCCATGGCGTGCTCGATCACCTTCAAATCGATCCCCTTTCGGGTGAGTTATTGCCGGTCACACCGGCCCAGCGCAAGGTGAAAACGCTTTGGCAGCTGCTGGCTGATGCAGGTTTGATCTGCCATGCCATCAACTGGACCAACAGCCATCCTGCCGAGCCCCTGAGCGGCATTGCGGTGTCGGATCGCTTTGCCTCAATCGCGGTGAGCAGTCCGCAGCAGTCCTGGCCCCTGGAGCCTGGGTCGGTCTCACCCCAGGCGATGGCCGACAGCCTGGCCCAGGTGCGCTGTCATCCAGCCGCTTTCAAACCCGAAGATATCGCGCCCTACATCAACGATCTCGCCGGAATTGATCTGCGCCTCGACCGCCGGCCCATCGAGATCGCGGAGATCCTTGCCCAAACGGCCTCCGTGAATGGGTCGGCCCGTTGGATTCTGGAGCACCAACCCTGGAACTTTCTTGCGGTGCGCTTCCATGGAATTGGGGCGCTGATCCGTCGTTTCATGGCCTGCCAATCACCAAGACTGGATGGCGTGAATGAGGCCGATGAGCACCACTACGGCGATCTGGTCGCGGCGGCCATGAGGCTCCACGATGCGATGCTCGGCCAGCTCATCGCCATTGCCGGGCCGGATTGCACCGTGATGGTGGTGTCTGAGCAAGGGTTCCGCTCAGGCCCGATGCGCCCGCCCCTGGCTGAGCCCCTGCCCCAGGGCGCCTCCCTGCCCTGGCAGCGACGCCAAGGTCTGCTGGCGATGGCCGGACCGTTGCTGCGCCGCGATGTGGTGCTTCAGGGAGCCTCCCTGCTGGATGTGGCCCCCACGGTGCTGCAGCTGTTCAATCAACCGCCATCGGCCGAAATGGCCGGTGGGCTGCTGCGGGAGGGCTTTCTTGATCCTCCCCAACCCCTGGAGCCTCCCGCGAGCGCACCAGCGATCGATCCGGATCCATCGCCGGCCGAGGCGCCCGCGCAGGGCGCTCCCCCGGGCGAATCGATGGTCAACCAGGAGGCCATCGACCAGTTGTTGGCCCTGGGTTTCCCCCTGTTCAGTGAGGCGGAGGAACGCCAACACCAAGAGCACCAACTCCGCACGGACTACGCCCTGGCCCAGGTTCACATCGAGGCCGGGCGCTGGCAGGCGGCGGTTCCGGTGCTGGAGGGGTTGGTGGATCAGCCCCTGATCCATCCGGACCTGCGCCTGCTGCTGGCCTTCAGCCAGTTGCGCTGCGGGCAGTTCGAGCAGGCCAGGCGTGGGGCGGAGGCCGCCCGCAGCCAAGGGGCCTCGGCATGCCTGGCGCTGGTGATTCAGGCCTTGGTGGCGGTGACACGCCAGCGGCCGATTGATGCCCTGAAGCTGCTGGAGGAGGCCGAGCAACAACCCTCCCCCACGGCGTTTGCCCGGGGCCATATGGGTCTGGCCTGGATCCAGCTGGGGCGGCTCGGCCCCGCCGAGCGCCACCTTCGTGCCGCCCTCAGCCAGAACCCCGATGAAAGCCTGTTGCGTTTGGCCTTGGCGGCGGTGCTGCTAGATCGACGCCAGAACCCGGAGGCCCTGGTCCAGGCCCAACGGACCCTCAGCCAGCAACCGCGGTTTGCCGGAGCCCATGGCTTGGTCGGCCTAGCTCTCTGGCGCTGTGGTGATCCGGCGGAGGCCCAAAAGGCCTTCGAGGCTGCCCTGGAGCTTCAGCCGCCGCCAACGCTGCGGCACCAGATCGAAGGGTTGCTCGCCAGCCTGAAGGCTGGGCTGCCATGACGTTGGCGCAGGCCGCCCAGATCCGCCCAGCCCTCGGCGGCGAAAAACGGGCCTGCCGGATGCTGCTCCCGGAGCTGGTCGGGGCCGCCTGGGAGGAGCCGTGGGTTGTGGCGATCGATGCCCCTTACCAGTTCCTGGCGGCGGTGGCCTGGATGCCGGTGCGCTACAGCGATGGCCGGCCGATGGTGCAACTGATCTTTCGGGTGGCGCCACCCTTTCGCGGCCAGGGGCTGGGGGATCTGATCCTGGATCACCTGATCAACCTGGCCCGCCAACGCCAAATGGGCGGACTGCTCCACTATCTCAAGGGCCCAGAATCCGCAGAGATTCGCCCCTGGCTGGAAGCCAGGGGGTTTACGGCTCTGAGTGAGGAACTCGTCTTTGATGCCCCCTTGGCCCTCTTCCACGGCCAGGTGAAACGCCTGCTGGGCTGGTTGCGCGCGCGGAACTGCGTGCCCGATGGCGCCCAGGTGGTGCCTCTCGACCAGGGGCTGCTGGATCCGGTGAGCCTGCTCCATGCCCAACTGATCGGTGGTGAACCCTGGGCCGTGCGCCGCCGGCTGGAGGCCCAGCTTTTGGGGCCCTTCGCCGATCACCAATTCGTTTTAAAGGTGGATGGCATGGTCCAGGGCCTGCTGTTGTGCCAGCCCCTCGAGGGAAAGATGGGCACCGCCGTGATCTCCGCCAAGGCGGTGGCGCCGGCCCTTCAGGCCAGCCAGAGCGGCTTGGCCTGGGCCGATCTCCTACTGATGGCGGAGGGATTAGCCGTGGCCTGCCGCCTGGGGCACCAGCGGCTTCGCTTCAGCTGCCTGGAGGGCAACCGGCACACCCTCGGCCTGGCCCGTCGCGCCCAGGGAGAGGAGATCGATCGGATCGTGGTGCTGGGGCGCAGCTTGGCCTGAGCCCTTAGGGCCCTTAAGGCGTGGAATCAACAGCAATGCCGGACCCGAATGGGCCGATCAGCCCCATGGCCGCACAACCATGTAGCCGGTATGCACCATGTATATACCGTGTTAGTGTTAGCCCAACTCCTGCTCCAGGGCTCCCCAATCCACTCGCCATGACACGGACCCCCCTCAGCTTCAAGCTCGGCACCGTTGCCGCCTCCACTCCGAGCGCGGCCGGGAAGAAAGCCTCCGTTAGCGGCCAAGGCTTCCGAGTGGCCTGCTCGCTCCTCTCTGGCGCAGGCGCCTTGATGGCCGCCATACCATCGGAAGCTGCAATCGTTTACAGCGGGAAGAAAAACGTTTCGGTCTACCTTCCAGCAACAGATACCGGAGAGGGCTCTGATGTCAGTGCTTTTAGCCGCCTCTGGGTGGGGTATGTGCCTGTAGTATTTGGATGGATTGGATATGCAGACACTGGCAATGCTCCTTTTTTGATCACACCCCTAAGCATTGCCGTTGGCGATCCATCGATCCCGACTGAAAATGGATCCAAATCACAGCTCGCCTACTACTCGGCAGGAGAATCAATTGGGCAGACGGGCAACTACAAAACTCCAGAAGATTTAGATGCACCCTTTTCAGGCGGCACGTTCTTTCTTCACAGCTTCGATATTACAAATGAGGATGATGAGAATGATGAGAATGAACCTAGAGATTTTTTCACAGATTGGCAACTAGGCAGCACTGGCTTCGTGGGATTTAGCAGTGATCCAACCTCGGATGAATCTATTTATGGCTGGATCAGATTCTCCATGCCCTCCAATCTAGAAGCCGGTGCGCCGATCACCTTGATTGATTGGGCCTACGAATCCGAGCCGAACACCCCAATCCTCGCCGGAGATGGCATTGTTTCAACGCCAGCCCCTCTCCCGGCCCTCGGAGCCGCTGCCGCCTTGGCAGCCTCCCGCCGTCTGAGGCGCCGGGTCAAGCAGGCTCAGGCTGCTGGTTCGGCGGTCAGCGCCATTGATCAGCAAACCGTCTGAACCCTTTCCAGTAAGTTTTGGCTTACTTCAACGATCGATAAGAGTTACCGGATTGTTTGATGCGCTTTCTCAGCCTGTTGCTGTACCCAAAAGCAGCGGCGAGCCCAAGGGCAGGCAAAGGCCCTGGGGCAGTTGGTGTGTTTTGGGCAGCGACAGCAGACGGCAGATTTACAGCAGACGATGGTTCGGCAAGAGATACTGATGGAACGGCATCCTGATTGGTTCTCACAGCCAAAGCCAATCCATTGGGGGCAATCGGCCTTATTGGGGCGTTAGCGCTTGGGCTGAGGCTTGGGCTGAGGCCTTGGGTCAGGCTTTGAATCGGACTTGGACTTTGGATTGAATTCGGACTTTGGATTGGGTTCGGACTTTGGACTGAGATCGGACTTTGGACTGAAATGGGACTGAGAGCTGGGACTGGGACGGAAGTTTGGACGGGGAGGGAACTCTGGCTCTGGCTCTGGCTTTCGGCTTGGCTCAGGCTTTGGCTAGAGCTTTGGCTCGTACACCCGGTCGTCAACCCGATGATCCCCAACGCCACAACAGCACCAAGGGTTGACCTGCCTCGCGATGCTACGCGCCAGCGGCGAACAGCCGAATCACTGCCCGTCGCTGTGCGAGACAAAGAACTCAACATCAATCTCTTCATTCCCGAATGGTGGCAGGAGCATTTCGCAATTGGCAGCATTTCAGCATATCTGAAGCGCACCACTTAGCCCTAGTACGCAGTGATTACGATGCGGTTTTGATGTGGACCCCAAAAACGTTCGCCTTGGTGCCGGAAGCCACCATGGCTCACTCCACCCCAGGGGGATCGGCAACGCTGGAACGGCGGCGGCGGCAGCGCTCCGAGCAGTAGCGCACCTCCTCCCAGACGTCCTTCCATTTCTTGCGCCATTGAAACGGACGCCCGCAGACCGGGCAGACCTTGGTGGCTCGCTCTGGGGGGCGCTTCACTGGGTGGCCACCGATGAGCCATGCCCCATTGGGAGCAGCAGCGGCCGACGGCTGGGAGCCATCGCCACGACCTGGGCCGCGCCTTTGCTCACCTCGGCAGCAGCGGTAAGGTCGCCGATTTCTTCGCTCACTATCATTCAGGGCCCAACGGCATCTGCCCAGGGTGGCCGAGTTGCCGCGGATTCAGTGGAAGCGTTGGCGCCATGGCGGGTGCCTAAGGCATCGCTGGGAGTTAGCCGCACGGGTGTGAATCAACCTTAAGCCGACGATCTGCCGACTCTAATTTTGGCAGGGCCAGGGCATGCTCCAGCAGGAACGCGGCCAGATTGCTGGTGCTGCGCCCTTCGAGGTCGGCGCGTTCACGCAAGGCGATGAACACCCGGGGGGAGAGCGTGACCGTGATCCGGTCGGAAATGGACTGCCTGGACATAACCCTGCACGCTTGACTGGATCGGATCTACACCTAATGTATGCAATCGCCACATCGGCAGCTGTGACAACGGTCACCAATTGGCTGTGGTGCCGGCGCAGCTTCCAAGAACAAAGCTGTTCCCCCAACGCCTGCGGGCAGGGGGGTATGGCTGATACCCGCCACAGTGCGGCGCTTGGGCAGCTGCACGCGGTAGCCGGGAGCAATGGATTGGACGGCTGACTGGATGCTGGGCTCATCCAACAGGTCGATCGGCACGACGAGAAGGTCGTGGTCCAGCAGGAGGTTTTCGTGGTCCAGCAGGACGGTGTTGTCGTTTAGGGCCACCAGGCTGCCGGGATTGGCGATGCGCTGGTACCGTTCCGATCGCCCAGCGAGGCGGGCGATGCCGCGGATGGGCCAGAACACCGCATCGGGATGGAGCATGGGGTTGGGTCCCATCTCCCCTTGCCCCAAAATCCGTCCCCGCTCCCGACGCCATGAACACCCAGAGACGCGGCCAGTGGGCGGGCCTTGGGGCCGCCGTGCTGTTCGGCTGCAGTGCCCCGCTGATCAGCACCGTCACCGGATCGGGGTCGGCCCTGAGTATCGCCGGCCTGCTCTATGGCGGTGCAACGCTGGCCCTGCTGGCGCTGCGCCTGTTGCGCGGGGCCCGGGCCGAAACTCCGGTGAGCCGCCAAGACTGGCCGGCGCTTGGGGCACTCACCTTGCTCGGTGGCATGGTGGGCCCGGTGGCCCTGGTGATGGGCCTGGCCCGCCTGCCGGCCGCCCCCAGTTCGCTGCTGCTCAACCTCGAGGCGGTCTTCACCCTGGCGATCGCCGTGTTGGTTGGCCGTGAACACCTCGGCCGGCGGGGACTGCTCGCAGCCCTGCTCACGATGGCCGGGGCAGTGGTGCTTTCGGAGGGTTCCCTCAGGGGCGCCAACGGACTGGGCAGCGCCTTCATCGCCCTGGCGACCCTGGCCTGGGGCATCGACAACAACCTCAGCCAGCGGCTGAGCCTGCGCGATCCAATCCAGATCGCCACCTTCAAGGCGGCTGGGGCCTCGCTGCCGATGCTCGCCCTCGCCCTGCTGCTGGGCCATCGCTTTCCTTCCCTCCCGGTGACCCTCGGATTGCTGGCGATCGGTGCCCTGGGCTATGGCATCTCGATCTGGCTGGACCTGCTGGCCCTGCGCGATCTAGGGGCCGCCCGTGAGGCGGTGCTGTTCTCCACTGCACCGTTCGTCGGGGCCCTGTTCGCCTTGGCGGTTCTGCGGGAGCCGATCACGCTGCCGCTGCTGTTGGCCGCTGGGCTGATGGCCGCCGGGGTGCTGCTGCATGCCCATCGCCACCGCCACGACCCCTGCGTTGGCGATCCCCATCACCACCACCCTCACGCGGCTGAGCAGGTGGCCGGCCAACCCGACGATGAGCCGTTCTGGCATGCCCATGAGCATCTCCACGCGAACCTGGAGCATGCCCACCCCCATGTGAGTGATGCCCATCACCGCCACCGCCACTGAACAGGTGATCAGGGCTGGTTCAGCTGGGGGGCGCCGGAGGCGAGTGCTTCTGGGCCGTGGTCGGCTTCCAGCCTTGCTGGCCCCAGCGTTGGACGCTTCCGTGCCTTGAAGAGGGCCTTTAGCTCCTCGTAGCTGATGCTTTCCCCGAAGGCTCGAATCAGCGGTTGGAGGCGAATCGATTTGCGTTCGCCATTCAGCTTGCCGGTGGGCACCACCCAGAACCGCCACTGGCTGAGGTCCTGCGGATCCACCATCGCTGGGTGCTGCTCAGCCAGCAGGCACCGCCGTGCGCACCGCAGCGCCATAGGACTTGGTGAACAGGGCGCCAACCCCGACCAAACCAAGGGCTCCCGCGGCGGCCAGAAACAGCAACGTCTGGAGTGCCAGCAAGAACAGGCCCAGCGCCGAGGCCAGCTTGATCTGGATCCTGGCTTTGATCAGCAGGGTGATCAGCAACAGAACGGTGGCCTTCAACCCCAACAGCCGGGCTGCGGTGAGGGGGCAAAGGGGCGTGAGAAGCAGCACAGCTCTAATTCGGTGCGCCCATGCTGGCGAGGTTCTGCAGCCAATGGCGGTTCAACCGCAGGTTGGTCTTCAGCTATGGGCCTGATCGGGACCTTTGCAGAGCTCCCCAGCTAGGCCACAGCGGCCTCGATGATCGCCGTGGTGGAGGCCTCCACCGCTCGGGCCACCTCGCGCAGGGAGGGATCGTTGGAAAGGCTGGCGAGCATGGCCGCTGGGCGGATCATGCCGATGCGAGTCCTGCCGGCTTCGGTGTAGACGGAGATCCGGCAGGGCAGGGCCATATTGAGCGCCATCATGCTGCTGAGCACCGCGGCGGCCTGCTGGGGGTTGCACACCTCGAAGATGCGGCACTGCTCCGGGAAGGGCAGACCCTTGCTGCGCAGGGTTTGGCCCAGATCATGCACGGCCAGCACGCCGAAACCCTGGCCCACCACGGCCTCCTGCAGGGAGGCACTGGCCTCCTCAAAGGATTTCGGGGTGTCGAGGATGAAGAACGGATCCATGGGTGGTCTCAGGGTGTGCCATACCAGCTTCGGTACCACTGGGTCAGTTGCTTGATCTCCCGGCTCTGGGCTTTCACCGATCACCGCACGCAAGATGTCCATCTCAACCATGGCCCGCGGTGCGAGCCTCAACGGCCCAGGCACTCCCACCGTGGGCGAACCGCTGCTTTGAACCCCTCTGAACCCGATAGGGCCATGACCAGTGAACCGATCCGCTTCAACGATGGGGCCGGCTACGACCGCTTCATGGGGGTCTGGAGTCGCCTTGCCGGCCAGGACTTTCTCGACTGGATCGGCCCAAGCCAAGGCCAGCGTTGGCTGGATGTGGGTTGTGGCAATGGTGCCTTCACGCAATTGATCGCTGAGCAATGCGAACTGAGGGCCTGGGGCGGCGGATCCCCTTGTGCCCTCCGCCGGCGGCGGTACAACGCTTCCATAGAAGGGGGTTGGCATGGCGCGCATAGGCATGACATGGCGAGACATAAAGACGCGGCAAAGAATTTCGCGCGTCAGCGCCTCCAATGCCTTTTTGCTTCTGCACGGACGCTGCCGCCGCCTCCGCTTGATCGTTGTGGGATGCGGGTTGGGGCTGGCATGGCTGACGCTGTCAGCGGCTCGAGCCAACGGAGACAACCAGGGCTACCCAATTCGACCCGCCCCTCCTGCCACCTCGGTGGTGGCCAACCTGGCCCCTGCCAGCCTCCGTGATGCAGAGGAGCCAGGCCGGTGCCCAACGGCAACGATGGCCCAGGGCCGGCGCACCGTGGCGGGGGCCAGGTTGCGGTATCCCTTAACCCAATGGGCCGGGGAAATCTCTCCCTTTGGCTGGCGTTATTCCAATGCCCGGGGAGCCTGGAGCATGCATAGCGGCATCGATCTGATCAGCCCGCCGGGAACGCCGGTGTTGGCGGTGATGGGGGGCCAGGTGGCCCGGGTTGACACCATCGGCGGCTACGGACTGGCGGTGATTGTGGACCACGGCAACGGCTGGCAAAGCCTGTACGCCCACCTGCAGGCGGTGGCGGTGCGTCCCTGCACGCTGCTCCAGGCGGGGGGCCAACTGGGCTGGGTGGGTCGCAGCGGCAGCGCCAGCACGGACCATCTCCACTTTGAACTGAGAAGTGGCACGGGGCCCTCCCAGGTGGCGGTGGACCCGGGGAAGTATTTGCCTCGGCCTTAGCCCGTTCGGCGTTCGCCGGCACCGCATCAGCGAGGAACGGCTCCTGGTGCTGCAAAGAACGCAACCTATCCCCGATCACTGCTCAGATCATGTAGAGCGGCGGGATGGAGGGGGGGGTGAAGGTCTGGTAGGTCCAGGTGCCATCGGACTGGAAGGTCTGGTTGCCGAACAGATCGGAGTAGATGGCACTCCAGTTGGAGATGCCGCCATCCCCCATGCCGAAGGCGGACACACCCACATTG
>Ga0209088_10002466_pt1 | contig 11330 bp, 18 predicted proteins | sample S_140625_EF_Meta_FD_187324 | JGI IMG/M metagenome (GOLD analysis project Ga0209088, IMG submission 187324) | Freshwater microbial communities from Lake Simoncouche, Canada to study carbon cycling - S_140625_EF_MetaG (SPAdes) (version 2) | ecosystem: Environmental > Aquatic > Freshwater > Lake ...
TGGCCCTCAAAGCACCGAGACGGTGCCGAGGCGCCGGGCCTGGAGCTTGCGCGCCCACTGATGGGCCAGCTGAGCCGGAATGAAGCGGGGCTTTTTGACCGGGCGACCGCGACGGCCATAGAAGACCGTGATGCGCTCAGCACCAGGAGCCTTGCTGCCACCGGGATAGACGTGCACCAGCAACTGGCGGATTTCGCAGCAGGGGAACGAGGAAGCCATCACAAAGAAGGCGAGGGACACCCGCGTCAGGCCTCGGCTGTAGCGACCCACCGGGGCGAGACAGCCGGGGCAGCGGTGCAGTTCTCCCCCTCGCCGACCGTGATGGCTCCGGCCCCCGTCAGTGCTGAGGCCTGCCGCCGGCTGGTGCCTGGAGAGAACCGGCTGCGCTGCAAGTCCTCGGGCTCCGCGTGCTGTTGAGCGGTCTCGATTCCCGCCGTCGTCATCGCTAATAGGGCAGACGACCGGCAAGAAAGCGAGGCCATAGTGGAGCCCCGCCGGCTGGAAGCTGGCCCCTCAGTAGGGCACCAGCGCCTCGAGCCCCGGATCAACCGGCGCCAGCGGCTGAGCCGCCTGCAGCTCAAACAGCACCTGGGCCGCCAACTCAGCCAGCCGGGGATAGCGCTCTCTGCAGAAAGCCAGATCTTCCAGCACCTGCCAGGAGAACTGCTGCAGGCGGGCTTTGCGGGACAGAGAAACCATGGGGGGGTTCCGCGTAGGACCCCTCTGCCGGCGGGGGGCGGGTCAAGGGCCCGTCCACAACTGAGATGCGGAGCGGAGCGCAGCCAACGTCAGCACTGGCGGGCTCGTGAAACCCTTGACGCGCCCCCCGACCATGAGGAGGGCCGGAGCGGAGCCCGTTCAGGAGCTGGTGGCTGCATCGCCGTCGGGCTGCTCACTTCCCATGGGGCCAAGAGCCGACCGGACACTGCTTCTGCTCCTAACGTGAATGGACCCAATCAGCAGCGATGGGATCCTTCTCCTTCACCACGGAAATCAAGGAGGACCGGACCCTGCATCTGCCGGCTGGAACTCCCACCGGTCGTGTGACCGTGGCGATCACACCGGCTGAGGAGGCCGCACCGACAGGCCGCAAGCTGCTGGCCAAGCTGCTGGACCTGCAGGCCGCTATCCCCGCAGCTCAGGGCCTCAGCCAGGAGCAGATCGACACCGCCCTGGAGCACGAACGGGCCGGCTGGCGGTGAGGCATGCGGCTTTACCTCGATTCATGCGTGCTGATCTACGCCCTTGATGGCGCTGAGCAGCTGCGGCGCCACACCCTGCAGCAGCTGGAGCGCTATGGCGATGCCGACTGGGTGATCAGCGATCTGGTGCGCATGGAATGCCTGGTCGGTCCGCTGCGCACTGCCGATCAAATCCGTCTCCTCGCCTTCCGCAGCTTCTTCTCCGATTGCACCGTGGTGCCCCTGCATCCGGAGGTGATGGATCAGGCGGCGGAGCTACGGGCCTCCACCCGCCTGCAGACAGCGGATGCCATCCACCTGGCTGCTGCCATGCACTGGGGCTGTGATGCGCTGCTGACCAATGACCGCGCCTTCCAGCTCGCCCAGGCGCCGATCGAGGTGCTGCGACTGGAACCGGATCAGCCCTGAGCCCACTGGCTTGACCTCTCAGCGGTCCATGACACTCCTATGGACTGTCAAGCCCTGGGTGCCCTTCGTCTGATGGGTCAGGAGAAGCCGGATCTGACCAGCTCGGGCACGATGGCCGTTAACCAGCGCTGGCCACGCCGTGGAACACGTCACCACCTCCACTGAGCTGCCTCTCTGGGAGGCCATCGACCTAGTCCGTGGGGCAGAAGACGGTGCTGATCTCTCTCTGGATGAGCTGGCTGAGTGTGTGATGGCCGCTCTGGGTTCATCGCTGTCGCTGCAGCAGATCTGCAGAGCGGCTAATGGCTTGCTGCACCTGGCCGACGATCCCAGCCAAGGGAGCGCCGCTCGGCAGATTCCTGTGGTCGATGTGCAGGCCGTTCAGGAGAGGGCGCTGAATCTCCTGGACTGGCAGGAGCTGGAAGATGACGACGATCGCAGCGACATCCAGAAGCTGATCGACAACGCCACCGATGCCGACACCGTTCTGGTGCGCGATCCCACCGGCACCCCTGAGCTGCAGGAGATCGGGATCCTGGAGCTTCTGCAGCGCTATCCCTGTCGCGGCAGCGAGGCCCGCTGGAGCCCCGACGACGCGATCGCCTTCCTGGGAACCAAGACCCGCTGGCTGGATGCGGCGCTGGAGAACTGCGAGGCCGATGGCGAGGCCATGGCTGACGACAGCGACGTGATCGAGGCCAAAGCCGTTGTGCTGGTCGTGCCGGAGAACCCTGACCAGGCGTTGCGGACCGAGCTACTCGACGTACTGATCCCCGTTGAGGAGTGAACCGTCGGCCGGCTCTCGTTCCGGCAGAACCGCCGCCTGCCGTGGGGCGGCAGGCAACGGATCTGCCGGGAGCCTGGGCTACTGGAGCAATCCTGCTGGCGATCAGGCCGCTGCCGTGCGAACGGCGGGACCGCCGCGCAGGATGCCGAACACCTCGCGGGCCACGAACCGCTTGAGGCAGCGGATGATCTCCTTCATCGAGCGGCCTTCTGCCGTGCGCCGTTCGACGTACTCCCTGGTCTGCTGGTGCCTCTGCAACCGGCAGATGACGATGCGGTGCAGGGCGCAGTTGGCCTGACGGTTGCCGCTGCGATTCAGCCGGTGCCGCACCACCTTGCCGGAGCTGGCGGGTAGCGGATTGACGCCGCAGAGCGCGGCGAACGAGGCCTCCGATTTCATCCGTTCCTGGTTGTCGCCAACCGCCACGACCAGGGTGGCGGAGATGTCCACACCGATGCCGTAGGTGTTGCGCAGCTCCGGGCAGTGCTGCATGGTCAATCGATCCAGTTGCGCAACGGTGTCCTTGAGTTCCTGATCCAGCTGCTGGATGCGACGGGCGAGGGTGCGCAGGGTCATCTTGGCTGCCGCCAGAGGAGTGCTGATGTCGCCAGAACGCAGGCCGCTGCAGCATTCCACCAGTTCCTTGCCCTTGAGCCGCTGCAGCCGTTCCCGCAGCGCAGCCGGTGCTGTCACCACGATCGCGTGCAGCTGATTGAGGGCCGCAGTGCGGTTGTCGGTGGCGGAGTCCTTGGCCACCTTGAGCATGCGGATCATCTCCACCAGGTCGTCACCCGCCTTGGGGATGACGGTGGCCTGGCCGGCGATGAATGAGCGAGCGGCAGCCTCGGCATCGATGGTGTCGTCCTTGCCCAGTCGCCGCCTGGTGGAGCGATCTGGGCGGTTCACTTCCACCACCTCCAGCCCTGCCGTCTGCAGGGCGCGGCAAAGGCCGGCGCCGTAGCACCCGGTGCCCTCCACGGCGAACACCGGGTGGCTGCCGAATCCAGCAGCCCAGCGGATCAGCTCCTGGTAGCCGCTGCGTTTGGCATCCAGCTTGAGGCTCCCCAGCCAGCCGCCATTGGCGCTCAGGGCCACCGCCATGTGGGTGTGCCTGTGAGTATCGACGCCGATCACTACATCGGGGCCAGTACGGGTCTCGGAGGTAGGTGCTGTCGCTGCTGCGGTCATCACTGCTGAGGGTTGGAGGAGGTGCAACCAACCAGGCAGACGGACAGGCCACTGACGGGACGATGAAGTCGGACTCCTATGAGGTCACGGGACTCCCCGGCTGGTTGCCCCACCACACGGACCGACAGGTCAAGCGAAAGACACCGCTCCACGAGGGAACGGGTCAGGCAATAGGCGGGTCAGGCCCGTGCTGGTGGGGTCCCGGAATCATCAGTGGCAATAGAGGGCATGGATCTGGAAAATAATGAAACCCATAAGAAGAAGTATAAAAAACACATCAACGCAACGTGGGCACACTTCTCAGATTTCCGCCAAGGAACATTAGCTACCTACGCCTTGAGCTCTGCGAATCCATTCAATGACTGGCTGGTGGACCAGCGGTATGCAGCACAATCTAATTTTGATGCCGCAAGAGTCGATAAACACAAGACTGGCGCGAAGCAAGTGTATGATCTTGTGGAGAGGGCAAAGAATGGAGGGTTATTATCATGACATCATTTGATCGTATTTTGCCCGCGTTGGCCCAGGTCATGGCTGCGCGTTGGGATGATCTAGAACCATTGCTTCCTATCTTTGTTAACCGCGATTTGAATGGTCGTGTTCGACTCTTCCTAGATGCTACTCTTGAGCCCACTGAAGAAGGAGAGCAGTGGCGCAAACTGCAAAATTTGGCAAATGCCGTCCACGCGAACCTTTCTCCTCATGTTGGTGAGCCAGGTCAGATTTTTGATTTCAAGGACTCCCTTCTTGATCTCATAAAAACAAGTACAACCTATCCTTTATCTGATCAGCTTGGAAATATTCTGCCGAATGTATATGTTGTCGATCGTCTTGCCCAGGAAGCCACATGGGAAACAATTTCTAACGATATCTCAACAGTTCCCCGTGTAGTTTTCTATTCCATCAAAGGTGGCGTCGGGCGCTCAACAGCACTTGCAGCCTGTGCCTGGGCCCTGGCTGAGTCTGGTCAGCGGGTGCTCGTACTGGATCTCGATCTGGAATCACCGGGTCTATCCACCTCCCTCCTGCCAACAAGCCGCCAGCCCGCCTACGGAATCACCGACTGGCTTGTGGAAGATCTGGTCAATAATGGTGACGCCATCTTGGACCAGATGCATGCTTCCCTCGGCAGCCAGCAGCGCGGCGGTGAACTCATTGTGGTGCCCAGCCATGGCGATAATCCCGGTGAATACGTGAGCAAACTTGGCCGGGTCTGGGTGCCAGGCTTCACCGCCGACGGGCAACGGCAGACTTGGTCAGAACGCTTGCTGCGCATGATTCAACAATTGGAGGCGAAGCATCAACCCACAATTGTGTTGATCGATTCCAGAGCGGGCATTGATGAAGTGGCTTCCGCCTGTGTCACAGACCTGGGCGCAAAGCTCATCTATCTCTTCGCCCTCGACAGCCTCCAGACCTGGCAGGGCTATCGAATCCTCTTTGAGCACTGGCGCCTCCATGGTGTTGCCCCCATCATTCGCGAGCGGCTACAAGTTGTGGGTGCACTAATCCCCACATGGGGCGATGGAGCCTTTACGCAGGCCACCCGACAACTCCGTGAAAACGCCTACTCCCTCTTCAGCGGCAGCCTCTACGACGAAGCCTGGCCCGAAGCCGATGAAGATGCCGATGGCCTCAGCTCGCCCCCTGCTGATCTCTTCAACTTTGATCTGCCCGATCGCACTGCGCCCCATAATCCTTGCGCGATTGGCTGGAATCAGGCATTTGCTGCGATTGAATCGCTGCATGATCGCCTCCAGTCCACAGATCCTGATCAGATCAAGCTGGTATTTGGCTCGCTGCTCACTGATCTTCAGGTAATCATCGGGGACAACCAATGATAGTGCAGCTTGATGGTCCTGATCCGAACGCCATCCGCGCTGCCATTGCGGCCTCGCTGCCAGGCGACACGTCTGTGCCGCTGCCCGACCAGCAGCTGTTTTTACCCTGGACCCATCACAAAGCCCTTCAGCTGGAGTGCAGCCTCGTGGTTGGAGCGCGGGGGGTTGGCAAAACAGCATGGGCCACAGCTCTTCTTGCTAGCCACGACCATCAGCCATCGGCAGCCTTGCTTCGTTGGCTTTTTCCCTATTCCCTTCGCACGGTTGCCGGCTTCAGCGATCGGGATCACAACAGTCATCCCCCAACTCCGGTCTTTGACGCCTTGATGAGGGATCAGGCCGATCCTTACAACATCTGGCTAGCCGTTGTACTTCGTTCCTTGCATACGGATTCCACTTCGCTTCCCAAGGAATCCTGGGCAGCTTCAACATCCTGGGTAGGGGATCATCTGGAAGAAGCCTGGGCTATGGTCAGCAAGGCTAATCAGGCTCTCGGGACCGAGAATACGCATCAACTCTTTGTATTTGATGCCCTGGATCGCATCAGCCGCGATGGCAACTGGTTGCATGTCTCTGCTGCAATTAAAGCGCTCTTGCGCTTGGTTCTAGAGTTAAAGAACTTCAAGCGGCTTCATGCTAAAGTCTTTCTCCGCACAGATCAATACCAGCGTGGCAGCTTCACTGATCTACCAGACATCGCCAAGATTCGCGCCACTCGCGTGGAACTGCTCTGGTCGCTTATCGATCTCCACGCTCTGCTCTGGCAATGCCTTTGCAATGGCCCGCCCAGCGCAACCCGGGAGGCTTTTCGGTCCTGGTGCTTAAAGTCTTCCCCTGCCAGCCTATTCGGATCTCCAGACGAGCCTGCATCTCCCAGCTCGCCCGAGGCTCGATGGGAACTACCACTTCCTGTTCAGCAGGATGAACCCGTTCAGCGGCAGCTCTTCGAACGACTGGCTGGCCGCAGGATGGGAAGCGGTACGCGACGCGGCGTTCCTTATACCTGGATCGTAAACCATCTCGCTGATGCACAGGGTCAGGCAACTCCGCGGTCATTTCTAACGGCGATACGCAACGCTGCCGAGGAGTCTATTTATCGTTTCCGTGATGCTGAGCACCCCCTTCACTATGAGGGCCTGAAACGTGGCGTTCAGGCTGCTTCGGAAATCCGTATTGCCGAACTGGAAGAGGATCACCCCTGGCTATCTGAACTGATGAAGCCTTTTGCTGAAAGGCGATCCTTGGTTCCATTCATCGAGGAAGTTTTTGAGCATGTCCTCAATGAGGCGTTCGGATCCATACCGGAGGATGTTCCAGGGCTGGCCGAACGTCTTCCCAAAGATCTTCGCAGTCAAGGAATTTATGGTCTTACAACCTACTTGGCCCAGTTGGGGTTGCTAACACCCATGCAAGACCATCGCCTGAACATGCCTGACATCTACCGCATTGGCTTCAAGCTCGGTCGGCGAGGTGGCATCAAGCCGGTTCCGCGCACGATTGCCCAGCCAGACTGATCGAATCGCCATGGCCTTGACTCCACCTGGACAACACCACACCCTCGGCATCGACCCCGGTACCCTCGCCGCCAACGAAGCCAGCTACCTCAGTGGTTTCCGAACGGCTGACGAGCTCCGAAATCGAGCAGCTAAGGCAGCAGAAGAGATCGATCTCCGCCTACGCGCAAAAGGTTTTCAGCTTCAGGCTCAGCCAACGCCCCTGAGCCAGGAGGGCTGGCCATGAAGGGCCTGGCTGGCCTCCAGGCCCTGCGCTTACCCCAGCACGATCACCGTGGCGCCATAGCTTCCCAGCTGTCTGTCCACAGTCAGCAGCAGCATCGGCTCCACCCGGCTCTGGCACACCAACAAGCGATCAAAGGGATCCCGGTGGTCGCCATCAGTTTCCAGCTCCGCCACGGCGAGCACGTGGGCGTTGCTGATCGGCAGCCAACGGAAGCCCTGCAGTGGCACTTGACGCTCCAGTTCCGGCAGATCCACCTGCAGCCGGCCGATCGACACCTTGATCGCCATCTCCCACAGCGACGCCTGGCTCACGAACACCTCCGCCTCCGGCGCCTGCACCCGCTCCACCACCGCCTGCGGCAGCCGTGGATCGCCGTTCAGCCACCACAGCACCAGATGGGTATCAAGCAGCAGCCGCGTCACTGCAGTGCCTCAAATAACCCATCCAGGGGCGCATCGAATTCATCGGCCAGCGCGATCTGGCCGCGCATCGCCCCAGGTGCTGCGACCGGCCGGGCCGGGGCCTGCCAGGCCACCAGCCGCGCAATCGGCACCCCCGAGCGGGCGATCACCACCTCTTGCCCTTGCTCCACCTCCTGTAGCAGCTGGGAGAGATGGGTCTTGGCCTGGTGCACGTTCACCAGATACTGGTCGGCCAGGGGCCGATTCGTCAGGGGCTCCTTCGTGACGGCCATGGGGCAGCGCATTGAACTAAGCCTTAGTTTAGTCTGCCCTCAATACCATGGCTGGGCGGCGCTGGAGCTGGACCGATGACCTCCCCCCGCACCCTGCTCGAATCCCTGATCCAGAAGCTGCGCGGCTGCAACGTCCACGGCGATGCAGAAGAGTCGCCCGTAGCTATCCTCTGGACCGATCCCCGCAGCGAGTGGAAGCCGCTGCTCCCCCTGCTGCGGCAGCAGTTACCCGAACTGCTCTGTCTGGGCGACTACGACCTCGATCACCAGCAGGGTCCGGCGCTCTGGCTGCGCTGCATCGTCGATCGCAGCCTGCCTGCAGCTGTTATTGCAGCAGGTCAGATCCCGGTGATTTATCTCCCTGGCATCAGCCGGCAGGAGTTACGTGCCGGCGAGGGTTGCCCCTGGACCCTGGAGCCCCTGATCGAGTTGATGTTTCGCGGCAGCCTCTGGCTTCAGCGCAACGGGCGCGACTGGACCCTGGCCGCCTTCCTCAGCTCCAGTGATGCCCTGGGTCTTGATCTGGCCGGTGATCAGGGCACCAAAGCAGCTCTCAGCCGCGCTCTTGTTGAAGTGGCCTCCGTGCCGCTTGAGCAGCTGCGCGGCAAGCGGCTGGAGGCGGAAGACTTCAACGCCTACTTGGTTCCTGATGCGATCCGCGACCTCCTGCAGTGGATGGCGGATCCACCGGCCTTCCAGCAACGCTGCAGCCAAGAGCAGTGGGCAGTCCTTTCCTCCACCTGGAATAAAGAGCTCAAGTTCGATCCCACCAAAGACGGTGAGCTCTCCGCTGCCGAACGGCTCACCAAGGGCACCGGCGGTTGGGACAAGGTCTGGCAGCGCTTTGCAGAAAATCCCACCGCCTTCCCGGGTATCCCTGAGCTGCTGCGCCGGGTTGAGCCTGAGCAGATGGGCCTGGCCGTCGGCGGGCAAGACCTCTCCCGCTGGCCCTCCCACAACGCCGCCTGCGAAGAGCAAGTGCTCGTAGGTCTCCAGGCCCTAAACGGCAAATCCCACGCTGAGGCTTGTCGGTGCGTGCGGGAGCTTGAGGCCCAGCACGGCGAGCGGCGCGGTTGGATCTGGGCCCAGCTCGGGCTCTCACCGATGGCCAAGCTTCTAGAGCCGCTCTGCCTGTTGGCCCAGCGCGCCGATCAGCCCCTGGTGGGGAGCACGCCTGCGGAGTTCATCGAGCCCTACACAACCGATGGCTGGGAGGCCGACCTCTCCGCTTGGCGGGCCCTTGCGATGGCGAGCACAGCCCAGGAAGACGTGGTGGGCAAGGTGGTGGCAACACTTCTGCGCCCCTGGCTGGATGTCACCGCTAGTCGCTTCCAAAAAGCTGTCGCCAGCACTGGCCTGCCGTCTCCTCAAGACCAAGGCGCCATCACCGCAGACCCAGGGGAAGTGCTGCTGTTCGCCGATGGTCTCCGCTACGACGTGGCCCGGCAGCTGCAGAAAGAGCTGGAGGTGATGGGCATCACCGGCACCCTCTCCACCCGCTGGGCGGGGTTGCCCACGGTCACCGCCACGGCCAAGCCCGCCATTACGCCTCTGATCGGCGAGATCCAAGGCCAGGCCCTGCCGGAAGACTTCGCACCAACCTTCAACTCCGGTAAAGCCACCAGTGCCGCTGAGCTACGCAAGGCCCTCACCGCCCAGGGCTACACGGTCCTGGGTGACGACGAGCTGAACATCCCCTCCGGACCTGAGGCTCGCGGCTGGCTGGAGATCGGCGACCTCGATCACCGCGGCCATCAGCTGAATGACGACCTCCCGGGTCAGATCCAGCCGGAGATCGAACGGCTGGCCCTTCGCATTCAGAAACTGCTCGATGCTGGTTGGCGCTCCGTCAAGGTCGTCACCGACCACGGCTGGCTGTTCTGCCCCAATGGCCTGCTAACCGCCGAGTTGCCCAAGCACCTCACCGCCAGCAAGTGGGCCCGCTGCGCTGCCATTAAGGGCGACTCCCAGGTGCCGGTGCCCACCGCCGCCTGGAGCTGGAACCCCAGTGAGCAGTTCGCCACCCCCAACGGCGCCGCCTGCTTCAACACTGGCGGCAACTACTCCTATGCCCATGGCGGCATCAGCCTGCAGGAGTGCCTCACACCTGTGTTGGTGGTCTCTGGCGGAGCGAGTAGCGCCCCTGCAGCGGCTATCACCGAGATCAGCTGGAAGGGCCTGCGCTGCAACCTGGAAGTGAGCGGCGGCACGGCAGGCATGACAGCCGACCTGCGCCGGGAAGCTGCTGGTGGCCCAACGGTGGCCACCACCGCCAAACCGATCGACGATGGCGGCGCCCGCCTGCTGGTGGAAGATGACGAGCTGGAAGGAGAAACCGTGGTGGCGGTGCTGCTGGGCCCTGATGGCCAAGTGATCGCCCAGCGCCGCACCGTGGTAGGAGGTGGCTAAGGTGGCCACAATCGGGGAGGCAGGTGTGCCGGAAGTAGTCGCAAACCAGGTGTCGGTGCGGGATCTCAAGACCCACCTCTCCGAATGGCTTGGCCGGGTGCAGGCCGGTGAGGTGGTGGAAGTCACCTCCCACCGCAAGCCCATTGCGCGCATCACGGGCGTGAAGAAACAGGATCCAGCTTCAGCCAACCCACTGCAGAAGGCGATTGATGCCGGCATTGTCAGCTGGAATGGTCAGAAGCCAATCTTCGCGCCACCCGTGCAGCTCAACGATGGCGGGCCATTGATTAGCGACATCGTGATTGAGGATCGGGGCTAGAGACTGTGATCCTTTTCTGCGATACCTCCGCGCTGCTCAAGTTGTTTGTCGACGAGATCGGCAGTGACAGCATGGCTAAGGCACGCTCCGACTCTGAAGCTATCGCAGTTTGCAGGATCACCTGGGCTGAGTCGATGGCTGCATTTGCCCAGCGCAGTCGCGTCAAAGGAGCCAACCAAGCCGGATTGGCCCAGGCCAAATCACTATTCGAGAATACCTGGTCCAACTTTGTGATTACTGAGGTCACCCAACCGCTGGTCGAGAAAGCCGGTATGTATGCCGAGGCTTTTGCCCTGCGCGGCTACGACAGTGTGCAACTAGCAGCCGCCCACAACCTGCACGAGCAGTTCGCACTTCCATTGGCGTTCGCCTGTTTCGACCGACGCCTCAGCCAAGCGGCAGCTCTATTGCAGCTGGAGGTTCTCTTATGAGTTGCGCAGTCGTGATCACCAGCGAGATGGACCATCTCGACCAGCTCGGAGCCAAGGCCTTTGCTGGCTTCCTGGTGCGCAAGGACCTGGTGCGGAAATACTCCCGCCAATACCCAGTCCCCACCTACGTGGTGGAGTTTCTGCTGGGCCGATACTGCGCCAGCACCGATCCCGCCGAAATCGAAGATCAGGAACTGGAGCAAAAGCCGAGTTCGAGCCCCCTTCCGGTGCTCATTACCTGATGCCTTGGTACCGATCAACTGGCATGTGCTGCTGATCGCCTCCGCTGCTCACATGACTACCACGTTGCT
>Ga0209088_10002468_pt1 | contig 11321 bp, 7 predicted proteins | sample S_140625_EF_Meta_FD_187324 | JGI IMG/M metagenome (GOLD analysis project Ga0209088, IMG submission 187324) | Freshwater microbial communities from Lake Simoncouche, Canada to study carbon cycling - S_140625_EF_MetaG (SPAdes) (version 2) | ecosystem: Environmental > Aquatic > Freshwater > Lake ...
CGCTACGATTCGTCCAAGCCGAGTTCGTCCCCGTCACTGTCACAATGTTATTTGACGAATTGGAATCGTATCCGATATATCCAATGGAATTGATCACACTGCCCCTGTTGCTGATCACCAGGCTGTTACTGCTGCCATAATAGCCAACATTTAGATCACCCAAATTGGTCCAGGCAGATCCTGCCCCCGTCACCAATACACTGTTGTTGGAATTATTTGCAAAGCCGATATACCCATAGGAATTAACCACACTGCCCCTATTACTAATCACCAGGCTGTTGCTGCTGCCATAAGAGCCGACGAGGAGACTGGTACTATTGGTCCAGGCAGAGTTTGCTCCCGTCACCAGTACGCTGTTGTTCGAGGAGTTGGTGGTGTTGCCGATATAGCTAAACGTATTGGTCACACTGCCCCCATTGCTAATCACTAGACTGTTGCTGCTACCATCAAAGCCGACATAGAGACCGCCACTATTGGTCCAGGCAGAGTTCGTCCCCGTCACCAGGACGCTGTTGTTGGAGGAGTCGGTGGTGTTGCCGATATAGCCATACTGACTGTTCACACTGCCCCCACCGCTGATCACCAGACTGTTGCTACTACCAGCTGCACCAATGCGAAGATCAGCATTATTAGTCCACGCGGATCCTGTTCCCGTCACTGTCACAATGTTATTGGAAGAGTTAGTATTAAAACCGATATAACCTGCGAAATTAACAACGCTGGCCTGGTTGCTGATCACCAGCCTGTTGCCACTACCGAATTCGCCAACACTCAGATTTCCCGTATTCGTCCACGCAGAGTTCGTTCCCGTTACCATTACGCTATTATTGGAGGAGGTAGAGTTAAAGCCGATAAAACCATTCTGACCGTTAACACTTGCCCCAATAGTAATCACTAGGCTGTTGCTGCTGCCGGCATTACCGACGTAGACATCACTACTATTAGTCCAAGCAGAATTTGTCCCCGTCACCAATACACTGTTGTTAGAGGAGTTGTTTGCGAAGCCGATATAGCCAACCTGATTGGTAACACTTCCCCCGATGCTGATCACCAGGCTATTACTACTGCCTTCACGGCCGACGTAGAGATCCCCAAAATTGGTCCAAGCAGATCCTGTCCCCGTCACCGCAACGCTATTATTAGAGGAGCTACCGAAATAGCCGATAAAGCCATCTATACTCGCCACACTGCCTGCTTCACTAATCACCAGGCTGTTGCTGCTACCATTGTTACCCACGCGGAGATCGCCCGTATTCGTCCAAGCAGAGTTCGTACCCGCTACTGTCACGCTGTTGTTGGAGGAGGTGTCGAGATATCCGATGTAAGCATTACCATTATTTACACTGCCCTGATTGCTAATTACGAGACTGTTGCTGCTGCCTGAATAACCAACATAGAGGATCCCCGTATTGCTCCAGGTAGATCCAGCGCCAGTCAAAAGCACACTGTTGTTTGAGGAGTTAGTTGCCGAGCCAATATAGGCGTCAAGCTGATTGGATACGCTTCCCCCATCACTAATAACTAGACTATTGCTGCTAGCATATACACCTACGGCAAGATTACCTGTACTGGTCCATGATGAACCCGCACCGGTAACTGTTGCGATGTTGTTTGAGGAGGTTTCGTCGTCGCCAACTATGGCACTAAGATTAACCACACTGCCCCCACTGCTAATTACCAGACTGTTGCTGCTGCCTTGAAAGCCGACGTAGAGAGAACCTGTATTCGTCCAACCAGATCCCGATCCCGTCACCGTGACAATGTTATTTGAGGAACCAGAAAGAAAGCCGATCCCGCCTCCAGAGCTAAGAACACTGCCCCGATTGCTAATCACCAGACTGTTGCTGCTGCCATAATTACCCACACGGAGTTCGCCCGTATTCGTCCAAGCCGAGTTCGCCCCCGTCACCAACACGCTGTTGTTGGAGGAATTGGTGATGAGACCGATAGAGCTATTCTGATTGGTCACACTACCTCCATTACTAATCACCAGACTGTTGCTGCTCCCGGAATACCCGACGCGGAGATCTCCCGTATTCGTCCAAGCCGAGTTCGTTCCCGTCACCAGCACGCTGTTGTTGGAGGAGGTGTCGGTGGAGCCAATAATGCCATTAACACTGACCACACTGCCCTGATTACTAATCACTAGACTGTTGCTGCTGCCATAAAAGCCCACGACGAGATCGCCAGTATTCATCCAGGTAGAGTTTGTTCCCGTTACCAGTACGCTGTTATTGGAGGATTGGTTGCCGATAAAGCCTGCAAAATTTACCACACTGCCCTTATCGCTAATCACAAGGCTGCTGCCACTGCCTGAGGCGCCGACGTAAAGAGCCCCACTATTGGTCCAGGCAGAATTTGTCCCTGTCACCGTCACGATGTTATTAGAGGAGGTCGAGTTGTAGCCGATGTAGCCCACATTATTCACCACACTACCCCTGTTGCTGATCACCAGGCTGTTGCTGCTGCCATCATATCCGACGTAGAGATCACCCGAATTTGTCCACGCAGAATTTGTCCCTGTCACCGTAACAATGTTATTGGAGGCGCTGACGGTGTAACCAATAGTACCAATAGTATTCACCACACTTGCCTCATTGCTGATGACTAGGCTATTGCTACTTCCACCATTTCCGATGGTGAGACCAAGCGAGTTACTCCAAACCGAATTAGAGCCCGATACTTGAATCCTATTATTTGAACTACCATTTCCGATCACACCACCCACAGAGCTCAACTTTCCCTGGTCAAGAACATCGAGAGTGTTTCCACCCACGTTCTCACCAACTAACATGATCCCTGTATTCGTCCAAGCTGAACCCAATCCTGTGACCACAGCGGAGTTGCTGCCAGCAAACCATCCGATCGTCGTGTTCGAATTCACAACACTGGCCCCATTGGTAATCACAAGCCTATTGCCGCTACCTCCAAGCCCAACAACAAGTCTGTCCGTATTACTCCATGTAGATCCTGTACCCGTAACCAGCACGCTATTATTGGAGGAACTGGCACCAATAAAGCCATTGCTGTTTACCACACTGCCCTGATTACTGATGACGAGACTGTTGCTGCTCCCTGCATTACCGATGGTGAGGTTTCCCGTATTTGTTAATACCGTACCAGAGTTAAAGACGTTGAGCTGATTGTTGGAGGCGCCAGCTTGGTTACCGACGACCGTGCTGCTGTAAGGGTTGGTTCCGCTGGAGATATTGGTTGTGTTTCCGGAAGTGTTATTACCTACAATCAGGTCGGTCTGCGACAGAGCAGACGACATCATCCCGCCAAGGAAGCAGAAAGAGAGCAACCCTCTTCGGATGGCTACATGAAAAAACACACTATAATTCTAATAACTACCTGTCTTTAGACAATTATATAATAAGGACTTACAACACGTCTTTTAGAGTGATCTAGTCAAATTAAGCCTGCTCAATACGCCTTTGGCTTAATCTCTCCACACCAAACTAGCTGACCGCCGGAAAAACCTACCCCTTCGCAAAACCCGCTTTCCCATCAAAGTTGTAAAGACCTTCCGTCTTCACAAACTCCACCCCAGCTTGGGTGACTCGCTCCAAAAGCTTCACAACCGCAGCGTGGGAAATCGACCCCTTCCCCTCTGGCAACTGAAACCGGCAGGCAGTTGAATCCACCGTAAAGGTCTCCTTATGCCCGCCGGGCCAGACCTTCATTCCGCGATTCGACAAAGATTCCAGCTTCAGCCCGTCCCCAGCCAAAGGCTCCAGCTTCTTCGCCAACTCCTCCATCGTCCCAGTCGGCCAGCATACAAACACATCCACTCCCACCAACTCTCTCTTGGAAGTCTCCCGCTTGTACGGAGGCCGGGTCGTCAAAGGACGTGTGCTCGCCTTGCTATAATCCACCGCCTTCAGATGACTCGGCTTCTGCCCGATCCGTGCCACTACCGCAGCAGCGAACTCCTTGGTTCCCACCTTCTCCTTACTGACCCCTTCCTTGAAAATGTCATAAGTGTGCACCCCATCCTCAATGGTCTTGAGCCACGCATTGTGCACCTTCTCCGCCACATCCGCCTGACCGATATGGACGAGCATCTGAACGGCACCGAGGAATAAGCCCGATGGGTTGGCCAGATTCTGACCCGCCCGCCGTGGAGCCGATCCGTGAATCGCCTCAAACATCGCGCAACCATCCCCAATGTTGGCCGAACCTGCCAACCCTACCGACCCCGCAATCTGCGCCGCTACGTCGGAAAGAATGTCCCCGTACAGATTCGGCATCACGATCACATCGAAAGCCTCGGGGGTATCGGCCAACTTCGCCGCGCCGATATCCACAATCCAGTGCTCCTTCTCGATATCTGCATATTCCGCACCGATCTCGTCAAACACCTTGTGAAAGAGACCATCGGTCATCTTCATGATGTTGTCCTTAATGAAACAGGTCACCTTCTTCCGCCCATAGGCTCGGGCATATTCAAACGCATAACGGACGATCTTCTCGCAGCCCGGCCGGCTGATCAGCTTCAGGCACTGCATCACATCATGCGTCTGCCGGTGCTCGATCCCCGAATAGGTGTCTTCCTCATTCTCCCGAACAATAACCACATCCATACCCGGATGTTTCGTCCGAATGTAAGGAGCATAGGCAATGCAGGGCCGAATGTTGGCATAAAGTCCGAAAGCCTTCCGCGTGGTCACATTCAGGCTCTTGTAACCGCCGCCTTGGGGGGTAGTGATCGGCGCTTTTAAAAACACTTTCGTCCTGCGCAAAGAGTCCCAGGCCGAAGGCTCAATTCCCGCAGTGTTCCCCCTCAGATAAACCTTCTCCCCGATCTCAATCTCCTCGATATCCAGTCGGGCCCCTCCCCCCTTCAAGATCGCCAAAGTGGCTTCCATAATTTCCGGTCCGATGCCGTCCCCGCGGGCGACTGTAATAGGTGTGTTTTTCGACATAAGACGTAAAGAATTGCGGTTCAGTATCCTTCGGTCAACGCCAAACCCCCCGCTTGAGCGTGCCCCAAAGAAAAGTAGCATCACGATATGCGACTTCTGCCGATCTTATGCTGCCTGAGCCTGTTCAGCCTCCCCTTGCAGGCGAACGATATTGTCCTGATTTCCGGGGGACCTGCCCTTCGCTCTTTTGAAAAATACAAAAAGGCATCCCATGACAAATATTGGGGCAACTTCATCGATTCAGCCCTGACCCGCGCCGAAGAACTCAAAAAAGACCTGAAGGCCGACGACAAGATCGTATGGCTGGTCTTCCGTCCCAGTTATGTCAGTCGCACAACGGAGGATCAGACCGACTATCTCAAGCTCATCCAGGAGCGCAGCGCGAAAATCGGCATCTCCCCCATCTATTTTGATAACAAGACACAGCTTTTCACCCTCCTCCGCCGCGACGGCTCAAAAGAAAAGCCCAAGATTTGCAGGCTCGAATACTTTGGCCACTCCAACAAGAAGTGTTGGATGTTTGATTATAGCAATCGAGTAGACGGCGGAGCCCTCGAACCCCTCGTAGTCCATGTCGATGATCTCGAGAAGATTTCTGGATCAAGCTTCACCTCAGACGCGGAATGCGTCAGCTACGGTTGCCATTCCGGCGAGGAGTTTTCGCAGCGATGGAGAATGATCGTGGGAAGACCTATGGTGGGTGCAGTCGGTAAGACCGACTACAGTGACGGCGGTATGCCAAAAATCTCGAAGGGGAAAGGAGGCACATGGGCTTACTAAGCTTCATCCTGGCGATCTTCTTTATCGGTTTAGCGACCTCCTTCGCTCCACCCCTCACTCCACGTCCCACGACCGACAATCCTCCTCCCGCTAATCAGGAAGTTGCTACCCCATCCGAGCCTCCCGCCGAGGATTCCGATGTCGAGGTACGACGCCCGATCGAAGAAAAAGTAAAACGCGCTACTCTTCCCGCTGCGCATACCCCAGCCAAACAAGGCCAGACCACTGGCCCATCTTGGATCGCTCAAAGAACCATTGTGGAGGATTATTGCGGTTGGGGATGGGTCCGTAAGGATGATCAGGAGTGGAACAAGGGACGCTGGATTGCCATCGAAGCCTCCCCGGGGCTTTGCCCGATTCCCCACACCTTTCTTCCCCGACCCGAAGACGATAAAGATCAAAAATATCGTTTTTTTGGAGAGTTTGCGCCCTACCGGGCCTACGAACCCCAAGCCGATATGTGGGTTGATGTCTTCATCCTGAAGGGTTTTATGAGCCTCGGGCCCGCCAAAGAGGAGATCCGACGCCCACCGCCCGCACAGGCCAGTTCTGGGGTCAACCGCTTTGCCGATCGCGCCCCGAACTTGCTGAGGCCTTGACCCAGACCCCCTTCTCGTTCATTCTTTCGCCTTATGCGTGAGCAGATCATTTTCGAATGCACAGAAGCACGGGCTGAGGGAAAACCCCCATCTCGTTACTTTGGCACCAAGAATAAGAAGCTTCAGAAGGACAGGATTGAATTGAAAAAGTTCAACCCCTTCCTGAAACGCTACACTCTCCACCGCGAGAAAAAATAATCTCCGCTTACGGGCCTTCGGTTGGCCCCTTCTTTGTTCCCACGGGAACCAGCACCGCCTCTTCCATACCATGAATCAACTTTTTGTCGGTCGGGCATAACGTCGCCAAAGCCCCCTTCAACTCCACCTTTTCGCCCGTCACCAAATAGTAAGGACATAACCTCAATCTCCACTTACCTTCGATCATCTCTCCCCGTTCTTCACTCCAAACAGGATGAGTCACGGAAACTGGATGAGAGAATTTCTGTAAAAGATGCGGTTGTTGCGACCACTCACCCAATGCCCGCCGAACTTCTTGAACCCAACGCTCTTTCGGATGATCACTTCCAAGAAAGACCCCTTTAGATCCCCAAGCTCGTGGGGAGAAACCACTGATCTTGATGACCATCTCCCTGGCTTTTTGACTCAAGCCCTCCAGTTCACTCCACGATTGAATTCCCAGTTCAGGTAAGACTCCTTCAGGCGGAAGCTCCATCGGTCGCAACGGCCAAGCCCTGGGCACCAACCCCCTCAACTCCTTAAAGTATCCTTCCCCCAACTCCCTTCGCCACCACTCCTCCAACGGCTTCATCCAAAAAAGTGCCCACCACAACTTCTCCTCCAGATAAGCCTTTGGCGGAGCCTCCCACTTCACCCCATCCTCCTCGGAGTTACGGATACTCTCCAATCCCATCCAGTCAAACATTTCGAAAAACCGATAAGCAGCTCCTTTTTTTGGCCGATATGTTTCCGCGCTCTGCACCCGATCTTTCCCAAGCAACCACTCCCACTCAGGTCGATAATCCCCTGCCTCTTCCGAGATCACCACCTCCCCCTGCTCACCCAAAATCTCCTCCCCAATAAACCTCATTCCGTTCGCTCCACCCAGGATCGAATGGCCCATCTTCGAGTACTCTTCCTGAAGCCAAGCTGTTAAGCCCACACCTCCAGGGACGGAGTCGATCTCGGTCAAAGCCCAACCGCTCTCCGTTCGAATCAAGTCAGGACGAATCACCCTTGGGAGTACACCTTTTGCATCACGCCCAACCCGAATGACCTCTTCCGGTTTCCCCAGATCCAACCACTCTGCTACCCATCTTGGTTGATTCCCTAGCACGCTCTCCCGATAAAGTTTGTCCGCTGCCTTTTGAAACACTGCCAGCTTTTTACCTAACCCCTCCAGCCACCGCACCTCTTCATGAGCCAACGTCCAAGGCTGATCCGACCACCTCCAACTCTTCCCTCGAAACAACCCACTCGGTGGAATCGATCGTTTCAGCTGCTCAATCGCAACCTGCCCCGTCACCCCTTTCACTTCCGTGCCACCAACCGTTTAGCCAATTGGACCGCCGCAAGAAAACTGTCCGGTCGCGCCTTCCCTTTTCCTGCCAAAGCAAATGCGGTTCCGTGATCAGGGGAACAGCGAACCACCGGTAATCCGGCGGTCACATTCACTGTTTCATCAAAATCCAACAGCTTCGCCGGGATGAGACCTTGATCGTGATACAAAGCCACCACTCCATCAAACTCACCCTTCCAAGCCCTACGAAACACTGCATCCGGACTCTCGGGACCGGAGATCCGAAAATCACTTTTTCTCTTCAGCTCTCGAATCGCAGGTTCCACAACTCTTTTCTCTTCCTTCCCAAACCTTCCATTCTCTCCCGCATGAGGATTCAATCCGCACACGGCGATTCTTGGCCTGCGTACCCCTAGCTTCTGCAAGGTCTCCGCCAGATGTCTCCCCGCCCTCACAATCTGCTTAGACCGAAGCCCTAGAACCGCTTTCCGCAACGAAAGATGGGTACTCGCCAATGAAACCCGAAGACGAGGTCCAATCATCATCATAGTGACATCATCCGGCTTCACTCCAAAAGCTTTTGCATAAAACTCGGTCTGACCTGGAAAACGAAATCCCACTTTTCCCAACCATTCCTTCGAAACAGGCCCGTTGACGACGGCCTGAATCTCCCCAGATCGGAAAAGCCTCACACTCTCGGCCAAAGATTCTTTGGCCAACCTCGCGCCCGCCAAGGAAGGCTTGCCGGGACGAGATTCCGAATGGCCAACCTGCCGAAGGGATAGGGAACGCCCGAGCTTCTTGAAAACTTGGCGTGCTAACTCAGGACCCACTCCAGCAGGATCACCCCAAGTAACTCCGACCACAGCCCCCTTCTTCTTCACAAGAATCTTTCGATGTAGGCGTCCCTTTTTAAACGATCGATCCAATCCTTTTGCACCTTTTCACTTTCTGCCGCCACCAAGGTGCTTTCGATCGCGTCCCGAATACTCGTCAAAGGTGTAACCGTGGCTTTTTTAACCTCCTCAACCATCAAGATATAGTAAGCCTTGGTTCCCTGCGCAGTCGGCAGACTCAACAACCCGCTTGCCTGACCAGGTCGCAGCTGAAACGCCACATCAGCCAAGTCACTTTTTAATCCATCCCTCTCGACCCACCCACCATTCTCCTGAAAAAGTCCCCCGCCCGCTCGGTTGTACTCCGAATACTTTTTAGCCAGTTGGGCAAAGTCCACGCCCGACTCAACCTGCCCAAGCACCTCTTTACCCACCGCCTCCACTTCAGTCCCACTTTCAGGAGGTAGATAAATCATTCGTAACTTCACTCGGTCTGGTTGCAAGAAATCCCGAACATGCTCCTGGTAGTACGCCTCAATCATGTGAGGCGAGATGGTAATAAATCGCTTAGCGTTGATCTGGCGCATCTGCTGAACAATAAAGGTTTCCCGGATGTTTTTTTTCCAATCTGCCATGGTAATTCCTCGATCCTCCAGCGTCTTTACAAGCGCTTGCCGATCTCCTCCAAACTGATCACGCACTCGCGATCTCTCCTCCCGATCAAAATAATAGTCCGGAAAGTTATAACCCTTTTTTTTGTAATCCTGGATGATGAGGCGGGTTTCAATGAGCGAATCGAGAACTGTTTTTCTTCGGCTTCTGATCCTCTGTTTTCTTTCGTCATCCGTAATTTTCCCAGCCTGCTGCTGGGCACGAAGATCATCCTCCTCCATCTGCGTTTGGGCCAAAACCTCGCGAAAAGTGATTGCCTCACTGTTCACCACGGCCGCTACACCATTGTTAATCGTATTTTGCGACCAGCCCACCCCTGCCGTTGCCCAGCAGAGTAAAATTACGATCCCATAAATCATTGGGTTCATCTTAGCCATCCCTCGAGTTGGGCAAGCTTATCGGGCGCTGTTCGACCGGTCAAACGAGGTAATTTGGTTCCCACCATCTCCAGCTCTAACCCCTTCCACGCTCGTATCTTCTCTCCCTCTGTTTCGAGCCGTGTCACCCCTGCAACTCCTGCGACCACTCGAACTCGATGAAACGCTAACAGGAGAGCTACCTCCACCCACCAAGGCCCGTACCGATCCCGCCACTGCGCAGCAATTCTGCCTAATTCGCCCAAACTTCCTGCCTCTGCCACCACACGATAAGCCTCAATCCTCTCCCGCACCTCCGGAATATATCCTGCAGGAAGATAAGCCCCCGCCATTCCATCCCCCGCTTCCGCCCCACGCAGGGTGAGAAAGTCGAAACGAAGATTTACCATCGGGGGTGGGCGCCACTCCCCTTTCTTCATTCTGGCCACTGCCGATCGCAGCAACCTGCAATACAACTCAAACCCAATCACTGCCACATGCCCGCTCTGCTCCGTCCCCAAAAGATTTCCTGCTCCACGAATCTCAAGATCCCGCATCGCGATCCGATACCCTGCACCCAGACCGCCATGCATCTGAAGGGCTTCCACCCTCTCTCCAGCCTCACCCTTTCGACGCTCCCGGGGCACTAACAGCAAAGCATAAGCCCGATGAAGTGCTCTCCCTACCCTCCCCCGCAACTGATACAGATCCGCTAATCCAAATCGATCCGCTCGGTCTAAGATGATTGTATTGGCATTGGGAATATCCAACCCGCTCTCAATAATGGTCGTGCACAGCAAAACATCCGCTTTTCCACGGACAAACTTTCCCATCGCATCCTCGAGTTCTGACTCCCCCATCTGCCCATGCGCAATCGCAACCCGAATCCCAGGAATGAGCAACCGAAGCTTCGCAGCTAAAACAGGTAATGCGGCTACCCGATTGTGCAGATAATAGACCTGACCTCCACGATCCACCTCCCGTTGGATCCAATCCCGAATCAATCTCTCATCATATTCCGCAATCACCGTTTCAATAGGATGCCGTCCGGGTGGAGGTGTCTCGATTTGACTCAGATCCCGCGCCCCCAACATCGCCAAATATAACGTCCTGGGAATGGGTGTTGCAGAGAGTGTTAAAACATCCACCCGACGAAACCGCTCCTTCAATCTCTCCTTCTGCTTTACCCCAAACCTCTGCTCCTCATCAATCACTACTAATCCCAGCTGATGAAACTGCACATCGGGCGATAAAAGACGGTGAGTTCCAACCACCACGTCGACCGACCCGTCCGCCACCCCCTTGACCACAGTTCTTTGCTCTGATGCAGTTCGAAAACGACTCAACTCCTCCACTACAACAGGCCAATCCGAAAAACGCTCCCTTAAGTTTCGCGCGTGCTGTTGGGCAAGAACTGTTGTCGGGGCCAAAATTACCACCTGCTTGCCGGCCATAGCCGACTTAAATGTCGCCCGAATCGCAACCTCTGTTTTTCCATACCCCACATCTCCACAAATCAAACGATCCATCGGTCGCTTCCGCTCCATGTCTGTCTTCGTATCCCCTATGGCTCGCACCTGATCTCCTGTGGGAACATAAACAAATTCCGATTCAAACTTTCCTTGCCACTCATGGTCCGGTGGAAAGGCCACCCCTGGCAATGCCTCCCGCTC
>Ga0209088_10002470_pt1 | contig 11317 bp, 7 predicted proteins | sample S_140625_EF_Meta_FD_187324 | JGI IMG/M metagenome (GOLD analysis project Ga0209088, IMG submission 187324) | Freshwater microbial communities from Lake Simoncouche, Canada to study carbon cycling - S_140625_EF_MetaG (SPAdes) (version 2) | ecosystem: Environmental > Aquatic > Freshwater > Lake ...
CATCTCCGTTCGATTTTATTAATGAATGGTCATCTGTGACATCCACCAAACCCGTATGTGTCAATACACGAATCATCCGTTTATGAGGCGCCAACACATGTCGGATGACCCGAAATATTCTCGTCCAGCCCGATTCGGTCCATGACTCGATACACGCGGTCCCCGTGCTCAATTCACAAAATTCCTTTGTTTGTTTCCCCGGTTCTTCACACACGACCCATCGGTCGCCGCCATATAATTTCGCCAATTGTTCGACAGTGCAAATTATCGCTCTTCCATCAACACGTATTTTGACCGGCGTATACCCGGCAACCGAATCTCCATACACGTATTCGGCGCGACATTGTACCGGTCCAAGTGCCGCCGTTTCATACACGCGATCGCCATACACTTCTTCAATCATCCTTTTGGCATAAATAATCATTGTCCGGCCAGTCGCCGTCGTCGACGCCGCCACATCTTGTTCATAAAACGTCGATGTTTTTGCCCCGCATTGACCATACAGGGAATTCGCCGTCACCTTGTATCCGATTTGACGCTTATCCAGAATATTCTGCATAAATGGGTCGGTGGTCGTCTTGATTTGTTTGCGCGTTTTTGCACGCGCCTGTAATAACTCCTCCAATATACTCGGCATAATCGATTTTTGACCACGCGGAAGTTGCGCCCAACGAACCACTTTATGACCCGTTTTCACCTTTTTCGCAGCCGCTTTCAGATTCCCTTTTGGACGCATATATTTAAACGTTTCGAATTCCACATTGATATACTCGTATCCTTCCAGATTGTCATACAGGTAATTTCCGGACAAGTCCTTGTCGCCCGTTTCTGCAATGAGTCGGTTGTCGAGGTCGTATTCGCGTGTCCATACTTTACTGTCGTGCGAATAATTCTGGCTAATCATCGAGGACGGATACAGCGACGAATAATCGACACACGCAACCGGATTGTCCATATACATGGCGCATTTCGGAGGCAAGACGATGGCCCCTTCGTACCCTTCACCCCCCGAAGATTTCTGTAGGTCCGGCATCAACGTATTTTTCTCGCGGCATTTTTTCGCCACATAACTCGTCAGTTTAATCCCCTGACCGCGAAACACGAGATAACTAATAGGAACGCTGCAAATACTGGACATTTCGACGTAACCGGTAACCACATCGATTTTGTTCATCAAGTGATGAACCAAATTACAATCCTGAATACAATATTTCGCGACACGTGCGCGATCGGCATCCGAACCATTGGTCAATCGGAAAATGTCCTGTGGGGAAACGTCGTCTTTCGCCATACACCATTTCAACGTTTTGGCGGCGGACATCTCGTCGAGTTCCTCGAATAAACCCTGTAGGACAATCACGTTCGCCGTCTCCGTCTTTTCCGTTCCGTTCTTCATAAACTGGTATGTTTGGTCATACAGGATATTTTGGACTTGGAATTTGCGACCGTCCATATAATAATCGGCAGTGAACCCGTTCAATTCAATATGGATATAATCACCTGTATGTAATCCCATCAGATTCTTGCTGAATAACCGGGTTGTATTCGAAGCCGAATCGATTTCGATTTTTTTGACGTCGTCACTAATAAACTGGCCGGCGACATCGTCCAATTTGTAAGAGGCCAGATTGAAATCGCGGCGAAAATACGAATACATATCGATTTGCAAACGCCCAGTCATATTAAAGTATCTTAGATCGTATTCACCGGATGCCAATACCACTTTGGTATTCTCAATCAGCAATTTTCCTGTAGGAACTTTGTAGCCGCGACAGCTTCCTTCTGTAGCCTGTTGCATTTGCTCTTTGGCGGAAACTTCGCCTTGGACACGGGAAAGTTTCAAAAACTCGCGTTCGCAATGGTTTTCTTCGGCGCGGCGAAACATGAATTCATAATCAAACCCGAATATATTGTACCCAATAATAATGTCGGGGTCTTCGCGGAGTATCAAATTGCGCCAACACAATAATAAATCGTTTTCGGTTTCGACGGATTCGATGATGGCACCTTCCACTGGATCGCATCCACCCAATACTACACAATGGTTCATATACGGTTCGGATTCTCCGTATCTCAAGAAAGTCGAACCGATAAAGGTGCATTTGTCGCCTTCCAAATGTGGAAATAAATTGCATTGGTCAAACGCGTTCGAAATGAATTGGATTTTTTCATCCCGGGAATAATCGGGGTTCATAAGGAGATTCATTACATCTTGGTTTTTCTTCGCAGCCGGTTTCTTGGGGGTCGCCGAAGGCGGCCCAGAGTCGTCCTCATTATCACTATTGTCGCCACCATCTCCGACTACGATTGAATCGCGCATCTTTTCAAACAGTGATTCTATATGATTTACATTTGTATTACTGGCCGCGGCGGTATCCGCAATGACGTATTTACAGAAATTCGTAGCACACGTTTTAACGGCGGATTTGGGAATCGTCTCTTTGGGATACACCAGGTCAATATCGGGCATATCGCGACGCACATTGAATGCGTTTTCAATGACATTTATAATCATACCGGCGACTTTTCCTCCGACTGGTTTACCATTTCCGATAGATTCATCGTGATAAGCGTAATAACGGTCGACCAAATTCGTTGCCAGACGTTTATACGATTTCACGGGAATGGGAAAATCGCCATGACTACTACTGGCTTCAATATCAAAACTACATATTTTATACGGAACGCGGGTTTCTCGGTCATTCATTGGCGTCACATCGGATTGGTCACACACGTATTCATATGTGGTAGTCGTGGTTCTGTCCAACAGGGGTTTCTTCTGTTTGTCAATGGAGACCCAACCGGATGGACTGATATTTTGAATATGGAAATATCGCAATAATGGGGGAATATTACTCTCGTACAATTCCAGTTTCTCTTTTTCGTATACATAGGGAGTCAAATTGCAATTCCCCGATTTGTCATATTGGAACCACATATTTTTGACCCGGCGCATTCCAATAGTATTCTTGAAAATCAGTTTCAAGAATTGGTGTGTTTGACCCGCAGTGAATCCATACAGTTTATTGCAATTGACCAATTCCGAACGAATGAAACTGTTTTTGCAATAGGAACCCATTTGGTGTATTATACGACTGGTAAAATCACTGGCTTTTCTCAAATCCCATTTTTTCCCGACTTTTACGAAGAAGAAGGGTTGATAATCTTTGACGTATATGGTGGCCGTTTCTCCGATTTCATTGATGCCGAACATTTGAACGGTAAAAGACGCGGCATTTCCGGCTTGTGGGGGTGTCGCATCGTCGTCTACCGGTGGAACTTCATCGTAGAAATGGAAATCGACTAAACGGAATTGGCGTTGTGTATCAGCGGATGTGTCAGACATATTGTATTGTATTGTATTATTGTGGATAGGTTTTGTATGGTTTTTATTTTCAATTTTATTCATACAGAATATTTCCCATTTCCATTTCCACTCCCTTACAATCCCCAAAAATTATTATGTTATGCTTTAATACCATATGGGTTATCAACCTGCGCTGAAATGGTTGCTATATCTGATAAATTAATTTGAACTGGTTCGCGACCTTCCGAACTAAATATAGTTTCAGGTGTTATAGCAATAAGTTGATCTTGTTCGCGAGCTTTGACAGCAGCTTGGAAAGAACTAAACAAAGTTTCAGGTCTTGATATATCAATTTTTTTTTTCCAATCTATTGGCATTGGCATTAATTGAAATAAAAATATAGTGTCTTGTTTAAATTTCGTTCCTAAACATATTCGAATATAATTCATTCGGGTAATTAATGTATTTGCTTCACTATAATCTTCAATGTTAAATACTTCCTCGGTGATTTTGTTTTTATCAACACTCTTAATAAGATCATTTACTTCTCCATTTTCGGGTGGCATGCGTGGATCATTTACATCTGCATCATCTATATCTAATTCGATTGCTTCCGATAACTCCTTTCGTAATTCTGTATATAATTCTGAACTACTTGAATAATGAAAAAATTTATTATTTAATTCATTTGCTTTATTTCGATTGTTTTGGTAATAAGTATTCATATATACCATTAATAGAATACTACCGGTTCGTCCAAATCCGGCTAAACAATGTATTATTGTCTTTTGCCAATCATTATAATAATCATAATTTAATAATTCAAACCATGTTCTAAGGTTTCCTGCAGTAAAATCTTTTATTTTATGATTTTTAAATTCAATTCTTCCTTCTTTGTGTGTTTCTCCATACGAATTTCCCAATCCAATCCACATACGACTTTCATAATGTTTATCATCAAGATCATTACCATCGGGTATAAACCCTTCGCAATTCTCAGTCACTTTAGGATTACTTTCATCACACGCTTGTAATGAAATTATACGACAAATGTCTTTTACAAACATATAAAACAAAAAAGTTGCTAAACACTTGTGTGTATTTTCATCTGGTATAGATGTAGCATATAGAGATGTACCTTTCAATTTAACCAATGTTGTCCATTGACAACCAAAGAATTTTATCCAATTTGGTTTATAAAAAACTTCTTTATATACAGAAGAAATTCCACCTTTAATAATATGGTTAGGTTTATATAATTTACTATTATTTTTACGACTATGTTTATGTGATTTACGAGATGTTTTTGGCATATATAATATATATATATATATATATATATATATCTCATATTCAAAAATAGTCAAAAAAGTTCACTCAACTCCACCCAATACCATATAAAAAAATAAAATTGAAATCTTTTTATTATAAAAAGAAAAGGTATTCATACAAACAAATATGCAACAACCAACAATGATAAACCAAATGCCAATTGCTTCCGGATTAGGAATGGGAATGGGAATCGGAGGTGTCCCAACCAGCGAGTCGACCTTTGCAGGGATGTCCAACAGTGGTCTTTGTTCGAATGACTGGAAAAGCATTTACGTACCTGGAATTCCATATGAGATGACCCGGTACGAATTGATGCAAATTATCCAGGCATTAGATATGGGACCCGTTTCACGTATCGATTTCGCGCCAAACAAGGAAGGTTCGGGAAGAATGGCGTTCATTCATATGACCCATTTCAAAGATTCGCCCAGTTCGAACCAGATTCGTCGTGAAATCGAGGAAAAAGGTATGTGGGAATTGCCCGCATACTATCATACAAAATATCCGTTCAAAATCCACTTTATGATCAATCGTCGTCCTATCCCAAAGACGGATTTTACCGTGGAAACATTGGTAGACTGTATGACACGAATGACGTATGCATTGGAAGCGAACTCGACGGATGTTTTGGCGATAAAAGATACACATATGAGTATGTTTGGCAATCTACAAGGATGGTTGATTTCACACGAACAACGGATTCAGAATATGGAGAAAAAAATGGAAGAAGCAAATATCAAATCGACGGCCCAACAGATTCGAATCCACGAATTGGAAAGCACGGTTCAAAACCAAGATGTTCTATTGACATCGGTGATGAATATGGTATATATATTAAATAACGATATGTGCGACATTAAGGAACAATTCAAGGAGAACCAAACCATTCCAGGTGAATCAGTCGACCTCTAATGGATAGGGGTGTAGGACACGGACGGCAACCTCACACAATACTTACAGGTAAAAAACACACAAGGTAAGACCACAAAACACACATAATATTTACATATTACAAAATACAATACAATATGTAAAAAAACACAACTAAAAAACAAAAAAAAGGGGGGAGTCCTACAGGTAAATTTACCTGTAGGACTCTTTTCTTTTTTTGTTGTTGGGGATGTGGGGTGGTGTGTTGGGGTGTGTGGGGTGGTCTGAGTCGTGAGACCTATTTGCCGCCATTCATGACCCATTGTTTCAACGAATTGGCATCACGTTGTCCTCGATAATAATTGAATCCTTGACCATTGTGACTAAAAATAGTGGGGTATCCAGAAACAGTGAGACTCGCGTATTTGGGATTCGATTTAAATTTATTCAATTTATTTTTTTCGGATTCTTCGATTGCAATAAAGGCAATATGTCTCATTTGCGGCATTTGACGAATCTCGCCTTCCATTTTGGCCCATTCGGGTTTCAACGTATTGCAATGACCACACCAATTTGCATACATTTTACCAATTAACAATGTTTTCTTTTGTGTTGGTAAATTGGTCTTTGTTTTACGAGTATTTCGAACGTTTCGGACGTTTCGGACGTTTCGGACGTTTCGTGTGAATCGCCCATTTCGGTTGCGCAATCGTTTTCCGGTTTTACGTGCGGCTGGCATATACATTATTATCATAAAATAAAATACACGTAATATATAAAATATGAAAAAGGTTCTTGTTATTTTTATGACATTTTTAATTCTATCTTTTTTAGCTGGAATCTATTTTTGTATGTATTCAGATTTAATGCATACGTCATATAAACCATATGAAGGAATGGAAAACAAAGTGTCGACACCGCCGACACAGTCTACAAAGAAGGGTGAGGAGGAAGACGCCAAAAAAAGTTGTCCGAATCTATTAGTACATTCCGGTAATTCTATCTTGTTGTACAATACGAATCTACCAAATAACGAAACGAATCCAATGCCATTTTATAATTTAGACGAATATGCGAATTATATGGAAATACAACAGAACAAAGGCATCCATTGTCCGGTTCTGGTTTTGCAACAGGAATCGAATGCACAAGGAGATGACGTGTATCGTTTACGTCCCGACATATTTAATCCACAATCCGGTTCATTGCAATATATACCGTCATCTCAGGAACATCCTAAAGTGGTACCTGTAGTAGACGCATCGAGAGAAAGCCGAGTGTATAACAAGAATAATTATGCGGGATTCGACCCGTATGGTTTACACGTGGGCGAATATACCGTGTTGGACAAAATCCACGATTCTACGGAAGCCACACCAATGAGTGATAATCCGATGGATCCAAACTGGGGTGGGGTGGTTTACACGCAACAGAAAGTGGATAGTGGGAAATACGCGGATAATGCGGTAATAAAACCGAATTATACTCAACCCAAAAGCACTGTTTTTTATCCACAATTGTATTCGAGTGACGGGGCGTCTCGTGAACCGCCGAATTACACAATACCCCGAAACACGGAAGGGGGCGACCGATGGACGGAAGATACGAAACGTGGGGGGGAATATGATGTGAATTCATTGTCGTCGTCCAACAGTGGTTCTGCGTATAATAGTCGTATTACTCCTACGGATGAATCCGGTGCAAGTGTAGGTTCACCAGGTTCAAATACGGGATATGACCCAATGATCAAGGGAATGAAATATAATGCACAGGGTCCATTGACTTACCAAGATAATGTGAATAATTGGAATGCCTATAATGGAAGTAGTGGGGGTGGAAACAGCGGTGCGAGTTTTACACCCGGTGGGACTGATACCATAAGTCAAACAGGTGCATCTCGACGTGATTCTGCTCTGGATTTTTACAAGAGTTCGAATCCAGGCGATAATATGAATCAACAACGTAACCAGAACGCGGTTCAGTCTCCTGCCACCACTCCTGCCACCACCCCTCCAGCCGAAAAAACACAATATACTGCGAGTCAAATAGATTTATCTTTTTCGGCAATATTAACTGCTCCCCAAGCCGCATTATATACGGCATTAAAAACCGCATTAATACCCGCTACAAATCCACCAATCAGTGTCGAAAATCAAACCATTATTATGAATGAAATCAATACATTGAAAATCGTTCCATTGAATACACTATTGACTGCATTACAGGCGGCATTAAATAATGTAATTAATAAATATCCAGATTTCAAAAAATATCAGACATTAGATATTAACAATATTGGAACCGTAATGAATTTGATAATTACATCCGCTATGCAAGGAATTACACAAAATATACCCAATATGACAAATGAAAAATTAATCAATACGTTTTCTTCTCTGAAAATGGATATTGCTACTTTGGGAAGTGTTCAGGTAAAAATATGTCAGACAGTATTGGCCCAAGCGAGCAAATAAGTAATAATCACAATAAATAATCCCTTATATTCTGGATACACGTCCGGCTAATTTTCCGTTCCTTGCCATTTCCCTGTAGGACACACATTCCATCCAACAGGGATGGATTTTCTCTGAGTTTTCCATAAAAATCAGAGAAATTTTCAAAATGTTTCATAATCGCCGTTGCGGTTACAGAACTGATTCCCGGAATCTGGCACAATACAATTTCCCCAATATTTTCCCGTGTGACATTTTCCTTTTTGACCTGTTTTACTACAGAACAATAATCTACGGCGGATACTTCAACTGTGGCGGCGTCAGCCGCCGACCCCGACCCCGACCCCGACCCCGACTCATCGGGCATTGTCCTACAGGGTTTATTTATTTGTGGCAGGGGTTTCCCATCTCGCAAATCTCTGACAATTTTCTGTGAAATGGCGATTAAATATTCCGCGGTTTCGTTCAGAGATGCGGTTTTCAAAATACTAAATCCTTTGAAAAAGTTCAGAGAAGTAATACAGGATAATATTTTGGCCTTGTCGGCGGGATTCTTCAGAGTGGTATAAATACCTTCAATAATATATACGATATTATGGGCAATCAGCGGACTTGCATTGACCAACCTGTGTGACTGTTCTTTATAGCGTCCGTCTTTGATACTTGCCAATAGGTCGGTCAATGATTTACGTTCAAACAGAATAATTTCTTTTGGATTTGGATTTGGATTTGGATTTGGATTTGGATTATCAGAGATTTCGGTGGTGGCGTCGGCGGAGGATACATGCAAATGAAACGCAATATCGCCTAAATGTAGGACGCGTTTTGTTATTTGGACATTCGAATTGTCATTTTTCGATAAAATCTCTGAACATTTGTCATACAATGATGTTTCACGTTCGTCAATAATAATTTCAATACGGGATTGTTTGTGTGTCATACAGTGTATTTTGTTTTGTATTGTGTTGGGATGATAATATTGTAAATATGATTACAATATTATATTTATGTTGTTATTGTCGTCGAAAATATATCGTTATTGCAATCTCTGAATGTTTTCTAAAAATTAACCTGTAGGACACACATCAACCAATCAAACAAATATTTAATGATAGTTGTAATAAAACTGTCCGGGTTGTACACCAATAGGACGTGATTGACGGACACCTCTGGACCAACTAATTGGCAGAGTCTTCATATCATTCAGCTTGCAACATTGTCCAGTAGCAGGTGCAGTTGAATGAAGCACAAGCGATGTTTGCCAAGAACGGCCGACTTGGTAAGGGAATCCGGCTTTCTTGCTCCCCCCTCCCTGACCTTGAGTAGTCAATGCGTTACTTCCGAATGACGAACGTAAACTTCCTTGTCTTGAAAATGGATTTGGCATTATATATAATATGACTAAATATATTTTTTTATTTTATAAACAATATAAAAACAAAATGCAAATAAATATATAATTATAATTCATTTTATCCCATTTTCAAAGAATAAAATGAATGTTTTACCATCAAACGCCACTACATCCATTCAATTGGACGACGATATACGTATTGAAAAAAACCCTGTAAATGGGCAAGAGATATACGTGTTTGATCCATACAATCCCCTAAATGTCCAAATCACACCCCAAGAAATAGAGGAATTATTGTCTAAATATGGCCTGAATATACGAATTAACAATTTCGAATTGTATAAACGTGCATTTATCAATAAATCATATATACGCCATCCTCAAAACAAGAACGTGCAGAATAATATTACGATTGCGCCTAAACCCGACAATTGTCTCCCACTATATACAAAATCGAATGAACGATTGGAATTTCTGGGGGATGGAATGTTGGAATGCATTTGCAAATTTTCGTTATATCGCCGATTTCCAAAAGAGAATGAGGGGTTTATGACGGAAAAGAAGATTGCATTGGTAAAAAACGAATCGATTGGAAGATTGGCATTGGAAATGGGTTTAAACCGATGGTTCATTTTATCAAAACACGCCGAATCGAAACAAGTCCGCACAAATTTGAAAAAACTGGGATGTTTGTTCGAGTCCTTTATTGGTGCGCTATTTTTAGACATGAACAAAATCGAGGTTAGGGACGAAGAGGGGTGGTTCCAACACGTGTTTATGACGGGTCCGGGGTTCCAAATTGTGCAGATTTTCATAGAGAATATTTTCGAACGACATGTGGATTGGGTCAAATTGATTGAGAACGACGACAATTACAAGAATATCCTACAGGAACTCATACAGAAGGAATTCAAGACGACGCCGCATTACGCGGAAATACAGGAACATCATACTGATTTTGGATATAATATGGGTGTGTATTTATGTTTAGGACAACCCATCTTTGGATTGCGGCATCAGGACGCGGTTCCGATTACACAAATCGAAGGTGGATTCGAGGAAATACATCGCCAGATGTCCATTACAGGCCGAGTGTTTATCTTTTTGGGGGGTGGAAAACACAAAATAAAGAAAAAGGCGGAACAGATTGCGTGTGATTCGGCAATTCGAAATATGGGTAGGTAGGGTAGGGTAGGTAGGTATATGTTGTGGATTATGTCCTACAGGGTTATTGTTTGTTGTGTAGTTGGTTTGTCTATATATATGTTGTGTGTGTACAAGTATAATATTTATAATATATATATATATATTATAAATATGAACAATGAACCATTTCGTCCTTCCTTTTTGAAAAACCGGAAGGCAGCCAAACCAAAAGAATTATTTACATTTGAATCTGTGGCAGAAATCCAAAAGAAAAAAATCAAGGAACAAGATGGGGATGGGGATGGGGATGGGGATGAAGGACAACGAGATAATGAAGGGAAAAGAGAGAAGAAGGAGGAACGGGAAAAGGAGGGGGAAGAGGAGGAGGAGAAAGAGGAAGAGTCAGAGAAAGGTAAAAAACACAAAACATTTGGAGTTGATTTAATCGATGATAGTAGAACCGCAGTGTTGGACCGAAGATTAATTTTAGAAAGAATTCATCCAGGATTTCTGGTTCGAACAAACATTGAATCCATTTCTCCTCCTGAAATCGTAACTGACAAAATGAATGAACCTAAAACACATAATAATACGATACAAACCAAACCCGTTAAAACTGTAAATGAAATCATATTGTCCAACAGTAAATTATTGGAACATACCGAAAAAGACGCGAAAAAAACACGAGAAAAGAAAGATAAGGTGGACAAGGGGGTGGACAAGGACGTGGACAAGGACGTGGACGAGGACAAGGGGGTAGACGAGGCAGAGGACGTGGCAGAGGAGGCTGCGCCACAACCACAAAAGAAATCTCGCAAACGTGGCAAAATGGTCATTACAGAGTTGGATCAACCA
>Ga0209088_10002474_pt1 | contig 11309 bp, 10 predicted proteins | sample S_140625_EF_Meta_FD_187324 | JGI IMG/M metagenome (GOLD analysis project Ga0209088, IMG submission 187324) | Freshwater microbial communities from Lake Simoncouche, Canada to study carbon cycling - S_140625_EF_MetaG (SPAdes) (version 2) | ecosystem: Environmental > Aquatic > Freshwater > Lake ...
TCCATTTCCATGATCGGTCAGCGCTGAAATCGGTTCAAAGCGCAGATCGCCCTGAGTTAGATGAGGATCTTGATGGGCGATATAAGGAGGATTACTTAAGATGACATTAAACAGTGCATTACCTCCCAAGGCTTCGTACCAATTCCCTTGCATAAATCGCACACGAGATTCAAGGCCCAAATGCTTGGCATTAGATCTACCAATTTCTAGGGCCTCGGAGGACTGATCTGTTGCGGTAACTATTGCACTTGGGGCTTCATGTGCAATGGCCAGTGCAATGGCTCCAGAACCCGTTCCTAGATCAAGAACTTGAGCTGTCTCAGTTTCTTTTGCAATGCGCTTAATTTCACGAAGACCAATATCAACCAACAGTTCAGTTTCAGGGCGGGGTATCAAAACGCCTGGCGCAACCTGTAATTCAATACTGTAAAAACCCCGTTTGCCAATGAGGTAGGCGATCGGCTCACCTTGGAGCCTTTTTGATTCAAGGACTTTCCAGTCCTTCAATGCTTGCGCATTGAGCTCCATATCATCATGCGCTAGTAGAGCAGAGCGAGGAAGTTGGTAGTGCTTATCTAGTAAATGAGCCAGAAGGATTCGAGCTTCATTGGGGAGAAGTAATGTAGCACTCAATAAAGAGCGCAGACTCAAATCTTGACCCATGATTTATTTTAGCTATCGCCTAAGGCGGCTAGTAACTCAGCTTGATGTTCAGAGGCTAGTGCATTGCACAGATCATCAATGTCACCATCCATCATGGCATCGATCTTATAGAGCGTCAGGTTAATACGGTGATCGGTAATTCGTCCCTGCGGAAAGTTATAGGTACGAATACGATCACTACGATCGCCTGAGCCTATCAGCGATTTTCTAGTTTGCGCTTCGAGTTGATGTTTCTCACGTTCACGGGCATCCATAATTCGTGATACGAGTACTTTCATTGCTTGTTCGCGATTGCGGTGCTGGCTGCGATCATCTTGACATTCGACAACGGTGCCAGTGGGTAAATGCGTAATACGGACTGCAGAGTCAGTCTTATTAATATGTTGACCACCAGCACCAGAGGCGCGGAAAGTATCGATTCGTAACTCAGCAGGATTAATTTTGACCGCTTGTAATTCATCTGCTTCGGGCATTACTGCGACAGTACAGGCTGATGTATGAATACGTCCCTGAGTTTCCGTCTGGGGCACACGTTGCACGCGGTGGCCACCAGATTCAAACTTCAGGCGAGAGTAAACGGATTGCCCTACAAGACGCAGGACAACCTCTTTATAACCCCCTAAATCTGATTCAGCTGCGTTCACAACTTCCACTTTCCAGCCCTGACGTTCAGCAAAACGGGTATACATCCGTAATAAGTCGCCCGCAAAGAGCGCACTTTCATCGCCGCCAGTGCCCGCTCTAATTTCTAGGAAGACGTTACGTTCATCGTTCTCATCTTTTGGTAGTAAGAGTTTTTGCAGTATCCCTGCAAGCTCTTCCATGGTCGCTAAAGCTTGTTTTTGTTCCTCGTCGGCAAAATCCTTCATATCGGGATCCTTGCGCATCTCTTCGGCAGCTTGGGCATCCTCTTCAGCCTGCTTATAAAGACCAAATTGCTCAACAACAGTAGCGATATCAGAATGTTCGCGCGTGAGCTTCCTATAGGCATCCATATCTTTGGTTGCTTCTTCGGAAGTTAAGAGGGAATTGAGTTCGGCTAAGCGCGTGTCTAGATGTTCTAGCTTAGCCCGCATGCTGGGCTTCATCTAATGGTCTTCTGGCTTAGTATGTGTAGCGAATAGTTTGGGTAAGAGCTTAATTAGCGCGTCACGCTCAGCGCCGTTAGAGTGTTGCAATGCATGCAGAGAGCCATGCAAGAATTTATTCGTTAGACCTTGAGCCATCGCATTCAGAATCTCTTGTGGATCATCGCCACGCACCAAGCGTTTCATGGCACGCTCTAACTCCAGTTGCCTTAAACGCTCACCTTGTAATTGAATATCCTGAATGATAGGAACAGAATCTCGTCCATGCATCCAATGCATAAAGTTACCAACACGATCTTCAATAATCGCCTCAGCTTGACTCACTGCAGCTTGGCGTAAATTAACGCCAGTCTGAATCATGACACCGAGGTCATCTACTGTATAAAGATATACGTCAGCTAGCCTTGAAATCTCTGGCTCAAAATCGCGGGGAACTGCAAGATCAATCATTACCATTGGCTTATGGCGGCGCTGCTTGATGGCGCTCTCGACCATGCCTAGGCCGATGATGGGTAGGGATGAGGCGGTACTAGAAACAATAATGTCGAATTCATGCAGGCGGCCGGGAAGCTCTGAGAGTTTGAGTGACTCGGCTTGTATATCTTGCGCAGAAATAGCATCTGCCAATTCTTGACCACGTTCAATGGTACGGTTGGCAATCACCACATTTTTAGGTTTACGGGCAACAAAGTGCGTAGCGCATAAGCTAATCATATCGCCGGCGCCAATAAATAAAACCCGCTGATCAGAAATCTTTTCAAAGATACGTTCTGTAAGACGAACCGATGCAGCGGCCATTGAAATTGAATGTGCGCCAATTTCAGTAGAGCCACGCACTTCTTTGGCAACAGCAAATGTTTTCTGAAAGAGTTGGTTGAGATAAGTTCCCAAAACACCCGCATCATTTGCAGTGCGAACCGCATCTTTCATTTGCCCTAAAATTTGGGTTTCGCCAATCACCATCGAATCTAAGCCACAGGCAACTCTGAAGGCGTGTCGCACAGCATCAGATTGAGGTAACGAATAGATATGGGGCTGGAGGCTACTTGGTGCTAGTTGTTGTGTTTTAGCGAGCCAATCAAAAGTCGCTTCATGCAAAAGGCCAGCAGCGCTAGCATCATTTGCCGCACAGTACACCTCGGTGCGGTTACAGGTTGATAAAATCGTAGCCTCGGGCAGGCCAGCCTGATTCGCACCAAGCAAATGCTGGCGTAGATCATGCAACGCTTCTTGAAGAAATTCTGGGGCAAAGGCGACCTTTTCCCGAATGGCGACCGGCGCTGTGTGATGATTGATGCCGAGTGTCAACAACTTCATAATGATGGTGATTATAGATTTGATGACAGCATTAATGGGGGTATCAATGGGGTTTTTAGCTTTTCTAGTGATTGGGGGTATTTCTGGGGCTTCTGCCTGGATTTTTTATCCAGGCAAGTCCAATGGCCCAGGGCCGATAAAGCTTCTACTAGCAGCATTTTTGGGCTTTACAACCGCCCTTGCTAGCTCCTATCTTGGACAATACTTTGGGTTCTTTCAGTCTGGGCAGATGCTAGAGTGGTTGAGTGCCATTTTTGCCTCTTGCCTAGCAGGCTGTATTTTTACAGCTTTAGCTAAATAGGGCTGTCTGGGGCGCGGCACTCACCCAAATCACCTCTTCCTTGCCGTGCTGTTTTAGCCATGCATTTGCTTTGGTGAAATGACTACAACTGGCTTTTGCTCCAGGCTCTAAGAAAGGCTTATCGGTTTTATAAACACCTAAACCGGATGGATGTGAGGATTGCAGAATCAGTTGATCGATACCCGATTCAATGAAGTCTAGCTTAGATTGTGCGTGGCCACCCCAGAGCATCCAAACCAATTGGGGCCTGTGCAAAGCTAAACCTGAAATCAGTCGATCAATCAAACTTTTCCAACCCAGATTGCTATGACTTCCCGCTTCACCTAATCTGACGCTCAGTGCTGTATTCAGAAGTAGCACTCCTTGTTTGGCCCAAGCATGTAAATCACCATTAGGCAATTGACCAAACCCTTCCAGAGCAAGTGCTTTGCTAATGTTGCGTAGTGAGCTAGGAAATGCGCGCGAGTTGGTGGGGATGTTGGCAGGAATTGAGAAAGCTAAACCCTGAGCAAGGCCTGGAGAATGATAGGGGTCTTGACCGAGTATCACGACCTTTACTGAGTCAACGGAGGTTAACTTGAGCGCCCTAAAGAACTGACTTGGCTCTGGTCGGATCATTGTAGGATCAACATCAAGAGCTGCTTGTAAATTACTCGCTAAATTGATCCAATCGCTAGAGTCAAAATAGTTGCCCAGTAATTCTTGCCAATCTTTTGGAATATCGTCTTTAGAGAAGGCGGGCATCTAGCGAAAGAATGGATCTGTATTACAGGTTTGCGTTATTAGCAATGAGCTCAAACTGCATCGGCAGTTGACTAGCATGCAAGCTTGCTATCCGTTCATGCTCTAAATCATCACGATAGAAGCAAAAGTGAATACTTTGCCCTTCTGCAAGGCTAGCAAGAATCTTATCTAGGCGAGCACTAGTAAGGCGTTGACCATTAATGCTAGCAAGAAGGTCGCCAGGTGCAAGGCCTGCTAATTGAGCCGCGCCCCCATCTAAGACGTGGGTTACCTTTAACCAGCCATTGCTATCGGTATGGCGCATACCAAGCTGGAGCTTAATCTTCTCCAATTTAGTCTGGGGTTTTGGCCTAACCAAAACTAATTTAGAGGCAATCCATTTTTGAATAGGGATATCTTCAGTGCCAAAAATATAACGAGATTTGATTTCATTCCAAGTTTTGGAAAAACCAGATCCGAGTAATTCAGAAATTAAATCATCTAGTCCATCCTCGGCAATACCATCCAGCGTGACACCGTGCTTTTGCCAGATCAGGCGCATAAGGTCGTCTAAGGATTTCTGATTTTTGGAGAATGCACGAATTTGTAAATCTAATCCTAGTGCCAGTAAGGCACCCTTACCGTAGTAACTTACCACTGCATTAGGGGTATTTTCATCCGCTTGGTAATACTTGGTCCAGGCATCAAATGAGCTATCCGCCAGGCTTTGCTTATTTCTTCCTGGCCCACGCAGGATGCCATTCCAATTAGTGGAGATAAGGCCTAGATACGTTTTGAGATCGATGCGTTTGCTTCGAAAAAGCTGGAGATCATCGTAATAACTCGTAAAGCCTTCGAATAGCCAGAGTAAACGAGTGTGATTACGTTTATTGAGGGCATAGGGTTGGAATGCTTTTGGCTGAATACGCTTTACTAACCAGGCATGAAAATATTCGTGACTACACAAGCCCAAAAACTCGCGATATGCAGACTCATCTAGGGGCATATCTTGTTGTGGAATCTGATCCCGGCGGGATACTAGCACTGTACTATTGCGATGCTCAAGTCCGCCATAGCCATTAAGCATTGTATTTACCAAGAAGAGGTAGTTTGCAAAAGGAGCGCGTTTGGTTCTCGGCTCAAAGAGATTAATGGTGGAAGTACAAATTGCTTGTAAATCTTGTGTAAGGCGTTTTGTATCAACCGGATTAACACATCCTTGAATAGCCATGCTATGTGGAACACCATTAGATTTCCAGCGAATGATCTGAAACTCACCCATGGCAACTGGTTGATCAAGTAGATCATCATAATTTTGCGCAAGATAGAAACCAAATCCACGACTATCTGTTTTTGCGGCTCTTAAACCAGTTTGTACTGACCAGTGATCTGTAAAGCCACCCTCTGGCTCTGCAATTGCGAGCGAGCAAGGTAAATTTTCTTGACCTTTTACTGCAAGGCATAAGCTGCTTGCATTGAAGAAACCACGCTCTGTATCGAGATAGGCAGCGCGCACAGAGGAATCAAAGGCGTATACCGTTGTCACTACTTCAACGGCACTATTGATTTTTGGTAAGCGCCAATGATCGTTATCAATCCTTTCTAGTGGAAGCTTTTTCTTAGTACCAACGGAATATGCCTCAATCGATTCGATTTGTTTACTAAAGTCACGAATCAAATAGCTTCCCGGAATCCACGCCGGCATCTGTAATACTTGCCCCTCAGGATTTGGCTTTGCAATATGTAACTTCACCCGATAGCGATGGCCATGAAGGTCTGCAGGCCATACGGTATATTGAATTGCTGGTAGATCTGCTGTATTCATGGTGTTTATTTCAAGGTGCTAAATTTCTTTTCAATATCAGTAATCTGAACCGCGCCAGGGAAGCGACTACCATCGGTGAAGAAAAGAGTAGGTGTACCAGTGATGCCGTAGGTTTTTGCAAACGCAGTGTTCTTATCCAGTGGAGTGTTGCAATCAGTTTTTCCACTGGGAGCGGTCCCATTAATCATCCAGTCAATATAGGACTTATAGGGATCTGCAGAGCACAAAATTTGTTTTGATTTTTGTAGTGAGTCAGCGCCCAAAATAGGGATGAGGTAGGTATAAACAGTGACGTTATCTAATTGCTGTAGAGATTTTTCTAAACGCTTGCAGTAGCCGCAATTAGGATCTGAAAATACCGCTAGCTGACGGCTGCCATTACCACGCACCGTCTTAATAGCATTGGCTTGGTTTAAGTCGATCCACTTAATGCGATTTAAATCAGTTTGCCTTTGCTCGGTAATATTTTTACCGCTCGCTAATTCAATGATCTCCCCTTGAATTAAATATTTTCCAGAGGCATCTGTATAAAAAATCTCATTACCAACCAACACTTCATACAAACCTGTGACTGGCGCTGCTGATACGCTCTTTACTTTTACATTTGGCCCGAGCTTTTTTTGGATCTCCGCTTTAATCTGCTGCTCAGCTTGCGCATTAGCAAGGCTAGGGAAGAGAAGGGTAATGTAGATAAGAACTACTGCAGATAGTAATTTATTCAAAATCAATGTCCCCTAAAGCGCGCTCAATCAGGCGCTGTTTAATAAAGTGGCTTTTGTTAACTAGGCCAAGCCCCCAGTTACGTAGTTGCCGTTCTGTGTTGCTGCTGGCAGAAAATAATTTCTTGAGTTTGTCAGTGACCCACAATAGTGCACTAGTATCACCTTGGCGTTGACGCTCGTAGCGACGCAGTAAGACCGTATCACCTAGTGAGCGGAAGGATTCACGTTTACCAAGAATATGAAGCAATACGGCAACATCGCGTAAGCCCAAGTTCAACCCTTGCCCAGCTAAGGGGTGTATTACATGGGCGGCGTCACCAATGAGGATAACCTTTGGTGTTGATTCAGGACCAATGAAACGTTTTGCCTGAATCTTTCTTAATGGAAATGCCGCCGGGGTCGAGTTGAGAGTGAGCTCACCCAATTGTTTTCCAATGGCGCCATTCGCAATCGAGGCAAATCGATCTTGCCATTGGGCTTGATCCAGTTTTAATAAATCTGCAGAATGCTCAGGCGATGTTGACCACACCATTGACACTTGTTTGCCAGGTAAAGGTAACATCGCCACAATATCACCGCCAGGCAAGAACCACTGAAAAGCTGTTTCAAGATGTGGGTATGTGCAAGTCCAGTTAGCGACTACAGCGCTTTGTGAGTAACTCTCTTCGCTCGCTGTAATACCAATTTCGGATCGAATGGATGAATTTGCTCCATCGGCAGCAATAATGAGTTGCGCTCGAATGGCGCCACCATTTTTTAGATGCAGCGTACCGCCATTTGCATCGACCTCGATCTGATCAATGACATCGGTAATGCGCTCCAACTTGTTTTGAAAGCGAGAGGCTTGATCAAGGATATGCTCAATTAAATTCGATTCACCAATCCAGGCCAATTGAGGAACGCCCGCTTCAAATGCAGAAAGATGAAGTTGATCATGTTTTTCACCCCGGTCACCATAAATCCGCATATCCCGAACTGACTGCATTCGACTGTGGTCAAGCGCATCCCAAATTTGTAAATGGGCCAATAGTTTTTGGGTGCTTGGAGAAAAGGCGTAGATTCGTTGACCCCATTGCAGTCCTTCTGGGGTAGGTATCGTCTGACCCAGATCGGGGGAAATCTCCATGGTGTTAAGGCCTAACTGCGCTAGACCAAGCGCGCAAGCCTTGCCAGTAATGCCTCCACCGATAACAACTACGTCTGCGGACCGAATTTTGGCCAATTGCGCAGGGGTTTTGGATGGGGTGCTTAGGTGAACTTCTGACATAACTCGATGATATCGAATCGCGCCCCTTTACAATATGCTTATGTCTTTGAAATGTGGCATCGTCGGCCTGCCTAATGTCGGCAAATCTACCCTCTTTAACGCGCTTACCAAGGCCGGGATCGCGGCGGAAAACTACCCTTTCTGCACGATTGAGCCCAATGTAGGTGTGGTTGAGGTTCCTGACCATCGTCTAGCTGCCCTAGCGCAGATTGTGACGCCTGAGCGCATCCTGCCTGCTGCCGTCGAGTTTGTCGATATTGCCGGCTTGGTTGCTGGTGCCTCCAAGGGTGAAGGTCTGGGCAATCAATTTTTAGCCAATATTCGGGAAACCGACGCTATTACCCATGTCGTCCGTTGCTTTGAAGATCCCAATGTGATTCACGTTGCCGGCAAGATTGATCCCATCGCCGATATTGGTGTGATCGATACTGAACTGGCTTTGTCTGATTTAGCAACCGTTGAGAAAACACTCAATCGCTCTAGTAAGGCTGCGAAGTCAGGTAATGATAAAGAAGCAGCAGCTTTAGTTGCTGTTTTGACTAAAGTGCTGGCCCATCTCGATTCTGCACAACCGGTGCGCAGTCTGAATTTAAGCGCAGAAGAATTACTTCTAATTAAGCCATTGTGTTTAATCACTGCTAAACCAGCAATGTACGTTGCTAATGTAAAAGAAAATGGTTTTACAAATAACCCTCATCTTGATGCAGTAAAGCAGCATGCTGCCAAAGAAAAAGCTCCAGTAGTTGCTGTTTGCGCAGCCATTGAAGCAGAGATTGCTGATTTGGATGATGCTGACAAAACAGAGTTCTTATCTGATTTGGGCATGGAAGAGCCTGGCTTAGATCGTGTGATTCGTGCGGGCTACTCATTACTTGGTTTACAAACTTACTTCACTGCTGGTGTTAAAGAAGTGCGCGCGTGGACCATTCATCAAGGTGATACCGCGCCACAAGCAGCAGGCGTTATTCATACGGATTTTGAGCGGGGCTTTATTCGTGCACAAACTATTGCCTACGATGACTTCATTCAGTTTAAGGGTGAAGCCGGCGCTAAAGAGGCTGGCAAGATGCGCGCAGAAGGCAAAGAATATGTCGTTAAGGATGGAGATGTCTTGAACTTCTTATTTAATGTCTAGATCAGTAATCTGTTTTGCGACACAATAAAAAAGCCCTTAGAACAAGGGCTTTTTTATTGGCGTGTAAAGAGCTTAAGCAGTCTTAGCCGCCTTTTCTAGGCATTTAGAGATTTCTTCATAGCGCTTGATTGCCAACTTTGTTGGTAACACTTCTTTTTTACGCCCATCAGTATTTGAGACCATCTTGATATAGCCCATCGCACTCAGATTCTTCAAGCGACCATGCAATGTGGCTTGAGAGCCGAGCTCCGCGAGCGAAATTAAATCGCCAACCAATACAGATTCTTTTAAGTGGGCGCAATTAACAATCTTGTCTAGCAAACTTTCTTCAATAGAGTCGAGTTTCTTGCCAGGATTGATTCGATCTAAAGCATCGAGCAAGTTCAAAAATCGGATGTAAGAAGGGGACTTTGCGGTTGCCATGACTTAGGGGTATGTTGTGTAGTGAATTGGTGTTAGCTGTAGAGCTAATGTTAGTATAAACCCTAGATTTAATTTTCTCAATAAGAAATCGTTATAGATAACATTCATAATAGATGGAATGAGTCAAACATTGGGAACGCTTTCTGAGGCCACTTTTGCACTTGTCATTAGTGCGATATCGTACACAATTCTTTTCTACACAAACAACTGGCTAACAAGTGAGCTTGTATTTAGTCTAGGCGTTAATTGGATTTATTTGCCGGCAGGTCTGCGTTTATTTTTAACTTTGATTTTTGGACTTCCAGGCGCCATTGGAATTACTTTAGTCTCTTTTTTGATTAGCTACTATGGTGACTTTTCTCGTGACCTATTACTTTGTATTGGCATAGGCCTGATATCTGGATTTGCTCCTTACCTTGCAAAGGTTTTTGTGATGAGCAAGGTGCGCTTGTCACCTGATCTAAGCGATCTGAATTTTCAGAAGTTAGTCATTTGTATTTTTATCTATGCATTACTCAGTGCTGGGTTACATCAGTGGTGGTTTTCTACAATGGCACTAGATAATGCGGGCGGTTTAAGTCATTTTTCTGTCATGTTTATTGGTGACGTACTTGGCTCATTACTGCTCATCTCCCTAATCAAGTACAGCCTAGATCTACTGAAGAATGCTATGAAAACAGTTCGCTAAGAGCTGTCCCAGGATCAGTAGCCCGCATAAAAGCCTCACCAACCAAGAACGCATTGATTTGATTGTCACGCATGAGTTGAACATCAGCACTGCCCAATATTCCAGACTCAGTTACCAAAATTTTGTCCTTAGGCATCATTGGTAAGAGGGATAGTGTTGTTTGTAGTGTGACTTCAAAGGTCTTGAGATTGCGATTATTGATACCAAGTAAGGGCGTTTTAAGTTCTAGGGCTTGTTCTAACTCGAGAGCATTATGAGCCTCAACTAAAACGTCTAGGCCTAGTTCATGAGCACAGGCCTCCAGTTCTTTCATTTGATTAAGCTCTAGGCAAGCCACAATTAAGAGGATCGCATCTGCGCCGATTGCACGAGCTTCATAGATTTGATATGGATCTATCGTGAAATCTTTGCGTAGCACGGGAATGCTGCATGCAGCCCTGGCTTCTTGAAGGTAAGCATTGCAGCCTTGAAAATAGTCCACATCAGTAAGCACTGATAAACAGGCAGCGCCATGCTTTTCATAAGACTGGGCAATTTCTGCGGGCTGAAAATTTTCTCGGAGAACGCCCTTGCTCGGGCTTGCCTTTTTGATTTCGGTAATGACGCCAGCTTTGCCAGCAGCAATTTTGTTTTCAATAGCCTTAATGAAACCACGTGGCTTTAGAAGGACATCCTGATTATTTGATTCTGCAATCTCACGCTGATTTCCAAGAGAGATTTTTTTGAGGTTATGTGCAATCTCAATCTTCTTAGTTGCAACAATTTTTTCGAGGATATCGCTCATGGATTTTATTGAGATTGAGTTGCCGCAACAAATGAATCTAACTTTTTACGGGCCGCCCCAGATGCAATTGCTGCTTTGGCCATTGCTAAGCCGGAGGCTATGTCCTTGGATACACCAGCAACATAGAGCGTAGCACCAGCATTCAGGCAAACAATATCACTTGCGGCGCCTGACTTGTTGTCGATCACGTCCAATACGATTTGTTTTGACTCTTCTGCATTGGCTACTTTAAAGCTATTCGTGAGGGCGGTGTTGAGTCCAAAGTCTTTCGGATGAATTTCATATTCACGTACAAGACCATCCTTGAGTTCGCCTACAAGGGTAGAGCCCTCGAGAGAAATCTCATCAAGACCATCGCGACCATAAACCACAA
>Ga0209088_10002475_pt1 | contig 11309 bp, 10 predicted proteins | sample S_140625_EF_Meta_FD_187324 | JGI IMG/M metagenome (GOLD analysis project Ga0209088, IMG submission 187324) | Freshwater microbial communities from Lake Simoncouche, Canada to study carbon cycling - S_140625_EF_MetaG (SPAdes) (version 2) | ecosystem: Environmental > Aquatic > Freshwater > Lake ...
CACAAGCATTTTTAAAACAGCAACCAATCGATACATCGTTTGTGCTGTTCAATTTAAATTATCAAAGCAGCCTTTATTAAGAACAGATTATGGCGCTATTAAAGCGGTATTGCATGCCAGAGGCATCAGCAATCCAAGTGTGGAATCTATAGCAGCTGCAGTGATTTATCTAAGATCTAATCAATGGCCTGATCCAAAAAAATTAGGTAATGCGGGTAGTTTTTTTAAGAACCCTGTGATTACAACAAATCAATATGATCAGCTAATGATTCAATTTCCTACATTAATGGCCTATCCTATCAATGACCATACCTATAAGATTGCTGCAGGATGGCTCATCGAAGCATGCGGATGGAAAGGAGTCACCAAAGATCAAGTTGGTTGTTATAAAGACCAATTTTTGGTGATCGTAAATTATGGTACAACAAAAGGTAAGTCCATCTTGGATTTTTCCGAAGCAATCATTCAGTCTGTAAAAAATAAATTCGGGATAGTACTAGAGTGCTCTGTTAATATTTTATAGTCAAATCTACTCTTCTATTTTGAGCTCTACCCTCTTTTGTCGCATTGCTTGTAATAGGTTGGGTATCTGCCACTCCAATTAAGGTTGTTCTATTTTCAGCAAGGCCTTTTTTAATTAAATAGGTTTGTACTTTCTGAGCTCTTGATAAAGATAATCGATCGTTAATTTTACGCGTACCAGTATTATCCGTATGTCCAGTAATTACTAAACTTGTCTTAGGATATTGTGTCATGATATATACCAATGAATCTAAACCTTGTAATGATGTAGGTGCAATATTGACTTTTCCAGTTTCAAATTTTAATGCAGCCGAAATCATATTTAGCTTAGGTTGTAGATCCTCACAACCATTGTTCCCAGCAATACCTGGAACGTTAGGACATTGATCCAATTCGTCATTGATGCCATCTTTATCTGTATCTGGTATAACACATCCGTTGTAACGTGCTAAACCAGAGACTGTTGGACATTTATCTTGATCATCAGGAATTCCATCTTTATCTGTATCTGGTACTGGACAACCTCTATATTGTACTGTTCCTTCTGCATTTGGACATTTATCATTTTCGTCATTGATACCATCCCCATCTTCGTCTGGCACTGGACAACCCTTGTATTTTAACAAGCCGCTTTTTTCAGGACAATCATCTTTATCATTGGAAACACCATCATCATCTTGATCTGCTTGAACTTGTACAATAGGTAACGCAATTGCTTTTTTCTCTTTTAGCTTTAGAGGAAAAGAATAACTAACACCATAATACGTATGCATTTTAGTCAACTTGGACGCTTCTGCATTATAGGTGCCAAAGACATTAAAAAATGACCCTTGCTTGGCTTTAAATTGAACACCAAGACCCATGGGTGCATACCCTGTAGTATTGGTTGCATCTTTTGCTAGTCCAAGTCCTAGAATAGCATAAGGTACCATTGCTTTATCATCAGTCGCTAACTTGATATGAACACGTGCGTCAATAGCAGCATACATTGAATTAGTAGTTGCTTTTGGTTGTTTTAAAGAAACGTAATAAGGATATTTTAATGAACTAAAATCTAGATTCAATACTGCATCCAATTTAGGTGCTACTCCTTTAAAAAATTGAACCCCTAAAGCTGGTGTAGAAACAGTTAACCCCTCCGTTAGAGGGGTTTTCTTAAAATTCAGTATAGATGCTTTCAAAGCAATCGAAGCTGGTTTATTTTTATTTACTTTTTGATCTTGCGCATTGCTTAACAAAGCAGTAAATAAAATAAAGGTTACCGCAATTACTTTTTTTGACATATTTAATTTATTAATTCAACAAGAAGCTATAGCTAATGCCATAGTTATAAGAAGGTGTAAAAGACTTAGCCATTTTAGTTGAGTAAGTTGTCGTAAGATTCAAATTAGACCCTTTACAAGTTTTGATTTGTAATCCTAATCCAACTGGTGCGTATACACTAAAGTCTCTGAAAGCAAAAGCACGGATACCCAAACCTGCAGATACATATGGATTGACTCTATAATCTCCTTTGAACATCTTGATATTAAATCCAGTCTCTAATGAAGTTAAAAGATTTTCATTTGATATGGTAATTGCGTTTTGAGTATTTAAAGGTTTACGTCCAACAGCAAAATCTAAATTAGAAAACATATCTATTTGGTTAGTCAATTGACTCGTGTAGTTGGCACCTATTGATTTAGTAGTAGACGAATATTGACCCCATTTTTTTGCATTTAAAACAGCACCTATTGAACCATTTTGAACTTGAGTAGCAGTTCCAAAATCAAAAGCGTTTAATCTTATACCAAATGATGTTTTTTTCTTACCACCCATGCTAGTTTGAGCTTGAGTAGAAAAAATAAAACCCAAAGCGATCAGAGAAAATAATAATTTCTTCATATTAATTGTTTGTTAAATGTCTCACAAATTTAGGCCATAATGATGAATTATTGAAATTTTTTAAAAATCTATTTTTCATCCACTTTAGGGTTCTTTTTGGAATACCCAATGGCGTCCACCATTACTTTTACAAGACCTTTTGATTTGAAAACCAACTGTTTAGCAGCAGATTGACTTAAATCTATCACTCTTCCCTTTTTTAACATATTCGGGTGCATGCGGTCATTGATTCTTACCAACACTGACTTACCATTCCGTATATTAGTGACCCTAACAATTGTATTCAATTTGAATAAATTACAAGCTGCGGTGTACTTATTATTGTAAAAACGCTCCCCTGTGGAGGTATTTGTGCCATTTAAATTGCTACTATAAAAACTCGAAATGCCTATGACATGATTGACTTCAATCTTTATTCTATTGGTGTCAATTTTATTTTTATACCGTTTAATATTGGCACTATCTAAATAGTTTTTGGTAGTAAGTGTATTGGAGTAAATTTGCTGTGCATGAATTGGTAAAGCATTCAATAACAAAAAAGCGAAAACCAACAATTGAATGATGTATTTTTTCATAGGTCTTCGTTTTAAATAAACCATTTACTTAAATTGGTATCACGGCAACCACGCTGTCCAAATTTAATGGGCCGTAGATATGTGGAAACAATTCATTCAAGTCTTCTGCCAATTCAAATAAAACTGGCCTTTGTACTTTAGCCTTTTCTATCTTCAACTTCACCAATCCTATTTGCCCTTGATAGAATCTATCTAACACACCATCTATTTGTCTTTCGATGGAACAATGTATAAATCCATCTTTTACAAAATCTTTAGATAAGTAGCTTTGTTTTGTTTGTGCCTCTTCCCATTCTTTACTTGTAGTCACATGGTATATATATTCACTTTCCATTTTTTTCTAATTTAAATTATTGAATAACTCTTGGTATACGTTGATCGATCAGCATTAAATCTGCAATCACCACAGCCGTTACCGCTTCAAGTACTACGGGTACTCTTAAAGCAATGCATAAATCATGCCTGCCTTTTACCGAAAAATCTTCCTGTTCATTGGTTTCCCAATTCCAAGTATGTTGCAACTTAGGGGTGGAAGAAGTGGGTTTTACTGCAATTCGAAACACTAGATCATTGCCATTGGTATAGCCACCCACCACACCACCTGCATGGTTTGTTTTTGTTTTGCCCGAGGCATCTATAATTGCATCATTGTGTTCCACACCATACATTTTGGCAGCTGCAAATCCAGTTCCAAATTCAATACCTCTGATTGCTGGAATCGCAAATACTGCGTGGCTGATCAAGGACTCCACTGAATCAAAGAAATGTTCACCTAGCCCAATTGGCAAGCCTTTCACCACACACTCTACAATGCCACCCACACTGTCTTTTTGATCAATCGCATTTTGTAAGCCTTTTTCTAAATCTGTTTCACCACCAATACTCAATATTGTAGCTTGTATTTCAATTCCTTTTAATATTTTTTTTGCAACCACACCTGCTCCAACTAACCCTGCTGTTAACCTGCCACTAAAATGTCCGCCGCCTCTATAATCTTCAAAGCCACCAAATTTTTGATGCGCCGTGAAATCTGCATGACCAGGTCTTGGAACCGCTCTTTGTTTTTCATAATCACCGCTTCTTGTATTGTTATTTTCAAATAACAACATGAGTGGCGCCCCAGTCGTGGTATCATTAAAAACACCCGTTTTAAAAAAAGGAATATCATCTTCTTGTCTTGGTGTCGTTCCTTTTTGTTTGCCTCCTTTTCTACGCTCCATGTCTTCTAAAAAATCAGACTGTTTTAGTGCTAACCCTGCTGGGCATCCATCTACTAAAACGCCCACACAATCTCCATGTGATTCGCCAAAAATTTGAACTTTAAATAAGGTACCAAAACTATTCATGAATGTACTTTTATAGTGTATACAAGTTAAGCAATTTAATCTAAATCAACTTTAGCCCCTAAATGCTGAAGATGTTTAAAGAAATCGGTGTAGGACTTATTCACCGCTTCTGCATCGGTGATCGTAATTGGTCCATCTGCACATAAAGCAGCAACCCCGCAAGCCATTGCAATGCGGTGATCGTGTTGGGAAAATACTTCTGCTCCATGAATGCCTGTCCCTCCATGCACCAACATCCTATCCTGATTTAAGTCTATTCGAATGCCCAATTTCCCAAATTCTGTTTGCAAGGTGAGACCTCTGTCACTTTCCTTGTGTGCTAAACGACTCACCCCATGAAGGACTGTAACACCATCGCATAAGGCTGCCAAGGCCACCAAAGGAGGAAATAAATCAGGGCAATCTGTCGCATCAAATTCAAATGCATTGAGCTGACTAAGCATTCCATTATTGTCTTTTGCCGGACCAATAAAAATTGAATGCTCTTGTATATCAATGGATGCACCCGCAGCTTTCAATGCTTGCATCACTGCTTTATCCGCCTGCGTAGAATTTAATTGTAAACCTGTTACTGATATAGGACCTGCAATCGCCCCTGCCACCAATAAAAAAGCGGCACCGCTCCAATCACCTTCCACCGTATAGTTAATATGCTTAGCTAATGGTGGATGTGCTAGAAATTCAAAACGTTTATAATCATGATGTTGTACTTTCCATCCAAATGCATTTAGCACGGACAATGTTAAATCTATATATGGTTTACTTTTTAAATCTTGTACATGAATAACTGCGTCTGTTGCATCTGAGGCAGCATAAGCCATCAATAAACCAGTTAAAAACTGAGAACTCAATGATCCGTCAACTTCAATATTTGCAGGCTTCAAAGGCCCTTTAATTTTAATGGGTAAATAACCAGATTGAGATTGTATTTGGATGCCTAAGTTTGGAAAAATAGTATCAAAAAAATGCATCGGTCTTTTTAATAAACTGCCTTTCCCTTCGATAGTGATTGTTTGATCACTAAGTGCAGCGATGGGTGTAAACATTCGAATGCCTAATCCACTTTCGCCACAATTCATTGATGTACCAATGGGCATTACGCCATCTGAATACACCATAATACTAGCAGTATTTATATTCAATGCGTCTTCTGTTGTAACAATCGCACCTAGTTTTTGAATCACATCTATTGCAGCAAGATCATCATTGGAATGTCCAGGATTCAGAATCGTGGTGGTACCATGATGTAGTAATGCTGCAGCGCATGCTCTTTGCATACTACTTTTACTAGCTGGTGCAACCTGCTCTCCTTTCAGTGTATTTGGATAAACTGTTGCACGCATTTTAAGAATATAGTTTAATTAGTTTTTGTAAAGTTTTCATTGGAATGGTTTCATAAACCCCCTTTCCAATTTTACTTAAAAGCACATATTGCATGCCAGCATTGGCTTTCTTTTTATCTTTTTGCATGACTTGCATTGCAGCATCTATATCAAAATGCATGGCAGTAGGTAAACCATATTTTTTTAGGGTCTCTACCAACAAACCCGTTCCGGTGAAACCTAGTAATACTTGTGAAATTTTAGCAGCATAGACCATCCCAACACTTATTGCATGACCATGCAATAAAGCATGTTCATTTTCAATCGCGTGCCCTAAAGTATGTCCAAAATTTAAAAGCTTACGATCTCCTTGTTCAAACTCATCTTTCTGTACCACTTTCACTTTGATTTCTACATTTTTTTGAATCAATGCAGCCAAAGCTTTTTTATTCTTTTGATAGAAGGCTAAATCGTTATGATTTAATTCCTGCAACATTTTTGCATCTCTGATCGCAGCATGTTTGATGATTTCGGCAAAGCCATTTTCCCATTGGTAGCTAGGCAATGTAGTTAAGAAACTATGATCATATACAATAAATGCTGGCTGACGAATCAAGCCTACCATATTTTTATATACCCCCACATCGATGCCGTTTTTTCCGCCAATCGAAGCGTCCACCATGGCCAAAAGGGTTGTTGGAACAAATCCAAATTGTACGCCACGCATAAACACACCAGCCACATAGCCAACCATATCTGTTACGACACCTCCTCCAACACCAATTAATACAGATTGTCGATTGGCACCAAAGTTTAACAATGCCTCAATTATAAAATCAACTGTTGCTTGTTGTTTATGTGCTTCTCCAGCAGGCATCACAATGGTAGGTTTACCTTTGAATTGTTTTTGATGCAAGGCATACACATTTTCATCTGTAATATAAATGGCGTTTGATTTGTCCACCATTTTACCAATGGTTGCAAATTTGCCATCTAACTCAAATTCAACTGTGCTGTTTGAGAATTTTACTTTCCAATTTTTCATTCAAGTCCATTTAAAATAACCAAAATTGCTGGAAGGTCCAGTCAATTTTAGCTATTCATAATTTTATTTTGTTGTTGTATACTTTCCATATGCACTGCATCCATGTATTTAGTGATAAAGTCATCACTCAATCCCAATTTATTTCCTTTAGCAACCGCTCTTTCTAAAATTTCGTTCCAACGGTTGGTTTGAAGAATGGTGATGTCGTTGTTCTTTTTATATTCTCCAATTTTTTGTGCCACTTTCATACGTGTAGATAAGACTTGTAACAATTCATCATCTAATTGATTGATTTGTTGACGCAGTTTTTCCAATGCCATATGAAATTCTTCGGAGGCAATATCTTCTTTTCTCCAACGAATGGCTTCCAGCATTTCCTTCAATACTTCTGGCGTAATTTGTTGTTTCGCATCACTCCAAGCATTGTCTGGATCAATATGTGATTCAATGATTAAACCATCAAAGTCTAAGTCAATTGCTTGTTGTGCTACTTCTTGTAAAATATCACGACGACCACAAATATGAGACGGGTCATTGATCATTGGAATACCTGGATAACGGCGCTTCATCTCAATGGCTAGATGCCACATAGGTGCATTGCGGTATTCGGTATTGCCATAAGAACTAAAACCTCTGTGGATCAGTCCAAGTTCTTCGATACCTGCTTTGGCAATACGTTCCATACCACCCACCCATAATTCAAGATCTGGATTCAATGGATTTTTTATCAATACAGGCACTTTAACACCTCTTAAAGCATCCGCAATTTCTTGCACACTAAAAGGATTCACAGTCGTTCTTGCACCAATCCAAAGCACATCTACTCCAAAATGCAATGCATCTTCTACTTGTTTGCCAGTAGCCACTTCTACTGCAATTGGTAATCCAGTTTCTTTTTTTGCTTGTTGCAACCAAGGCAAACCTTTAGTGCCAATCCCTTCAAAGCTACCAGGCCTTGTTCTTGGCTTCCAGATACCTGCACGCATAATGTCTACTCTGCCTGTAGCAGCCAATCGAATAGCTGTTTGCATGACTTGTTCTTCTGTTTCTGCACTGCAAGGACCTGAAATAATCAATGGTGCTTTTTGTAATAAAATTCCCATGTTAACCAATTTTAATATTTGAGATGTTGTTATACTTTATCCTTCGTTACTGCCTCTTTGGCCTCCACTATCTGCATCATTCATACGAATACGACGACCCTTATAGTTTTTACCATCTAAGGCTGAAATCATTTTTTTAGCCGCGCCTGATTCAATTTCTATCCAGCTATTCATGTCTCTCATATCTATTTTACCCAAGACTTCTTTTTTCAAATCACTCATGTCTAAAATAAATTGTAAAAAACTTGCTTTATAAAAACCATCCTTCGTTCCTAAATTCACGAATAAACGCGTTGCGCCTGCAGTCCCTCTTGATTGGCCACGACCGCCTCTATCTCCACGATCAGCTCCGCGATCTCCACGATCTCTGCTATCATTATTCATTCTATCTCCACCGCTTCTACGATCCGAGAATTCATTACGTCCTCTTTCTCTATTACGATCCTGCATGCCACCAACATCACGACGACCTTTTTCAGCTGCACGGATATTTAAATCTGCCGCATTTTCATAATACGCTAAGAAACGATTAAACTCCAAAGCAGCTACGCGCTTCAAAATTTCTTCTTTAGACATGTCTGCAAATTTCTCTGCTAACATCGGTACATAAGTTTCATAATCACCATGACTCACGTCAGTAGACATTAATTTATCCATTACATGGAAGAATTGTTTTCTACAAACATCTTTACCACTAGGGATATCTAATTTATGAAAAGTGCTTTTATTGATATTCTCAATTTGACGTAATCTGTAAGACTCTCTTGCATGCACAATAGAGATACAAATACCTTGGCTACCAGCACGACCTGTACGACCACTTCGGTGCGTATATACTTCTACATCATCTGGTAATTCGTAGTTAATGACGTGCGTAATGCCTTTTACATCGATACCACGAGCAGCCACATCGGTTGCAATTAATAATTGCAATGTTTTATCTCTAAATTGCCCCATGACTCTATCACGTTGTTGTTGTGTTAAGTCACCATGGATGGCATCTATATCATACCCTTCTCTTGTTAAACGCGCTGAAACATCTTGTGCATCTGCTTTAGTTCGGGTAAAGATGATACCATAAATTCCTGGGTTAAAATCGATAATTCTTTTTAAAGTCTCATAACGATATTGTGCCGAGGTCACATAGTATTGGTGATCGATACTTTTATTGGTTGCATTCACTTTACCAATGGTTACTTCCACAGGCTCTTTCATATAGCGCTTACTAACTTTTTTAATTTCAGTTGGCATAGTTGCACTAAATAACCAAATACTTTCACGATTAGGTGTGTTCTTTAAGATAAACTCAATGTCTTCTTGGAATCCCATGTTCAACATTTCGTCTGCCTCGTCTAAAACTACATATTCAATTTGCTCCAAGTTGATTGCTTTTCTTTCGATCAAGTCAATCAAACGACCTGGTGTAGCTACAATAATTTGTACCCCTCTTTTCAAATCTCTAATTTGCATACCAATGGATGTGCCACCGTATACTGCTAAAACTTGAACACCTGGAACGTGCTTCTTAAATAAGTTAATTTCATTCACTATTTGCATACACAATTCACGTGTAGGACAAACTACTAAGGCTTGTGGATGTTTGTCAGCCGTTTTGATTAATTGAATCAATGGCAAACCAAACGCGGCTGTTTTACCAGTACCTGTTTGTGCCAATCCAATAAAATCTTTTGTGCCGCTAATCAATACCGGAATTGAACGCTCCTGAATTTCTGTGGCATGTGTATAGCCTAATTCAGTTACTGATTTTACCAATTGCTCGTTTACGCCTAATTCAGCAAAGGTTTTTTTTGACTTTACTGCTTCTATTAATTCATTCGTTGTATTCATCTCTTCTGTCTTCTTCATTTTTAATTTTTAATTTTCTTTAATTAAGAATTTTATTTTAAAATTCTTTTAATACCATTCGCATTTTCAATCAAATCGGATAAGTAGTCACTATTCTCTTTCTCAAGACATGACTTAAATTTTTTCAATTGACTGATATGCTCATTTAGCACATCCAACACATTTTCCTTATTCTGCATAAAGATGGGAACCCACATTGCCGCATTGGACTTGGCCAAACGCACTGTGCTTTCAAAACCACCACTCGCTAATTCAAAAATAGCATCAGACTCTTTTTCCTTCTCTAACACGGTATTCGCCAATGCGAAAGAAGTAATATGCGATATATGGCTAACATAAGCCACATGGATGTCGTGCTTCGTTGCATCCATGTATAATATATGCATCCCTAATTGCTCATACACTTGCTCTATTAATGTCAAAGCATCTTCGTCCATTTGTTCTTTATTACAAATGACAGTTGCCTTTTCTTTAAATGCATCTTGTTGAGCCGCTTCTGGACCACTAAATTCAGTTCCCCACATGGGGTGGGTCGGAACAAATCTTCCTCTTTTGGAATGCCCGTTCGCGATTTGTACAATACTCTCCTTAGTAGACCCTACATCAAACACAACCTGCTTATCTATTAAATCTAAAATAGTTGGGAGCAATATTTCAGCAATATTCACTGGCGTTGCAATGACAATTAGATCAGAGGATACAATGGCATCTTCTAAAGACATCATCTCATCTACAATACCCAATTGCAATGCTTGGTCTTGGTGCAAAGGATTATTGTCTACTCCAATTACATGATCCACAAAGCCTTTTTGCTTTAGGGTCATGGCAATAGAGCCACCAATTAATCCGATACCAATTACTGTTAAACGCATGCTTCAATTCTTTTAATTGCTTCACTAAATTTTTCTAATGACCCACACAAACTCACACGGATATAGTCGTTACCAGCAGACCCAAAAATGCCTCCTGGGGTGATAAATACATTGGCTTCGTAAAGCACTTTGTCACTCAACGCATAACCGTCTTTGAATGTGGCTGGAATTTTTGCCCAAACAAACATTCCAACTTGTTGTTTTGAATAAGCACATTTTAAAACATCTAATAATTCGAATACTTTTTCGCGACGTGCGGTATATATTTTATTCACGGATTCATACCAACTTTCGTCTAGACTTAATGCTTTTGCAGCTGCTAGTTGGACTGGTAAAAACATACCACTGTCCATATTGGATTTAAACCTAAGTATTTCATTGATTCTGTCTTCGGCAGCAATTAACATGCCGACTCTCCACCCTGCCATGTTTTGGCTTTTACTCAGAGAGTTTAATTCTATCACCACCTCTTTTGCACCCTCAATAGACAATAAACTTTCGGGTTGATTGTTTAAGATAAATGCATAAGGATTGTCATGACAAATCAATATTTGATGCTTCTTCCCAAAGGCAACCAATTGCTCAAAAAGCGCTTTGGTTGGACTTTGTCCTGTTGGCATATGTGGATAGTTCACCCACATTAACTTGACTTTTGATAAATCTGATTTTTCTAAATTTTCAAAGTCAGGCGCCCAACTGTTTTCGGCAGTTAGCTCATAATAAAGCGGAGTGCCACCCGCTAATTTAACTGCACTTGTATAAGTAGGATAACCA
>Ga0209088_10002477_pt1 | contig 11302 bp, 10 predicted proteins | sample S_140625_EF_Meta_FD_187324 | JGI IMG/M metagenome (GOLD analysis project Ga0209088, IMG submission 187324) | Freshwater microbial communities from Lake Simoncouche, Canada to study carbon cycling - S_140625_EF_MetaG (SPAdes) (version 2) | ecosystem: Environmental > Aquatic > Freshwater > Lake ...
TTATATTCATTTACAGTAATTTTTAAAGAATTATTATATAATTTAAAACCACTATTGTAATTTATAGCAAAAAATAGTAAAATTAATAAATATCCTACTATATATGAATATTTTGTAATTATAGAATTTTTGATAAAATTTTTAACATAATATAATGCTAAAAATCCAAAAAACATATGCCATAGTATAGTAAAAACAGCCATAAATGGAAAAAAACTTGTTTCATCGCAAGGAACATAGTTTTTCCATAAATTAAAAATAGAATTGTTGTATTTTTCATTAAACTCGCGACATGCTAATACATGAAATTTTAATAATAGCCCATAAGAACCTAAAAACAAGATAGAAATAAATGTTCCAAAAGAAACATATATTAATATATCATAACATTTACAGAATAAAGAAAGTATGAGTGTTGCTACTAATAATGTAGTTGCTTGAAAACATAAAAATTTATGTAGTTTTATAATTTTTTGAAGCAATGTTCTTTTTGGTTTTAAGTCACTGCGCTTTAAGTCATTTTCATTTATAGTTTGTTCCTTTAAGTCATTTTCATTTATAGCTTGTTGCGCCTTTAAGTCATTTTCATTTATAGCTTGTTGCGCCTTTAAGTCATTTTCATTTATATTATAAGAAACATCGTTGTTAGTCATTAGCAAATAAATAAAGTATTATGTTAAAATAGTAATATAATTTTAACATAAAACACGCAACAAATAATTAATTTTTATAATAATATAATTTGCTTAATATTTTTAATCCAATAAAAGAATCAATAATATCATTTGTATTAAACTCTTTATTAAAAAAGGGTTCTTTAAATACTTTATATTCAAAATAATGTAAAAACTTCTTCTCTCCTCGCAACTGAATAATATTTGTATAATAATTTATTAATTCAAATAGTTTAGATTTCAAAAACAAACTATAGCTGCTAAGCTTATGTGATACAATTCTATTTAAACTGGTTTTTTCATCGCTGTAAAATAAATTCTCTTTTGCTCTATATTTATTATAATTCATAAAATTGTGATGTATTAAATCAATATGACTATATATTTTAGACTTCAATGTTTTTTTTATTGCTTTTTTCGATATTAAGTATGCTGCTGCACTTATTGAACATATATGTGTACTATACGTATCTATTGTTGGCATAATACCATCGCTATGAAGCTGAATAATTTCCCAATTAGCATCCAAAATTTGTATGTCATATAGTGTTTTATTAAGGCGTTCATAAAACTCGACTTTTTCATATAAAGGAAAAACATCGTCTTCCATTATTAGAAAATAATTTTCACAGTTTTCTTGTTTATGTGTTTTGCGGTTCTTTATATAGTTTTTATATATATATTTGCAACACATTATATGGCTTAAAGCACATCCAATTACAGATTTTGGTGTGTAATTTAATGCAAATTTGGATACATATTTTTTATAACTGCTTTTGAAATGCTCGTCTTTTAACGCATTTACTCCACTAAATCTCTCATTAACTATTCCCAACTTTAATAACTCTATTGCTTGTTTATTATAATTAATTTTATAATCATCTAAATTTATGGTAAATGATTTTAAATTTGAATAATCATATTTTATTAAATAATGTGGACTATTATAGTTAGTCATAAGTTAATAATATTAATTTAATATTTTTATATGAATATTAAATTAATAGTTTATTGTTTATAGTTTATAGTTCATAGTTCATAGTTCATAGTTCATAGTTCATAGTTTATAGTTCATAGTTTATAGTTCATAGTTTATATGTCCAAGCTTACAATATTTCTATCGCTTTTTTGTTTCCGTTTTGATTTTGTCGGTATTCTTGCATTAGTTAAATCTTTAAGGTCATCAATACTAATTGTGCTTGCCTCATTATAATTAAATTCATTATTATTTGCAGTGTTCGCATTAGTATCTAATGATTTGGTCTTTAGACCGCTTAATAAAGACGAAATGTTTTGATTTTGAGGCATGGCTAGACTAGGACCTCTCATTTCTGGACGTGTTATTCTCTCTTGTTCATATGGACTTGCTTCATTGTTTGTCACTTCAAGTCCACGTGCGGAAGTTATATCGGGACGATTTAATATATTAGGCATTCGTTGGCTACGGTCGGGTAATTTGGTTTCAACAGACATTGGTGGTGGTCCTGAATTTACATTTGGTGGCATAGTACTTCCAAATCCAGGAGTAAAGCCATTATTTTTATTATTCATTGAACCATTATTTCCGGCAAAAAGCCCATTCATAAAACCACCAAATCCGGGATTTGTTTGTCCCATAGTATTAACTGCAGCTTGTGTAAACTGTTTCATTAGTTCTGGATTTTGTCTCATAATATCATCCATTCCTGGCATTGAAGATTTAAATAATGTATTGGACATATGAACCATCATGGCAGAACCACCTAATTGGAACAATAATTTTAATTCAGGAGACATTTTCGCCTTAGACTTATATTTTTCATGTAATTCGGCAAAAATATCATCATAATCATCTATATTTTCATTTATTTGCTCACCCCATCCATCTAATTTTATATCAAATGGGTCAAATTTGTTATTTAAAAATTCTAGTCCTGTTATACAAGCCATCATCATTTTACCTTGAAACTTAATAGCATTTGATTTCTCTTTTTCGGCAATAATTGTTTCATATTCTCCAATCATTTCATCCAAATTAGAATCCATGTTATAACGCTTAGACAAGTTTATTCCTTTTTTCTCTAACTCATCTAACTTGCGCATATATTTGAATTTTTCACGCAACTCTTCTTCTTTTGTTAATTGCGGTTTTTCTTGGGCTTTGTCTAAATTTATTGGTATGTTGTTAAATTTACCAAATCCATCCCATGTTTTTGTTTCATTCATATTTGCAGTTGATTTGCCTAAATTATTTGTTTCATTATCATTTGAATCATTATTTCTTGTAATAGGCTTAATATTTTCACCATCTACTTTGTTTGAACCAAAAATGTCACCAAATATTGATTTTTTGGTTGAACTGCTTTGTCCATATTTTATTTCCTTTTTACTATCATTGTCTTGAAATTCTACTTTTTCTGGCGCTTTTGTTTCATTTATAGTGTCTGCTAAATTATTTAATTCACTTTCTAAATTTGTAATGTCTTCAATATCAATTGATGAACTTGCTTTTTTTTCATTTTTATTTTTAACATTCATTAATAGTTCTATGCCTCCACCAAAATTTGAAGTCGGTTTTTTTGAGATTATGTCATCATTAGTATCAATTGTGTCGTTAAATTTAAAATCTGGTATACTAAAGCTATCAATATTTAAAATTTCTGGCTCTATTTCAATAATTTCCATTACTCCTATTATGAATTAAATAGAAGTTTAATTTTTAAATCCTCCGCAAACATAATTAATATATTGTTATAATAATTAATATAACAATTGATTAAACAATTGATTTAACAATTGATAAAATAATAAGCTTGTAAAAAGCAGTCAGCTAAATCGTCTTTTTTTAAATGACTACTAAAAAAAGCAAGTTCATTATTCATATTATTTTTTTTCAATACTTCTTTTGTATAAAAAATACTTAATTTTTTTCTCTGTGCATAGCTAATTTTATTAACACCATTAATAGGGCTAATAATAGGACTAGTATTAGGACTAGTATTAGGACTAGTATTAGGACTAATATTAGGACTAGTATTAGGACTAGTAACACAATTACTAGTAAGTGTATTATTTTTCATAAATAATTTTAATTTATTAATTGCGGAAATAAAGTATATATTATAATTATTATAATTTATAAAATATTGTGCTATCATACCTTGAATAGTTTTCATCCTATTTGCTAAAGGACTTATTTGATTTTCCAATATTATTTTATCCAATTCCAATATATTATAGTCTTTAAATAATTCATTTAACCGATCTTTAATATTAATTCCAATATGTACCAAATTTATAGTATTTGCACTAATGTTTTCAACTGCTTCTAAACAATGACTATTTAAATAGTCTTCTAATAGCACAATTAACGTGGGTTTTTTTATAGACTTATCAAAGACCAACTTATATTCATCTGCTAATAATATGAGCTTTTTAAGCGATTGTTTATGTAAAGTTTTAATATTACACATAGGAATACTATAGTTTGTTTTTTTTGCATGAATTTTACAATAATAATTTGAATTTTTAAAAAAAGCTGCTTTCTTTTTACATAAATGTTGGCAGCAATCGTTTGTGTTAGTACATAAATTTATAACATCCCACTTTACTATTTTAAAATCATTACTATTTGTTTCAATTATTATAAATGCTAAATTCTTTATACCAATATCAATACTTAATAGTTTCATAATTATATAATACTTGTTTAAATAAGTATTATATAGTTATTTGTAAAGTTATTACTAACTATTTAACGTAACGCACCTAAACATATGGAATAATGTATTCTTGAAATATAGTATAAAATCATATTACTTAAAAAAGACATAAAATATGCACCCATTGCATATTGCGTATTCTTTTTAAACAAACCTATAATAAAACCAACAAGAGCAGCAGTAGCAAAAAACAAACTTATTAAACCAAGGTAATAAAATAACATACAATGATCGCGGCTTAAAGGAGACATCAGACTATCAAAAAAATTCATATTTTTATATTATAGTAATATAATAAAAATATAATAAATTATAATAAAATTATAATAAATTATAATAAAATTATAATAAATATTTAATATTATAATTTTTATTAAATAACATTAAATTTTTATTAAATAACATTAAATAACATTAAATAACATTAAATAACATTAAATTTTATTTGTTTTCACCAATAATATATTTTGTTACATGTTTTTGCGCATCTAATTGTTGGCGTGCTAAATATATATTCTTTAAATTACTAGTTTCATAACCATACGGTTGATCGCGTGACAATGTAGATTCAAAAACATATGGAGTTTTACTAGTCGCATTATTTGAACTTGTACTATTATAATATGGACATACACGGCATTCATTACATGCAATTAACTGATTATTTTTAATAATTGCATCACTATTTATTTGTAAATATTTTCTATAATCACTATTTGTCTTTATATTGTTTCTATGTTTTAAAACATTGTCATTTAAAACTGATGAATTATAATCGCTAAACAATCTTGAATCGTCCATTAATGGTGGATAATTAAAATGAATATTATTAGAACCACTATAACAAGTTCCCCAACTCATAAAATTAATATTATATAATTATAATATTAATTTTTATAACATTGTTCTAAATAAACATTCTTTAAATATATATTATTCTAAATAAATACTATTCTAAATAAATACTATTCTAAATAAATACTATTCTAAATAAATACTATTCTAAATAAACATTCTTTAAAATAAATTTTTATTTATTGTTCCTGGTAGTTTATGACCAAATAAAATCATATATATTAAACTTAGCGCTGCTAATACTAAGCTTCTATTTTCTGCTACAACATGCCTCTGGTTAAGACCATAAATCATTATTACATATAACACTAAACCAATAATTATTGAATGCAACAACATCATTCTACCACTTTCCATTTGTATATATATTAATTTTATAAAAGTTATTTTTGCAATAATTTTACTAAATCATTTTTTTTCAATTTTTGTGCTGACTCATTATCTAAAATGTTTTTCGTAACAACTAGTGTTCTTAAATCATCTATTCTCATTTTACTATAATTCTTTTTTTCTACTTTTTGCGTAGTCTCTAAATTATTTTCTAAAGTAATTACTCTGGAATTTATTTCTAAATCTTCGTTAAAAGTATTTAACATAATTGGTAAATTTTTAATAAATATATCTTCATCCGAATTAATAGTATTTTCTACCAGTTCTATGGGCTCTTTAGTTTGACCTGTGCTAATGGTTTCAAAAAAATCGTTATTGAGTATAATGGTTTCTTTAATATCAAATGTGTTGCATTTTTCTGTAGAGTCTTCATCTTCATCTTCGTCTTCATCTTCATCTTCGTCTTCGTCTTCATCTTCGTCTTCATCTTCGTCATCATCTTCGTCTTCATCTTCGTCATCATCTTCGTCTTCATCTTCATCTTCGTCTTCGTCATCAGAAACTGGTATTTTATTTTCTATATTTATTTTTTTTATTGCCGTTTCATTATTTATGCAAGTTTCATAGCCACAAGTTCCATAGCTAGTTTCACATTTATTAAGTAAGCATAAACTACTCATTTGAACATTATAATTTGCTATAAAATTTTGCAATATTTTACCGTGTTCTATTATACTTCTTTCTAATAAATTAAGACGACGATAACAATATAACATTATAGAACCCCCTATTAATAATAGTAATCCAAATGTTAGTAAAAAACCAGAATCTATAAATTTAAATAATTGTAACATTTATATTATTATTTAATTATATTATTTTAAGTATTGTTTAACGAATTAATATTATTTAATTTCTAGTATTTAATTTCTAGCATTTAATTCATAGTATTTAATTCATAGCATTTAATTCATAGCATTTACTATATTTTCAGGAAACGCCAAGTCTTTAAGTACTTTTTGTGCACCTTTTACTTTTGATATTCCTTTTTTCATTTTATATGTATATACAAAATCATTGTTCTTTTTTACAACATTCATGCAATAACAGTTATTTTGCTTATCTAATTTTTTACATAATTTTGTATAATGTGTTGTTAAAATATAATCAACATTGCTAAATTTATTTAAATAACTTAAGTAACTAAACGATGAACTTAAAGCTTCCACTGGATTAGTTCCACTATATAGTTCATCAAATACACAAAAGTGTGTTTGTTCTTTATTGTTTTCAACGTTATCTAATATACTTTTACATTGTCTTGCCTCCGCTTGATATAAACTATCACGACCACCTGTATCAGGAATATTTATATAACAATGTATATGGTCGTATAATTTAACTTGTGCATTATCAAAAAAACCACAACCAATTTGCTGGCATAATATAATATTAAATAAGCTAGATTTTAATATGGTTGTTTTACCAGAAGCATTTGGTCCTGTAAGTATCAAATTTTTATCTAAACAATAAGAATTTTTAACTATTGTACTATTTGCACTATTTGCACTGTTTTCACTATTTGCACTATACTGAATAGTATTTAAATTAGCATAATATGCGTTTGTAAATGATGTTGGAATACTATTAGACTCATTATAAGAACAAAAATTTATGATATTTTTATTTTTAAACTCTTGCAATGTTTCAATATTTTTAATATAGCCATTAAAACCAAATGAAAAATACAAGCTTTTTATAAAACAAGTATTTTTATTTAAATATAAAAGCATTTCATTAACTGTCCCAGCTCGGTAAGTTTATGAAGAGTTAATTTATAAGGGTGTAACTTTACTAGTTCATTGTAATAATCAGTAAAAATTGCGCTATTTTTTCGTAGCTCTTCATTAAACAAATTATATGATTTTAAATGTTGTGAATAATTCAAAAAATTATTATATTTATTTAAAGCATTACTTATATAGTCTTTCAACTCTAATAATGTATTATTAATATATTTAATATTTGTAAAATATTTTATACAGCTTGTAACATTCAAATACATTTGAAAAATATAAAATCCAAAACTAAATAATAAATAAAGTTTGTTACTTATTGAAGTATCACTAAATGAATTAAATAGTTGGCCAATAATATGATTCGAAAATACCTCTTTTAAATGCTGAAAATATAACTTAAAGGTTATATTATAACCTTGCAGTTTGATTATAAAAAATGGCAATAATAAAAATATAATTGGAATTAATAAAGAAAATATTGGACTAGAGAGATTGTATATGCTTAAGCATTGAAGCAAAACACTATTATTGTTGTATTTATCCAACAATGGTATATCAATATATTGATAATTATTCACAAAGCCATTATCATAAATAATTGTTTTACAATTTGCATATAATTGTTCTTCTTTTGTTATAGTATTAAGATTTGCGTCAACACTATTACTATTAATTACATCAGTCGCAAAATTTACTTTTTTTATTGATTTATAATTTGTTAACAAGTCTTGACTTTCTAATAAAAATTCTTTATTATTTGTATAATAATTTGACCATCTATTCAAAATATTCTTTTCAAATACATTTGTTGGGTCAAATACATGATAATATAGATTGTAAACACAAGACATATTATCCACTAATGTATCATTAGTGGTAGTATCGTCTTTTGTTATTTTCAATTCTAAATCACTAATAATATTAGCATTTAACAATTTTTTTTTTGAATCTTCTAAATATTCAATTGGTAACTTAAAGCAATCATTATAATCATTTGTGTTATTCTTTTGTTGCTCATCATAAAAACTCAAAATAGTTGTTAGTACATTCATAGGCCTTATTAATAATAGTATTAGACTTTATATATATTAATAAAACGAAAATAATTAAAAGAATAAATATAATAGTTATATTATTACTATAACAATGATTGTTTACACTACTTCATTTATTAATGAATATTATCAAGGTTTAGAAAATAAAACTTTGAATTCACAATTATTAGATTGTTTAAATGTAATAATAACAACAATTAATAATGATATTTCATTGAATATTATTGATAATGATAATGATTTGAGATTTAAAAAAAACAAATTAAAATCTAAATCAGGTGATAATTATTATCAATCTAATAATCGTAGTAATAGCTATAGCAATAGCAATAGCCATACCAATAGCCATACCAATAGCACTAGCAATAATCATAGTACTCTTAAAAGAAAAGAAGAAGTAAAAACAAAAATAGAAGAAATTAAGAGCACAATTAAAAGTATATTAAATAAATTGTCACCATCTAATTATATTAAATTAGAACAAGATTTTCTAATGATGTATTCAGAATTACTAACTAATTGTATAGAAAGTAATAATAACGAAACAATTGATTATATAGATAATTATATTATAAATTACATATGTTATAATAACATAACTTATAGTACTATTTATGTTAATATACTATTTTCATTATTCAATATGTATTGTAATAAAAATTATAAAATAGAAACACTATTATTATATAATTTATTACAAAAACACTATAATGACTTCATTATTTTTGATAATATTATTAAATGTAGTAGTCTTGATGACAATGATGAATTTGTTATAAATAAGAATAATGATAAATATAAGTGCTTCATTATTTTTATAATAAATTTTTATAAAAAAATTTATTTTAATTCGTTAGAATTAAAATCACATGATACACGCAGAATAGAGTTTTACGAACACTCATTTTCAAATATTAGCTCATTGACATCATTATTTATACTTTTTAATAAGTTTTTTATCAAAAATTTGGAATTAGAAAACAACAAAACTTATTGCGAAACCATACAAGAATTTTTAATAATATTTTACACTGAATTATTTAAAGACAGTAAATTTATTAAAATAGTTGATTGTGATTGCAAACTATTAGATGATATAAAACTATTATTATTAAACAATAGTGAGTATCCTAGCTTTACAAATAAAATAAAATTTAAATTAATGAATATTCGTGACAAATACGAAGTCCTTTCTAACTCTTAATTTTTAACTCTTACTATATATTTAAATAGGTAATGTTTTGTTGTATTATTGTCTTTTAATTTTTAATTTAAACTATAATTATAGTTTAAATATTCCTTATAAAATTATTATAATATATTATATAATGATAAAATCTATTATTAATAACACTATTCAATATGAAGAAACAAAGGCTATTGCTACTAATGATATACAATATGAATCTTGTGTTTATTCGGCAAAAATATATAATAAAACTATACAATTTGTTTTAGGATTACCACAATTTGAATACAAAAGCAAAAACATTGTATATTTTAATATTTATTTAGCAAATAATGGATTTGTAGTATCTAAAATTGGTGTTTACGAAACGTACAATAGCTCATATTCTTCATTATTAGATGATGATGGAGATATTGATTTATCTAAAATGTCAGAACCACTACTTTTTTCATTTGCTAAAACTGTAATTAACAATTTGCACATAGCTCCTATTAGTATGTCCGAAGATGAAGATGACGACGATGAAGATGAAGACGAAGATGAAGATGAAGATGAAGATGATGAAGAAGAAGATGATGTTGAAGCTAAAAATAAAAGTATTAAAGGAGCACTATTACCAAAAAAGCCAGTTTTTGATATAATGGCTTTAGCAAGTCAAACAAAAGAAGAAAGCGATTATGAAATTAGTAAATATGTTGAAGACCCGACGCATAATTGGGTAAATAAATATTTTAAGAGTGCAAAATATTCTATTAAAGCAAATGAAGGCGGTGGTGATTGTTTTTTCGCAGCATTACGAGATGGATTAAGAAGTGTCAAAATTGAAACTTCAGTAAAAGCTATTCGTGAAAAATTAGCAAATGAAGTTGATGAAGAAGTATACAATAATTATTCCGAATTTTTCAAATTATTTTATGGAGGTATGAAAAATTCGCAAATGATGCTAAAAGAATTTAAAAATAAACATAATACAATTAAAAAACTAATAGGAGGAACTGTTGATGGTCAAACCAAGAAAAAATTAGTTGATGATGCTAAGACTAATTTTAGTAAATATACTCTTGTAAACCAAGAGAGTGATGAATATGAAGATTTAGTGCAAGAATTTGATTTTATGAAAGACGTTAATGACATTAAAGACCTTAAAAAAGTAATTGCAACTGTTGGCGGTAAATATTGGGCGGATAATTGGGCAGTTGTAACTTTGGAAAGACTATACAATGTAAAATTTGTAATATTATCACAAACGCACTTTTTGGAGGGTGAAAAAGAATTAGTATTGCAATGCAGTGAAGCAGATAAAAAATTGGCGGCACAAGGACTATTTGAACCTTCTTATTATATTATTTTAGATTATTTAATCAGTAAACAAAGCAGTCATTATCAACTAATTACTTATGATAAAAATATTGAGCGTGGCGCGTTTACGTTTAACGAGTTACCATATAAAGTTAAAGAGTTAATTTTAGAAAAGTGTATGGAAAAAATGGCTGGATTGTACGTATTAATACCTGATTTTATAACATTTGCAAATAAAAATGGAGTAACAACAACCAGCACCAAAAATGATGCTTTAATTGGAACCAGTGTAAATTCTAAATATTATAATAGCTCAATAATTATTCAAATATATAATAAGTCTAGACATGTGAAAGTCGGGCTTGGAAGTGGTGAAAGTATTAAGCCCGAATTAAAAACT
>Ga0209088_10002478_pt1 | contig 11302 bp, 12 predicted proteins | sample S_140625_EF_Meta_FD_187324 | JGI IMG/M metagenome (GOLD analysis project Ga0209088, IMG submission 187324) | Freshwater microbial communities from Lake Simoncouche, Canada to study carbon cycling - S_140625_EF_MetaG (SPAdes) (version 2) | ecosystem: Environmental > Aquatic > Freshwater > Lake ...
GCGCAAAGACCTGGCGCATCTCATTCGATGCATAACGATCGGCTAATACGCTCACTGGTGCATTCTCCCCCATTTAATTGCCCTTCTCAGCGACCGACGCATTGAGCGCGATATCAGAGCGGTAGAACGAACCTTCTAGTTCAATCTGTGAGATTGAGCGATATGCGCGGTCGCGAGCTTCAGTCAGATCTGAACCGGTTCCAGTGACAGTCAAGACTCGACCTCCTGTTGAAAGCAGTGAGTCACCGTTGAGGGCTGTGCCCGCATGGAATACCTGTGACTTTTCAATTGTGGGAATCGATGAAATAACAGCACCAGTCTTGGGTGATTCTGGATAACCCTGCGCAGCAAGAACCACAGTGACTGCACTTTCATCGCGCCACTGCAGAACCGCATCATCTAAATTATTTGTCGCTGCGTTATAGAGAAGAGTTGCAAGCGGTGTCATCAGACGTGGAATCAAAACCTGTGTCTCAGGATCACCAAAGCGCGCATTAAATTCAATCACTCGGATTCCATCATCGGTGAGTGCTAAACCTGCATACAACAGACCAACAAATGGTGTGCCACGGGCAGCCATCTCAGCAATCATCGGCGCTAATACTTTTTCATATGTCTCTTCAACAATGTCATCAGGTGCCCAAGGAAGTGGTGAGTAAGCACCCATGCCGCCAGTGTTAGGACCTTCATCGCCATCATATGCACGCTTGAAATCTTGGGCTGGTTGCATTGGCAAAACATTGCGGCCATCTGAAATTCCAAAGAGTGAAATCTCAGGGCCATCAAGGTATTCCTCAATCACAACTCGTGAACAGCTCAGCGCATGATCAAGTGCCACTTGGCGATCATTGGTAACAACAACACCCTTACCTGCAGCAAGGCCGTCATCTTTAACGACATAGGGAGCACCGAATATATCCAGCGCCTTTTCAATCTCTGATTGTTCAGTGCATGTGAAGCTGTGCGCAGTTGGAACACCAGCATCGCGCATCACACCTTTTGCAAAATCTTTCGATCCTTCTAATTGAGCCGCAGCCTTGGATGGACCAAAGACTGCAAAACCTGCATGGCGTAATACATCGGCAACGCCATTAACGAGAGGCACTTCAGGGCCAATCACAACAAGATCGACTGATAACTGCTGTGCGAGTGTGAGGATTGCGTTGTTATCTGTGATTGCAACGGGATGAAGAGTTGCAAGGGATGCAATACCTGGATTGCCGGGAGCTGCATGTAGTTCTGTGCAACTTTTATCTGCTTTGAGTCCTAGTGCGAGTGCGTGTTCGCGACCACCGCTTCCGACTAGGAGGATTTTCATGGCTTAGATGAAATCCTTGACGACAATTGTCTGTGTGCGCCCGGGCCCAACGCCAATAGCGCTCATCGGAGCACCTGAAATCTTTTCAAGGAAGGTGATGTAATCCTGTGCATTCTTTGGAAGATCACTGAGCTTCTTAGCTCCTGAAATATCTTCCTTCCAACCTGGCAAGTACTCATAGATTGGCTTTGCATGATGGAAATCAGATTGTGACGCAGGTAGTTCTTCAACGCGCTTTCCATCAATCTCATATGCAACACAGACTGGAATCTGATCCCAGCCAGTTAGAACATCGAGCTTTGTCAGGAAGAAATCTGTAAGCCCGTTAACGCGAACTGCATAGCGTGCAATTGGTGCGTCATACCAACCGCAACGACGAGCACGCCCAGTTGTCACACCCACTTCTCCACCGATGGTGCGAAGTTTCTCGCCATCTTCATCGAAGAGCTCTGTTGGGAATGGGCCTGAACCAACGCGAGTTGTGTAGGCCTTAACAATTCCAATAACGCGATCAATCTTTGTAGGTCCAATTCCAGAACCAGTACATGCACCACCTGCTGTTGGATTAGATGATGTAACGAATGGATAAGTACCGTGATCGACATCCAGGAGTGTTCCCTGTGAACCTTCGAGAAGTACGCGCTTTCCAGCCTTTAACGCGTTATCAAGCAAAAGCACTGTATCTGCAACGTATGGGCGCAAGATTTCTGCATATCCAAGGTATTCAGCAAGAACATCTTCAACTTCAATATCTTTGCGGTTAAAGACCTTGATAAGTACTTGGTTCTTATCGCGCAGCGCGCCTTCGATCTTCTGACGCAAGATGGATGGATCAAAGAGATCTTGCACGCGGATTCCGATACGGTTGATCTTGTCTGCATAGGCAGGTCCGATACCACGACCTGTTGTGCCAATCTTTGATTTACCAAGGAAGCGCTCTGAAACTTTATCGATGGTGCGGTGATACGGCGTAATCAAGTGCGCGTTAGTTGAAATTACCAACTTGCTGCAATCAATACCGCGCTCTGTTAATCCCTTGATTTCTTCCAGCAATACACCTGGGTCGATAACAACACCATTTGCAATCACAGGAATAACGTTGGGAGAGAGAATTCCTGATGGAAGTAAGTGAAGTGCATACTTCTGATCTCCGATAACAACTGTGTGTCCTGCATTGTTGCCACCTTGATAGCGAACTACATAATCAACGCGATCACCGAGCAAATCGGTAGCTTTACCCTTGCCTTCGTCGCCCCACTGAGCGCCAAGAAGTACTAATGCGGGCATGGATAAAGCCTCTCCGACTCGTTGTTAATTACTTAAGTAGTGATGTGCCAGTTGAACGAAGATCTTCACAAGCAACGCCAACACGTGCAGCGATTCCTGCTTCAGCAGCCTTACCCCACGCACGTGGATCGTAAGCCTTCTTATTTCCCACTTCGCCATCGATCTTAAGAACGCCGTCGTAGTTCTTGAACATATGCTCAACAACTGGACGAGTAAATGCATACTGAGTATCTGTATCGATATTCATCTTGATAACACCGTAATCAAGTGACTCGCGGATTTCTGTGAGAAGTGAGCCTGAACCACCGTGGAATACGAGGTCCATTGGCTTGCTTCCTGCTGGAAGTCCGAGCTTTGCAGCTACTGCATCCTGCAATGTCTTAAGAATCTTTGGCTGAAGAACAACGTTTCCTGGCTTATAAACACCGTGAACGTTTCCAAATGTTGCTGCCACCATGTAGCGAGCATTGGTATCGTGTCCAAGAGTTTCGATTGTAAGGAGTGCATCTTCAGGAGTTGAGTAGAGCTTTGCATCGTGCTTTGCCTCGATGCCATCTTCTTCTCCACCGACAACGCCAATTTCGATTTCAAGAACTGTGCGAGCTGCAACTGACTTATCAAGAACTTCGCGAGCAACCTTCATATTCTCTGGCATATCAACTGCTGATCCATCCCACATATGTGAGCTAAATAGTGGTTGCTTGCCTTCCTTAACGCGCTGCGCACCGATTTCAAGAAGTGGACGCATGAATCCGTCGAGCTTCTCCTTTGGGCAGTGATCTGTGTGAATACCGATGTTGACGTTGTAATTCTTTGCAACAACGTGTGCAAATTCTGCGAGCGCTACTGCGCCATCAACCATGTGCTTAACAGTTGAACCTGAAGCGTATTCAGCACCGCCCCAAGAGAATTGAATGATTCCATCTGACTCAGCTTCTGCGAATCCACGGATCGCACCAATGATGGTCTGCGAAGATGAAACGTTGATTGCTGGGTATGCAAATGATCCGGCCTTAGCGCGGTCCAACATTGCTGCATAAACTTCAGGGGTTGCTATTGGCATTGTGACTCCCAAGTCAGTGACTAGAACTGGTGTAAACGCTCTTGACGCACCGTTGGGTCTAAGTGAGGCTTACGCCTAATCCAACCACCTACCTCCGCGTATGAAAAATCGGCACACTCAATACGCGAGAGGAAGGGGTCTTTCCCAGGCTATGGGTGGAGGGTCTTCTGCAGGAAGGCGATCAGGCCGGCGATGAGGGCTGGATTACTCAACACCTTGAGCAAGATGGCCAGGAAAGCTGCGATTGTCATTTTTCTCCTTTCGAAATGTTCATATGTGTGAAGGTGCGCATTATTGGCAGATTAAGAAATAGAGAAATGAGCATTTGCACTCATTGTTGATAACTAATCCCTTTAAAAAGAACTCCTTCAACGGTAACCTGCCTCGCATGGCTAACGACTCAATTGAAAATCTCTCCACCGAGACTCGCACCTTTGCGCCAAGTGCGGCATTTACTGCTCAGGCAAATGCACAGGCAACTCTCTACGGTGAGGCAGAGAAAGATCGATTAGCGTTCTGGGATAAGCAAGCAGAAGCTTTAATCTGGGAGAAGAAGTGGGATAAGACCCTTGAGTGGGAATCTCCTTATGCCAAATGGTTTGTTGGTGGAAAACTCAATGCAACAGTCTCAGCACTTGATCGCCATATTGCAGAAGGAAATGGAAGCCGCACCGCATTTCACTTTGAAGGCGAACCAGGTGATACTCGAACAATTTCTTACACACAGTTACTAGCCGATGTCAGCAAAGCGGCCAACGCTCTAACATCAATTGGAATTAGTTCTGGTGATCGAGTTGCCATCTATATGCCATTAATCCCTGAAGCAGTTGTTGCGATGCTTGCCTGTGCACGTATCGGTGCAATTCACTCCGTTGTCTTCGGTGGATTCTCTGCTGATGCGCTCTTATCTCGTATTCAAGATGCTGATGCAAAGTTAGTTATTACCGCTGATGGTGGATTTAGAAAAGGTGCAGCATTTGCACTCAAGCCAGCAGTGGATGATGCCCTTAAAGGCAAGACCAACGTTGCTCACGTACTTGTTGTAAAGCGCACAGGACAAGAGACTGCATGGGTTGAAGGTCGCGATCTCTGGTGGCATGACGTTGTAGATCCACAAGATTCAACGCACACACCTGAATTCTTCGATAGTGAGCACCCACTCTTCATCTTGTATACATCAGGTACAACTGCTAAACCCAAGGGAATTTTCCACACAACAGCTGGTTATTTAACACAGGCTGCATACACACATAAAGTTGTCTTTGATATCAAACCAAGTAGCGATGTCTACTGGTGCACCGCAGATGTTGGTTGGATTACCGGCCACTCCTACATGGTTTATGGCCCACTGATTAATGGTTCAACACAAGTGATCTATGAAGGAACACCCGATACTCCCCACAAGGGACGCATGTTCGAGATCATCGAAAAATATGGCGTCACTATTTTGTATACAGCTCCCACTCTGATTCGCACATGGATGAAGTGGGGAGATGAATTTCCTAATAAATGTAATCTCTCAACACTTCGACTTCTTGGTTCTGTTGGCGAACCGATTAACCCTGAAGCATGGATGTGGTATCGAAATGTGATCGGTGGAGATAGATGTCCGATCGTTGACACATGGTGGCAGACAGAAACCGGCGCCATCATGATCTCTCCTCTACCGGGAGTTACAGCAACTAAACCAGGTTCTGCAATGAAGGCACTTCCTGGAATTAGCGCACAGGTTGTCGATGACAAAGGTGTTGCAGTGCCAAATGGACATGGTGGTTTTCTTATTCTTGATAAGCCATGGCCATCAATGTTGCGCGGTGTGTGGGGCGAAGATGAGCGTTATAAAGAGACTTACTGGTCACGCTTTCCTGGCATCTATTTTGCAGGAGATGGTGCAAAACTCGATGGCGATGGCGCAATCTGGTTGATGGGTCGCGTTGATGATGTGATGAACATTTCTGGCCATCGCATCTCAACGACAGAGGTTGAATCCGCGCTCGTCTCCCATGAAGCAGTTGCAGAAGCAGCTGTCGTGGGAGCTGCAGATGCGCTCACAGGTCAAGGAATTGTCGCCTTCGTTATCTTGCGTGGTGGCGTTGCACATGCCGATGGCGATCACTTGATTAAAGAGCTGCGCGATCACGTTGCCAAAGAAATTGGCGCTATCGCAAAGCCGCGTCAAATAATGGTTGTGAACGAACTTCCTAAGACTCGAAGCGGCAAAATTATGCGCCGTTTACTCAAAGATGTCGCTGAAAACCGTGTGGTGGGAGATGCGACAACACTGGCAGACCCCAATGTGATGAAGCTGATTTCAGAGGGATTGCAGTCAGCTAAAGACGAGGATTAGCCAGAGCTTTCTCGACTTCTTGTCGAATATCTGCAATCACGCCCGGTGCATGCTTGCTCACCTGCAGGTAAAACTTACTTTCAGAGACTGCGTTCTGCCCTGCACTCCATGGAGCCCATAACAAGATAGTTCCAATCACATAGAAGGCAATGACGTACTTACCCACTTCAAGTGCTGCACCGAGTAATGAATCAAGAAATCTCAATGGACCTCGGATGAGTGTGAACTTTAAAGTCTTTGCAATCTGAGTTCCCACCCACGCAGCAACATATGCACCCACAACGATTGCTGCAATGAGCCAACCACTCTGGTCATATTTCACAACTAGATACATCGCGCCCACACCGCCTGCAATAAAGAAAGCTGTGCGCAAGATTGTGGTGAGTAAGCCATTCTTATAACCGTTAAAGAATGCACCTACTGCAATAAAGGCAATGATGAGATCAAAGATCATTTCACTCCTAAGTACTTTATCACTGATAACTCGATCTCTTCTAGCGACTTAAAAGGTCCATATTTCTTATGGGTTACCTTTCCAGATGCATCAATAAACCAGGTAACAGGCACTCCCATGCCAAACTTCCCACGCGTTGAGCCGTCTGCATCATAGAGAATGGGCCATGTCATCCCATGAGTTTCTACAAACTTCCTTACAACAGTCTTGTTCTTCTCTTCCACCGCAATGCCAATAATCTGCACAGAATCATGCTTTGCAAGGTAATGTGCAAAGTGCGGTAGCTCTTGGCGACATGGAGCACACCATGTTCCCCAGACATTGATTAGCGCCGGTCCAACAATCAAATCAGCGGCTACACCTTTTGATCCATCAAGGCAATCTAGGGCAACAGTCTCACTTGCCACTGTCTTAATATCGGCACAGCTCACTACTTCACCTTTAACGGGAATGGGTTGGGTGAGTGAACAACCTGTAAGTGAGATGACAGTGAGAGTGGCGATAAGAATTTTCTTCATCGGAAGTCCTTATCTGTCTTTACCAATAGCTTTGCCTTCTCTTTATCCATCTCACCAATTCCTACTGATGGACATATCTTTGCCACAGGACATGCACCGCATGCAGGTTTACGTGAATGACACACACGTCGTCCATGCCAAATCATTCTCTGCGAGAGATTTGTCCACTCTGCCTGTGGAATCAGCTCGCCCACTTCATGTTCGACTTTGACGGGATCCATCGATGTGGTCCACTCAAATCTGCGTGAGAGTCGACCAAAATGTGTATCTACGGTAATTCCAGGAATATCAAATGCATGACCTAAAACAACGTTGGCAGTTTTTCTTCCCACACCTGGCAGAGTAATAAGGTCATCAAGATTTCCTGGAACTTTTCCATCAAACTCTTCTACTAATTTTGTTCCAAGCCCTTTCAGGTGACGAGCTTTTGCATGATAGAAACCTGCTGAGAATATATATTCTTCAATCTCTGCAAGAGGTGCCTTTGCATAATCTTTCGCTCGTCTATACCTCTTAAAGAGCGCTGGCGTAATGGTGTTAACTCTCTTATCTGTGCACTGCGCTGAGAGCACCACCGCCACAATAAGCTCAAGTGGATTCTTAAAATCTAATTCACAGCGGATCTCAGGGTAGGTCTTGGTCAAGATGCGATAGATAGCCCGAGCCTCTTTACGATTTTCTTTATCGGCGACCATACGAGTAAACTACCCACGTGCCTCAAGAAGATGAAGTCGTAAGACGCGCCCCACTCTTTACCGCCCTCGACGATGCCCAAGCAGCATCACTTCGAGCCTCTATGGACTCTGTCAAAATTTCCAAGGGCGGAATCCTCTTTAAAGAAGGCGATGAAGGCGAACATGTCTATGTCATCGTGGATGGAAAGCTCAAGCTCGGAACTGCAAGTGGCGATGGACGCGAAAACCTTCTCTCCATCCTTGGGCCAGGTGAAATGTTTGGCGAACTCTCTCTCTTTGATCCAGGCCCACGAACATCGACTGCAACAGCAGTCACGGATGCAAAGCTCTTATCTCTTAGCCACGAGAAGTTAATTCCATGGCTTAAGGGAAATCCAGATGTGTCTCTTCACCTTCTTGCTCGCCTTGCCCAGCGCCTTCGCCGCACCAATGAGGCAGTGGGCGATCTTGTCTTCTCTGATGTTCCAGGTCGCGTTGCAAAGGCGCTCATTGATTTAGGTACTCGCTTTGGTAAGAAGACAGATGAAGGTCTCTTTGTTCACCACGACCTCACACAAGAAGAGCTTGCTCAACTCGTCGGCGCTTCCCGCGAGACAGTTAATAAAGCTCTCGCAGACTTCGCAGGTCGCGGATGGCTCAAGCTAGATGGTCGCGCAGTATTGATTACAGATGTTGAACGCCTAGAAAAGCGCGGGAAGTAATTACTTAACTTCTACAGTTAACTCAACTTCAACAGGTGCATTCAGTGGAAGTTCAGCAACACCGAGAGCGCTACGAGCTGCAATTCCGGCTTCGCCCCAAATATGCATAAAGAGCTCTGATGCTCCATTGGCAACTGCTGGTTGTGCTGTGAAACCGGGAGCCCCGTTCACATAACAAACCACCCGAACAACTTTCACAATCGAATCAATCGGTGCAACTAACTCGACGGCTGCAAGTGCATTTAAAGCACAAATCTCAGCAAGAGCCTTTGCTTCCTCCGCTGTGAGATCTGATCCCACTTTGCCTTCGCGAACAATCTTTCCATCCACCATCGGTAGCTGGCCTGCAGTAAAGACAAGGTTTCCTGTGCGCGTTGCTGGAACATAAGCAGCAATTGGCTTTGATGTAATAGGAAGTGTTAGCCCTTTTTCAGCAAGCTTTGCGCGCACATCAGTCATTACTTAACCTCACGCTTCATATATGCAACGAGTTGTTCGCCGCCTGGTGCTGGAATCACTGTGACAAGATCCCATCCATCAGAACCCCATGTATCAAGAATCTGCTTTGTTGCATGTGAGAGAAGTGGAACTGTTGCATATTCGAATTTCATTAGTTGCTCCCTAGTGCTGCTTTAACGAGTGATGAAACAAGTGCTCCATCAGCTTTTCCTGCAATCTGTGGCTTGATAGCGCCCATGACCTTGCCCATGTCCCCAGGTCCTGCAGCCCCTGTTGATGCAACAGCTGCAGCGATCATCTTCTTAATATCTTCTTCAGAAAGTTGAGCGGGTAAGTACTTAGCGATAACTTCACCTTCAGCTTTTTCCTCCGCTGCCTTATCGGGGCGGTTTGCCTTTGCAAATTCTTCTGCAGCTTCGCGGCGCTTCTTTGCTTCGCGGGAGAGCACGGTGATGATCTCGTCTTCAGAGAGCACGCGTGCTTCTTTGCCAGATACCTCTTCGTTGGTAATTGCAGTCAGCACCATACGTATCGTGCCTGATACAACCTTGTTGCTACTGCGAATTGCCTCAGTGAGGTCGCTCTTAAGTGTCTCTTTAAGTCCCATGGCTGTATCTTCTCATGCCTATGACATACGTTCTCCGCGAGGCCGAGATGCCTATCTTGCCGCCAGGCCACGACGATATTCGCGTTCTGCACTTCTCTGACCTGCACCTAACACCTGCACGAAAGAAAGAGATCGCAGATATCAAGTCATTCGTCTCTCTCAAGCCCGACCTTGTAATTAGCACCGGTGACTTCTTGGCACATAAGAACGCTATCCCGGTAGTCCTTGATGCACTGGATGGATTACTTAATATCCCAGGTCTCTTCGTCTTTGGATCTAATGATTACTACGAACCAATTCCGAAAAATCCTTTGAAGTACTTGTTACCCAATCACGGCAAGCGCAAGCATGGACCAGAACTTGCATGGCAAGAACTTGATTCCGGGCTGCAAGCTCGCGGATGGAAGAACATCAACACATCGCGCACCACCATCACAATTAAGAAGACAGTCATTGAGGCCCGTGGCACCGATGATGCGCATCTTGAATTTGATGATTACTCACTTGTTGCAGGTGAGGCTGGTAAGTGTCATGTGGCAATCGGTGTAACCCATGCACCGTATCTACGCATTATTGAAGGAATGAAGAGCGATCACCTTGATGCAATCTTTGCTGGCCACACACATGGTGGCCAAGTCCGACTTCCATGGCCTGGTGGATCTAAGGCACTCACAACCAATTGCGACCTACCGAATTGGCGAGCACGCGGACTCACTGTTGTGAAAGGTGAACCACTACTCAATGTCTCTGCAGGAATGGGAACAGGACCGTTCTCACGAATCAGAGTTGCAAGTCCACCAGAGGTTTCACTGGTGACACTTACTGCAGCTTTTTAAATTACTTCTTCAACGCCTCAATATCGGCATCGACCATAAGTTCAGCAAGCTCTTTCCAATGCGTTGTTGCTTTCCAATTCAACGCCTTTGTTGCCTTTGATGGATCACCAATGAGTGCATCTACTTCCGTCGGACGGATGTACTTCTTATCTGTCTCAACATGGTCGGCCCAATTCAGTCCTGCGCGTGAAAACGCTGCTTCTGCAAAGTCTTTCACTGTGGCTCCAACGCCTGTGGCAACAACGTAATCAGATGGCTTATCTTGCTGAAGCATCAACCACATTGATTCGACATACTCTTTTGCATAACCCCAGTCGCGCACAGCATCGAGGTTTCCAAGGAATACCTTCTCTTGCTTGCCCGCTTTGATTGCAGCAACGGCGCGAGTGATCTTACGTGTTACGAATGTTTCACCACGACGTGGGGATTCATGGTTAAAGAGAATTCCGTTTGTTGCATGGAGTCCATAACCATCGCGGTAATTAACTGTGCACCAATACGCCATCAACTTTGCAGCTGCATACGGTGACTGCGGGCGAAATACTGAATTCTCATTCTGTGGTGGTGGAGTGGAACCAAAGAGCTCTGATGTTGATGCCTGGTAGAAACGAATATCAAGGTCCGCAGAGCGAATTGCTTCAAGAAGACCAACTGCGCCAACAGCGTCCACTTGGCCTGTGTACTGAGGCATCGTGAATGAAACCTGCACGTGTGACTGCGCACCAAGGTTATAAACCTCAGTTGGTTTAATTTCGCGAATCAGGTTTGTAAGTCCCACACCATCAATCAAATCTCCATAGTGCAAGAAGAGCTTTGGGTTCTTCTCGTGTGGATCTTGGTAGATGTGATCGATACGAGAGGTATTAAATGTTGAGGAACGACGGATAAGGCCGTGTACTTCATAACCCTTTGCAAGCAAGAACTCTGCAAGGTATGAACCATCTTGGCCGGTAACACCAGTAATTAGTGCAACTTTTCTACTCATCGTCTCGCTACTCCCTTTGCAGATGCATCTTT
>Ga0209088_10002482_pt1 | contig 11291 bp, 7 predicted proteins | sample S_140625_EF_Meta_FD_187324 | JGI IMG/M metagenome (GOLD analysis project Ga0209088, IMG submission 187324) | Freshwater microbial communities from Lake Simoncouche, Canada to study carbon cycling - S_140625_EF_MetaG (SPAdes) (version 2) | ecosystem: Environmental > Aquatic > Freshwater > Lake ...
CACCAGCATCGGTAGTAATGCGTTTTATCAATCGAAGCTGGAGACCATTATCATTCCAGCTGGTGTCACCAGCATTGGGAGCAGTGCGTTTGCCTACGCAAGGTCACTAACTTCCATCACCATCCCCGAAAGTGTCACATCCATTGGGGAGCGTGCTTTCCAGGATGCAAGTGCGCTGACTTCCATCACCATCCCTGAAGGTGTCACGTCAATCGCTGATAGTACTTTCTCGAGTGCTTCTGCGTTGGAGTCGGTGACGCTTCCGTCAAGCCTTACCAGCATCGGGGATTACGCCTTCTTCGGAACAAAAGCACTGACTTCAATCGACATTCCCTCTGGTGTTACAAGTCTTGGTGTTAGTGCCTTCTATGGCTCCAGCTCGCTGACTTCCATCACCATTCCTTCTAGTTTGAACAGTATTGGAAGGATGGCATTCGCTGATTTGGATTCACTGGCTGCCTTCTCGGTGGAGTCGGGAAGTGCGAACTACTCAGCGATTGACGGCGTGCTCTTAGACGAGAATGCAACAAGTTTGATTAAGTATCCAGGTGCCAGAGTTGGCTCATCTTACACAATCCCGTCTAGCGTGACCAGCATCGGGGATTATGCGTTTCAGAACACTAAGTTGACCTCAGTTACCATGCCAGCTGGCCTGATCAGCTTCGGAAATTATGCGTTTGAGGGTGCCTCTGCACTTACGTCCATTGTCATTCCAGAAGGTGTCACATCCTTGGGTGAAAATACGTTTAGGTATGCAACTGCGCTCACTTCCGTGACCATTCCGTCAACTGTCACCAGTATCGGGTATTCAGTATTCCAAGGGGCAACGGCTCTAACCTCAGTTACTATTCCGTCGAGCGTGACGAGCATTGGGGGGTACGCATTTTACGAGGCAACTTCGCTGGCTTCCATCACCATTCCAGCTAGTGTGACGGAAATTGGCGGAGGTGCGTTCGCTGGTGCTACTTCTCTCACATCGATTGTGATACCGCAAGGAGTCACATCAATCGGCGACGAAACATTCGCCTTTGCAACCGCACTCACTTCTGTGACCATTCCAAATAGTGTGACGGAAATTGGGGGAGGTGCGTTTGCCGTGGCAACCTCGCTCACTTCTGTGACCATTCCATCTAGCGTGACTAGCATTGGGGCCTATGCGTTTTACGGTGCAACTGCACTCAGTTCGATTGTGATCCCCCAGGGCGTCACATCTATTGACGAAGCAACTTTTCAGGGCGCATCCGCCCTCACATCGGTGACGATTCCGGCAAGTGTTACCAGAATTAGCCAGAACGCGTTTTCGGCGGCAACCTCACTGAACGCGGTCACCATCCCAGTTAATGTGACAAGCATCGAAACTAGTGCGTTCTCCGGCGCAACTGCCCTCAAGGATGTTTACTTCCTCGGCAATGCACCTGACGAGGTCGGTGATGATGTTTTCTCTGAGATCGCTGACGGAGCAAAGGCACACATCTCAGCGACAGCTACTGGATTTGGCAACGAACCGACTTGGGAAGGGCTAGTTGTTGAAAGGGCACCGGCTAGCTACGCGGTTAACTACAACGCTGGCCCTGGCAGCAGCGTTGCTGCAGGCACATTTACAGCCGGAGGTTCAATTCAAGCCGCTCCGGTTTCAACGCGCACTGGCTACACGCTAGTTGGATGGTCAACCACTCCGACTGGGGCTGTAGTTTCCTTTCCTTACACCCCTGCAGTGAATGCTGACGTTACCTTGCATGCGATCTGGGCGCAAGCGGCAGTAGCAGTAAAGCCTAGTTATGTAAGTGGTGCGAAACTCACTGGCACAGCAAAAGTGGGTAAAGCACTCACCTTAACGAAGGGTACCTGGAGGGGAACAGCCACGATTTCTTATACCTATCAGTGGTACGTGTGTAAGGCGGTTAGCAGCAAGGTGCTGACAACTGGCAAGGTGGCTCCGAAATGCACAGCAATCAAGAACGCTAAGTCAACTTCTTTCAAGTTAACTGCGAAGGAGAAGGCTGGCTATCTGGCTGTATTGATCACCGGAACGAATAGGACTGGTAAAGCAGTAATCTTCACGTCTACGAGCGGCAAAGTCTCTTAGCCAGTAAGCGCTGTGACGAGAACTTAGTCTTTACTTGTCCAAAAGCTTGATTGGCGTTGAGGTTAGCTTTTGAGCTTGAGCTTCGTTCAAACCCCAGAGCAAAAGGGAGACTCTCAAGGCGGCGTCGGCGTCATCCGTGGAAAATTTTCCAGACACAAACACACTGTGGAAGATGCCAGCAAGACAGTAGGCCCACATGTTCAACCTAGTCTCAAACTCGTCTTGCGCATAGCCGCTCTTTTCCAGCGCGTTCTTGAAAGACTCACCAGCCGATCCCTTCACGGCGTCGATCACAAAGTGAGAGTCGTTCAGGGTTTTGTTCAAGACTCTTCCAAGGAGGGTGTTGGTGCGATCGAGACGGAAAAGTGTGCGACAAACCTCGAGAAAAATCTCCAAATCCTGCCCCATTGGCCTGCCATCGTGAGCCAATGAAACCCATTCATCCCAAATAGTTGCCAGGGCTTCCTTTAGATAAGCGTCTTTGCTATCGAAGTGGTTGTAGATCGTGGCTGGAGATACTTGGGCCTGATTGGCTAGGTCTTCAATTGTTGCGCTGAGACCAACTCGAGCTAAAACCTGTTGGGCCGACTTCAGGAGTGAAACTCTTGTTCGCGCCCGGTAGGCGTCTTGGCGCCCTGTGTTTTGTTGCTTTTTTTCGGGGTTCACTTTCACAGGCTAATCCTACTGAATCGGCGCTCTAGCGCTCCTCACCTCGGCGACTGGCAACATCAAGACACCTGTATTCCTGCGTTTTTTTCTTTAACCTCTAGATTCATGTGAGTCTGTTTGCGGCCGAAGCATAAGATTGGGGCAGTATTCACAACTTGGTTTAGAAGCTAAAGACAGACACTCAAGGATGCGTGCTCATGATTGAAAAACTTTCTGCAAGCCGCCTCGCTGGCGCCGATGGCATGCGTGCGATTGCCTGCCTACTGGTTGTTTGGCATCACACTGGGCAAAAGTTGAATCCCGAGAACGTCTCATCGATTGTCGGGGCACTGCACTTCTTGGGCATGCGCGGCGAGGTTGGCGTCAGCCTGTTTTTTGTTCTCTCGGGATGCTTGCTTTCGCTTCCGTTTTGGTCGGCGTTTGTGCAGAGCAAACCGTTTCCGTCAATTAAGAGGTATTCGCTTTCACGTGCTGCTCGTATTGCGCCGGCATTCTGGCTAAATCTCCTCATTTGCAACCTGCTGGCGATTTCAGTTTTCAATCTTGAGTTCAGTTGGCCAAAATTTCTCTCGTCATTCTTCTTTGTCAACAGCTATCACTATTCGACATTCTTTCCAACCGAAGTGAACGGCCCATTGTGGTCCATTGGTCTCGAGGTGTCGTGCTACCTACTTCTTCCGATTGTGTTGTTCATAATCTTCAAGGTCGCCAAATCTAAGGCGCTCGCAGCGCTTGGAGTGGTCAGTACCATCGTCACGTTGCAAGTGATCAACCCGCTGATCATCCAAGTTTTCATGACCGACGACGATCAAAAAGGCTGGCAGTTCGGAATCGATGGCGGAGCAAAGCAGTGGCTTCCTTACTGGAACGTTGCCTCATTCTTCACGCAGTTCTTACTGGGATGCCTGGCGGCACTTGTCATCGTCATGCTCCGCGCCAGGGCAACCAAGCAAAGCCGCCTGTTCGACTTGGGCTTTGTTTTGGCCTCCGGCGCTGCCATCATCCTGGTGGTTACACGTCTCACACCTGGCGAACCCGACTCATTCACCCAGCAACCGTATGTGTCGCCATTCTTTGCACTGATGATGGGCGTCGCCCTCGTGTGCGCAAGTCACAGCGTTTACGTCGCGCGCTTGCTAGATAACCGACTCTTTAGCTGGCTAGCCAAGTTGTCTTTTGGCATCTACCTGTGGCACGTGGTTGTGATCGAGATTATTGCCCGAATGTTTGTGCCCGAGTACGTGTATGGCGGGGTCACGGATACCACGCAGTGGATTTTGCTAAGTACGACAGTGCTAGTTGGATCTGTGGCGATCGCCGCGGCATCTTGGAAGTGGCTTGAAGCGCCGATTCTCAAGGCTGCACGAACGGTCAGAATAAACCGCGACTAGAGACGAACTACGTTTGCCCCGGTCATCTTGCCGCGGGTGTCGAAGACAACCTTAGACTTCGCCTGGATGTCATCCAGGTTGTAAGCCGCATGGGCTTGAAGCAGAACTACGATGTCGGCTTCTGCAAGTGCGTCGTCAAGGTTTGGTTCACCGGTTAGAACATCGCCGTGTGACTTAAAGGTCGGCACGAATGGGTCGAAGAATCTTAGGTCGGCATTCTTCTCGCGAAGCAGGCTGACTACCTCAAGCGAAGGAGACTCGCGAAGGTCTGCGATGTCTGGCTTGTATGTGATTCCCAAAAGCAGCACCTTTGCACCCTTTAGCGCCTTCGAGTGATCGTTCAAGATTCCTTGAATGCGCTCTACTACGTAGGCCGGCATCGATGTGTTGATGTCGGTAGCCATTTCGATGAAGCGGAATGGGCGTCCGAGGCGACGCTTCACCTCGTACGAGAGGTAGTTAGGGTCAACCGGAATGCAGTGGCCTCCAACGCCAGGGCCTGGGTAGAACGCTTGAAAACCGTAAGGCTTGCTCGAGGCGAGACGAACAACTTCCCAGATGTCGATCCCTAGCTCTTTGCAGAAGATGGCCATTTCGTTAATCAGAGCGATGTTGATGTGACGGTAGGTGTTTTCTAGAAGCTTGGCGGTCTCTGCCTCGCGGGTGCCTACGGTTTCAACCACCGTTTCGATGAACTGGCTGTAAAACTTCACCGAGCGACGTGTTGATTCTGCGCTCGCGCCACCAACAATCTTCGGTGTGTTGGTGATGTTGTACTTCTTGTTGCCCGGGTCGATGCGCTCTGGAGAAAACGCCAGGTAGAAGTCCACATCAAGAGTGAAACCGGCCTTCTCGATGATTGGGCGAACCAAATCTTCGGTGGTGCCAGGGTAGGTGGTTGACTCAAGTACAACCAAGGTGCCTTTTGCCATGTTGGCCGCGATGGTTTCGGTAGCCGAAACAACGTAAGAAAGGTCTGGCTCTCCAGTTTCGTGGAGCGGGGTAGGTACGCAAATGACGATGGTGTCTACCAGCCCCAAGTCAGAAGGGTTGCTGGTTGCGCGGTATCCGCGGCTAATAGCTTTGGCTAGCTCTGCATCCGAGATGTCATCGATGTGGGAGTTGCCATTGTTTAGGTTTGTAACGGTCTTCTCGAATACGTCAAAACCAAGGATTAGCTCCTGATTTTCAGCGTTTGCCAAGCCGATTGCGAGTGGAAGACCAACGTAACCTTGGCCGATGATAGCTGTTTTACCCATGCCTAAAAGACTACCTTGTATCCTTGAATTATGCGCCGAACCCCCACCTGGCTTGCAGAGCCAGCTCCTTCAGAAGCCCTGATCGAGCGCACTTTTCAGAGGCTCGCGTAAGTGGCTAGAGCGTTCTTGCGGCTCGTTGCCAAATGCAGCCTGTTTGAGGGAGCTGTTTTCGGATTCGCTCGGGCGATTGCCAAAAAGCCTTCCCAAAATTTCCGGCCTGGGCCTCAAAAACGTGAAATTGACGTCGTTTATCTTTGGGTGAACGACCAGGATGCCGCTTGGCAGCAAAAACGCTCCAAGTACAGGCCCGATGGCGAAACTGCTATCTCCAGCGCAAAGTCGCGCTTTAGGCAGTTCGAAGAGTTGATCTGCTCGATCCAACTTCTAGCCGCGAACGCAGAATTTGTGAAGCGAGTTTTCATTGTTGTGGATGAACAGAAGCCGCCTCTCGAGCTGATCGCACGAGAACTACCGTTTGAGGTTGTTGTGGTGAATCACTCCGATTTCATCCCAGCCAAATACTTACCCACTTTCAACTCGCGCGCAATCACGGCACACGTTCACAAAATTCCGGGTCTAAGCGAGCGGTTCCTCTTCTGCAACGACGATGTCTTCATTGCGCGCCCCAGCATCATCGACGACTGGTTCGATGGCCAAAAACTGCGCCTCCGATTCACCGAAACCGCGTTTCCGGCTCAAGAGACACTAGAACCAAACGAAGTGCTCTATCGCGCCAGGTGGAAGACCAAATCCCTAGCCGATGGCAAGGGCTGGAAGGTTTCAGACCGCATGCCTCAACATGCCGCGCTACCCCTCACCAAGAGCATCTTGGATGAAATCTGGAAGCTGTTTCCGTCGGAACTAGATCAGACGAGCGCGGCGAAATTCCGTTCTAGCCAGGCAGTGTTACCCGAACTCTTGGCCTTTTATTTCGCCCTCGGCAACAACCTAGCGGCGGTGCCTGAAAATGCGACCTATAAATACGTTCCCATGAATGAAGCCAGCGGCATTGCACCACTCATCGACCTTGCACTGAAGCCCAACCACTTTTTATCGATTTGCCTAAACGACGTTTCGGTGGTCAGTAGAGCCAACTCCATTTCAGAAAAAGCACTCAAAGCCCGTTACCGTCGAACTCTTGATTACCTGATTTATACTGTCTCGGGCAGAGAGTAGACGAGTGAAATTGCGCTTAGACATACAGAAACTGAGAACCTTCGCGGTTCTCGGTGTTGTTCTCTTCCACCTTTGGCCAACGGCACTGCCAGGCGGTTTTATCGGTGTCGACGTTTTCTTCGTGATCTCCGGCTTTTTGATCTCAAAACACCTTTTTGATGAGCTAAGTGCCAAGACCTTCTCTTTTGCCAATTTCTGGGCAAGACGCGCAAAGCGCATTCTGCCTAGCGCCGTTCTAGTGCTTGGCGCAACTGCGATTGGCGTGCTGACAGTCACCTTGATTCTCGATCGTGCCAATTCCTTCAAGCACCTCATAGCAAGCCTCCTGTTCGCCGAAAACTGGATGCTGGCTGCCGACAGCGTGGACTATCTTGCCGTGGATGACGCCCCTCTTCCTACCCAGCACTATTGGTCACTCTCGGTAGAGGAACAGTTTTACCTGGTTTGGCCAGTGGCCATCTTCTTGATTTGGAAACTTGCTAGGTCTCGTTCTCAAGCCGTGCTTCGCCTAGCAGTTGCAACTATTCTTCTTGTTTCTTTCGGGTATTCGATCCTGGCTTCTTACAACGACCCATCGCCGGCTTACTTCTCAACCTTCACAAGAGTGTGGGAGTTTTGCGCTGGCGCAATCATTGCTCTCATTCCGCGCAAAAAAGAAGGTGGCGGGCAAGTCCTCTATTACTTGGGCTGGTCACTGCTGGTTGCATCGCTGTTTTTGATCACACCAGCATCAGTTTTTCCTGGCTACATCGCGGCTGTTCCTGTCTTGGGCGCTGCTCTTGTGATTTGGACGCGTTCTATTGCCCAGGATCGCGCCATCACGAGCTTGACATCAAAAACAAACGTGCTGATTTCAGACATCTCATTTGCGCTGTATCTCTGGCACTGGCCTGTAATCGTCTTCGCAAACAACCTGAGCGATAAACCTCTCGACAATTTCGCATTGGTCATTCTCCTACTCATCTCTATCGCTCTAGCTTGGCTAACCACCAGGTTTGTCGAGGCACCAATTCGCTTCGGTAAAAGACTTAAGCAAGTGTCGCCACCAAGATTTCTAGCCGCGAGCCTCGTTGGAGTTGCAATCGTGGCCGCCACACTTGGCGGAGGCTGGGTCAAAGTGCAAGCGGATACAGCGGAGGCAATCAAGCACTTTGAGCAACAGAAGCCTCACAACGGGCTGATACCAGATCCGTCACTCGCTTCTTTGGACACCTCTAAGATTGCCACCGGCACTCCATGTGCTTCGTCGGGAAACAACTCAATAATTAAGGTCTGCCACTTTGGATCAAGCCAATCCAAAGTCTCTGTAGCCGTGCTTGGCGACAGCCACATGATGGCAATTTTCCCAGCAGTCCACGAGCTAGCCAAAAAGCGCGGTTGGAGAATCACCACATACGTTAGATCTGCCTGCCCGTTCATGGGTAGGCACTACGTTACCGCTAGCGATCCACGCCAAGAAGGCTGCGACGCTTGGAACGACAAGTTGCGAATCATGCTGGCCAAAGAGCCGCCCTTCGATTTCATGTTCGTGACTGCTAATCACCAAAACACGTTGCTCGGTTCCGACAACTACGGAATCGAAACCTTCGCCATGGCGTGGCGCCCTGAAATCAATCGCGGTTCAAAAGTTATTGCTATTCGCGACGTTCCGATCATGCCCGGCGCACTCGAGTGCTTGCAACGAAATCAGACTGCTCCAGAGGTATGCGCGCAGAGTGCCGACGATGGCATCCTAGGAAAAGACCTCTTGTTTGAGGCAGCTAAGAAGACCGCTGGTGTTTACCCAGTCGATCTGACTTCGACTTTTTGCCCAGATAACAAGTGCCAGATTGCAATCAACGGCTACACGGTGCTGCGCGATCACGGCCACTTGACAGCCACGTTCGCCGCGCAGCTGGCACCTATGATTGAAAAAGAACTCGAGGCACAGTCTGCCTTCGATCGGAAAGGCTGAAGTTGCAGTCCCTCTACTTGAACATTCGAAACTTCGTGTTTGCCCACCTAATGGGGCTTCTAATACTCGCAATCAGCAGTATCTTGGCGGTTTTGATTCTGCTTTGGGTTTCGCTGATCGCGGTGTGGATGGGAGCCGGTTTCGACGGCAATCAGATGGCTCAAATAGCACTCGTTGCTGGGGTAATCGTGTTTTCGCTTGTAGCAATCGCAACATTACTTTTCTCCATAAACAGGTCGCGACTCGACCGAGCACGAGCTTTGGCACTTGAGAATGAAATGGCTCGCAACCTGGTGACCGTGAACGAGTACCGAAAAGCGGTGCTCGACCTGGAGAAGGCCAGTAATGGCAAGTAGCAGCACGCTTAGCCAAGAGACGGTTGACGAGCTTCGCGCCAAATACCCACTACTTTCCTCCTACTCCTTTCTGAGGTTCGTAACCCTTAGAACCAAATCGCCAGTGCTTCTTGACCTTTTGGCTCGCGCAGCCAGTGGCGACCAAGCCAAAACTGCAGCTGAATATGTGAGCAATTTTCGCGAAACTACCATCGATCTCGCTGCTGCTGGTGCGTTTGCTCGTGTTTATGGCCTCAATCTAGGAACAGAACAGGCCAGGGCAGAATCCCTCGAGATATTCGACTTTGTTATCTCTTTGCCGAAGCAAAAAACTAAAGTGACCGAGCTTAAGTACTATTCGTTTTTGCTCATGCATTTCGGGCGAAGCTTGAAGGTAGTCGAGCTCTGGAAGAAAAAAGCCAAGGTAACCGTCAACAAGAGAATATTCGACATCGTGACCACCTATGAGCTGCAACCCAGTGAGTGGTTTGCAAAGTTTCAGGCTTTGTTCGGCAAAATCGGTGAGTATCTTGCGCCTGTAGAACCTGGGACGAACGCGTTCCGAACCCTAGCTCCTAGCGACGCTGTTAAAAAGGTGCAGGGTGACTCACTGGTATCGGTGATTATGACCACGTACAAGCCTGGCGCAGATGCCGAGCACGCAATCAACTCGATCCTCGCCCAGAGCTACCAGAACTTCGAACTCATAATCGTGGACGATGGCTCTGGCGCCCAGTTCCACGCGCTTCTCGAAGAGTTTGCAAACAAGGATGATCGAATTCGTCTCGTGCTGCTCGAAAAGAACGTAGGCACCTACGGCGCTAGAAATGCCGGCTGGCTGCACGCCAACGGTCGTTACCTCACCGGACAAGACTCGGATGACTGGGCGCACCCGCTGCGACTAGAACTTCAGGTCAAAAACCTCGATGAAAACCCACACCTAGTAGGCAACTGGTGCCAGGGAGTGCGAGTGAACGAGCACCTTCAGATAGACATTCGCGACGGCAACGCTCCGCTGCGTCGCGGCCAGAACTCGGTGGCGGTATCAATGATGATTCGCATGAGCCCAGCATTGCTGCGACTAGGTTTTTTCGATGCAGCTCGCAAGGCGGCCGATAGCGAGTACATCCAACGTCTCCGAACAGCATTCGGCAGCAATTCTTTTGTTGAGATTCAAGAAATTCTTTACATCATTCAAGCCCGGTACGACTCGCTTTCGCGCACCGATTTCACTCCAGGATGGCGCCACCCGAACCGTCAGATGTATGCGTCCATGTATTCACGCTGGCACAAGACCCTCGACATTCTCACAAACCCGGCGTACTTCATGCCGCTCACCGGCAATCGCAGTTTTCCTGCTCCATTTGCCTTCACTCCAGAAGCCAAACGTGGGGTGCAGCGCAAGTTTGACCTCGTAGTTATGGGTGATTTCTTCTGGGCCTCAGAGCAGCACAGCTGGCTTGTAAAAAGACTCAAGGCTGCTGTTCGTGAGGGCAAGTCGGTCGCGTTCGTGCAAGTTTCAAGCCCCTTCGCGACAGCCATCCGAGTGGGCAAGTTGAGCGAGGAAATCTTCAAGTTGTACGAATCCTGGGCGATCGATTTTGTGGCCCTGGACGACCAGAACGTAACCATCCAAGAGGTACTCACCACCACGGAGTTCTTAGCCTTCGGAGAACCGGTGCCCTCAAACCTAGTTGCGAAGACCTTGACGGTGGGGGTCTTTGCCGATCGATCACAGGGTATCGACGAAGTGGCCGAAACACACGCTCAGACGATCTTTCCGAAGGCAAAACTCACTTACGAGAACGTTTAGTCACCTAGAATATAGGCACGGAAGCGTGCCGGAGCGGCCGAACGGAACAGTCTTGAAAACTGTCGTAGTTAATAGCTACCGTGGGTTCAAATCCCACCGCTTCCTCCACAGAAAAAGACCCAGCATTTCGCTGGGTCTTTTTTGATTCGAGCGCTGAGCGCGCTAGCGCTTGATGTCTGGTTCTAGGTAAATCACGCGCGCCGCGGGAACTGCGGCTCGAATCGATGCCTCAGCATCGTTGATGATCGCGGCAATCTGTTTGCCAGATGCATTTGCGGCAACGGCGATCTTGGCACCAACCAGCAGCTCTTCTGGCCCCAGGTAAAGAGTCTTCATGTGAATGACCGACTGAACGCCAGGAGTTGCCTCGAGCGCGCTGCGAATGTGACCAGAGTCTTCGGCCGAAGCGCCTTCGCCAACCAACAAGCTTGAAGTCTCAAGACCAAGAATCACGGCAACCAGAACCAGCAGCACACCAATGGCCAGGGTGCCGATGGCATCCCAGATTGCATTGTGCGTGAGAACGGTTAGCCCAACGCCACCGAACGCCAAAACCAAACCGATCAGAGCGGCGAGGTCTTCGAGCAGGATCACGGGTAGCTCTGGGC
>Ga0209088_10002485_pt1 | contig 11275 bp, 10 predicted proteins | sample S_140625_EF_Meta_FD_187324 | JGI IMG/M metagenome (GOLD analysis project Ga0209088, IMG submission 187324) | Freshwater microbial communities from Lake Simoncouche, Canada to study carbon cycling - S_140625_EF_MetaG (SPAdes) (version 2) | ecosystem: Environmental > Aquatic > Freshwater > Lake ...
CATCTGATGTTGAAGATTGGAATGCTTTATTTGATTATGATCCTTATTTTGGCAGACTACCTCCTGGTTGGGAAGGTAAATAGGACTTGACAAGTCTTTATAATTCCTATATAATGTTGTAATGTTTCGTAACAAAACGGAAAATGACTGTAACGACTAATGATCGCGGGCAACAAAATATGTTTGCGCGTGAACCTAAGATGTACATCTCTGATGAAGATGCCATTAAGTATGGGATGATGACACATAACGAACGCGCAGAGCTTGCCAACGGAAAATTTGCAATGCTTGGATTTGTTGCCGCAATTATATCTTATGCGACAACAGGACACCTCTTTTTTGGTGTCTTCTGATGTCCGAAGTTATTTTTACAACAACGAGTGTCGCCTTTTTTATATTGTTGGCGCACTCAATCAATCAACTTTCAGAAACTTATTAAGGAGAACTAAAATGAAATTCGGATGGACACCTGAGGCAGAACTTCTCAATTCTCGCCTGGCAATGCTTGGTTTCGTAATCGCAGTGGGAACTTATCTCACAACTGGTCAAATTATTCCAGGTGTGTTTTAAAATCCTAACAAAATAAGCAATAATACCTACTCCTATGCTAAATACGAGTGGGGAACACAATATTTCAAATGATAATCGTAGAATTTTCTTTTGCTATACTCTTTTCTTTAGTTGTAATAAAGGCAGCATTTGCAAAATAATTTTAAATCCTCTTCTATATAAAGAAGAGGATTTTTTATTATGTCTAAGAATCAGATTACGAAAGATGAAATGAAAGTTCAGTTGGAGAAGTTAAAGACTGAACTTTATAATGAAAAAACTTATGATGGCAAGGAACTTGCTCATAAGTATCTCAACAAGGTACTGGACAAAATAGAGCAATATAGGGTATAATAAATATCAGTACGTGAAAAGATAGCAAGAATACGTGTCCCTTAAGAAACCTTCGGAATTATTTGAGCAAAGGAGAAATAAATCTCTTGCGGATAAACTTGCTCAGAAAAAACTGCAAGAAGAGTTGGAACTATCAAATAAAAAAATTGCATCTCCGAAAGAATTATTTGGAATAGTAGATGAAGTAGAGGAAGTACGAGAAGAAATAGTTGAAGAAGTAGGAGAAGAAATAGTTGAAGAAGTAGGAGAAGAAATTGTAATTGATCCTTATCTTGAGGAGATTGAATTACTAAGGAATGATCTGGAAAGAGTATCCCTTTCAATTCCTGAAGAAACTGATCTTACTAAAGTATTTCAAGATATTCAGATACTTAGAAATAGAATTGATAATATCCCAAACCAAAAGGACTATACTGGAGATATTCAATCTATTCGTGAAGAACTTGCAAGAGTTGAAGGTAGTATTCCAGTACCTGAAGTTTTTGATCCTTCCGACTTATATGAAAATATTTCAGCACTTAAAAATAAGTTACAGGAAGTTCGTTCAGAAATTCCTACAATTCCAGAACCAATTCTTTATGATTATCAGTTAGATCAACTGAAAGAAATGGTTGTGGATGTTCGTAATAGCATCCCAGTTGTTCCTGAAATTAGATATTACGAAAATGAACTGAATGAAATCATCAATGCAATTGAAGAAGTTCGTTCTGAAATTCCAGTTGTACCTGAAATCAAATATTATGATAATGAGATTTCTACAATTGAATCACGTCTTGTAGAAATTCAAGAGTTAATTCCAACCGTCAAGTATTATGATGATGAACTTGATATTCTGGATCAAAAGATTGCAAATGTTAAAGAATCTATTCCTGTAGTTCCAGAAGTCAAGTACTATGATAAGGATGTAAAGGAACTCAAAGAACAGATTGCTTCCGTTAAGAAATCAATTCCAGAAGTCAAGTACTATGATAAAGATGTAAAAGAACTCAGAAAAGAGATTACTTCTGTTAAAGAATCTATTCCAGAAGTTAAGTATTATGATGAGGATATCCAAGGTCTGAATGAAGAAGTTCAAGATCTTTATAAGAAAGTCTCATCAATAAAAATTCCAGATCAAGATAAGTATATAAGAGAAGTCAAAGGTTTATACTCATCCTTTGAAGAGAAAAATCATAGACTTCTTGAAAAGATTAATTATCTTGAAGAAGTTTTTGAGAAGTTTAATGAAGAAACTCTTACTGAAGGATTGCTGGATGATCCACCTGAGTTTAAAAACTCTGACCCATTAACACCATTAGATCAAAACTTTGTAACTCTTACTCAGCTTCAAGAGCACTATCGTTTATTCATTAATCGTATTCAACAGCAACTTGCCTCCATCGGTGGTGGTGGTGAAACACGCCTGGAGTTTCTTGATGATATTGATAGAGATAGTGCAAAGGTTAATGGTAGATTTTTAAAGTATGATGCTGCATCTGGTAAATGGATTGGTGCATTGGGTGGAGCAGGTGGTTCTCAAACACTTGATGATACCTTAGGACTTGGTAATACTTCCAGTCTTGGAATGTCTGTTGGATTAACAACAGTAACTAAATTACTTGTTGATCCTATCGGAAGTGGAACAACATTTACTGAAGATTTGGTCGTCAAAGGTAATGCAAGAGTTACTGGTATTCTTTCAATTGGTACTGGAACAATTACATTAGACCCAAATGATAATGCAATTGTTCTTGCTGATGTGAAAATCCGTAGAGATAATTCAACTGGTAATGTTAGATTTTTAGATACTCAAGGAAATTTAACTACTATTATTGTAAATACAGTAACAGTGGGTTCTGGAAATTCTTCTGTATCATTAGTATCAGATAATGGTAAAATAGTAGTTGCAAATAATAACGGCAATGTTGTTGCTGATGTCGGTATAACATCAACAACATCAATAAACACCACTGGGATTATTACAGCATCTTCTTTTGTTGGTGATGGATCACGTCTTACTGGTCTTACTGCAATTGGAACATCAATTCCATTATCCGCAATTACTGATGTTAATACTTCTAATTTGACTGGTATTAGCACTGATTATATTATGGTTTATGATCCAACTGTTCCTGGATTTAAGTTTGTAAATCCCAAAACTTATTTTGGTATTAATAACGACTTTAATACTTCTCCAGATATTGATGATTATGGTTCATATTGATAATATAAATAAAAAAAACATAAAGTGTAAAAAGTAATGGCAAATAGACTTCAGATTAAAAGGGGTACTACTGCTCCTGGAAATATTTTTTATGCTGGCGAACCAGTATATAATGAAACTGGTAAAATTCTGTATATTGGTGATGCTGGTGGAACTGGAACTGGTGCAGGAAGTTCAGTAGCTAGTTATGCTACTTATGCTGCATCATTGGAGATGCTTTATAAGTCATCTTCAGCAGATTCTGGTGCGATTAGATTTTATGAAGATACTGATAATGGTACTAATTTCATTACACTTAAGGCACCTTCTGCAGTTACATCAAATATCACTTTAACTCTTCCAGATAGTGATGGGGATAGTGGTAATGTTCTTATCACTGATGGAAGTGGCAATCTTTCGTTCTCGGCTCCATCAGCATCAAGTTTTACACTTGCTGCCGATAGTGGTACTAATGATACATTTAATACTGGAGAAACTCTTACATTTTCTGGTGGAGAAGGTATTGATACTGCAGTCACAAATAATACCATCACAATTTCAGCAGAAGATGCAACAAGTAGTAATAAAGGTATTGCATCTTTTAACTTAACTGACTTTACCGTAACTTCTGGTAACGTTGTTGTAAATGCAGAAAGAATTCAGGATATTGTTGGTACAGCAATTACAACTGGAACACAAACACGCATCACTGTTCAATATGACGATGTAAATGGCGAATATGATTTTGTTGTTGATAATGATCTTGCAAATTATAGCAATACAACTTCTGCTTTCATTACTGCAGCATCAACTTCAACATTAACAAATAAAACTTTTGATGCAAACGGAACTGGAAACTCACTTTCCAATGTAGAAGTTGCTGACTTTGCTGGTTCTGCAATTATAACTGCTGCTGAAGGAGTAGGTAGTAATAATAACGATACATCAATTCCTACAACGGCTGCAGTAAAAGCATATGTAGATGCTGTTGATGTAACAACATCTCTTGCTGCTGATACTGGAACTGGAACTGTCTCTACAGCACAAACATTGACAGTTAGTGGTACTGCTAATGAAATTGAAACTTCAGTTTCTAATCAGACAATTACCATCGGTCTTCCAAATAATGTAACTATTGGTAATGACTTAACGGTTACCAGAGACTTAACGGTTAGTGGAAACCTTAGAGTTGTTGGTACTGCGGTTACGTTTGAAACTCAGACAGTAAGAGTAGAAGATAGATTACTTGAACTTGGTCTTATCAACAATGCTGCTCCTACCGTTGCAACTACGTGGGACACTGGTGTTGCATTTAACTATTTCCAAACATCTGCGAAGAAGTCTGGTCTTGTTTGGTTGAATAATCAGTTTATGGCTATGCTTTCCGAACTTTCGGATGGAGGTGGTACTGATTCAGATAGTCCCCAAATTACTGCAACTACTTATGCACCTGTTGCTGCTGGTGGACTTTATATTGGTGGAATTGCTTCTGGAAATGAGGTAATAAATAGTTCACAAGCAGCAGTCAATCTTACTTTTGATGGGGGTTCTTATTAATAGTGTCTACTGAAATTAATCTTGAATATGGTGATGTTTTAAAAGCATATCAAGCAAAAACAAACGAACTTTTAACACAACTTATAACAGCAGAGGCAAGACTAAATGCCTCTGCTGGACTTATTGCTAAACTTAGTGTTAAAATAGAAGAATTGCAACAAGAAAATATCAAACTACAAAAGTTATCAACCAAAGGTAAAAAACCCGTAATCAATACTACTGATACTACTGATACTATTATTGACTACAATTAATATAATCCATTGTTTATTTTATAATGCCTAATATTTTTAAACCAAAAAGATCAACCACTGCTAATTTAATTCCAAATACATCCAATCTTGCTGATGGTGAATTGGCTGTAAACATTGCAGATCAAAAGATTTATGTTCGTTCTGGAGGTAGTATCGTAACGGTTGCAGATGTTGGTGGTGGTGAAGGAGATTCAAATATTGATGCGGGAGCACCGAATAGCGTTTACGGGGGAATTCCTGTGATTGATGGTGGGGTTCCCTAAATATGGCACAACAAATTCAATTTAGAAGAGGTACTGCTGCTGAATGGGCTGCCGCTAATCCGATACTCGCCCAAGGGGAACTTGGAATAAATCTTGATGGGAATAGACTTAAGATTGGTACAGGTCTTACAAGTTGGAATTATCTTGATTATACTGCAGTTTTTGACGTAATAGTTCAGTCACCAACTGCTCCAATTGTTTATCCAACATTTGCTAATGCTTCTGGAACAACTTCTATTGGTATTGCTTCTACTGGTTCTACAAGTGTTGTTTATATTCCGTCCAGTGGAAATCTTGGAATAGGGACAACAAATGCAACATCAAAATTAACTGTTGCTGGTAACTTATTAGTAACTGGAATCATAACTGCAACAGACTTTAACTCCGCATCTGATATTAGACTTAAGGAAAATATTCAAAAGATTGATAATCCAATTGATAAGATTATCAAAATTGATGGTGTTAGATTTGATTGGAAGTCTGACAATAAACCTTCAATGGGTGTAATCGCACAAAACATTGAAGAAGTATTACCAGAACTGGTAAGTGGTGGGGAGAGTAAGACGGTTAATTATAACGGTATTATTGGACTATTGATTGAGTGTGTCAAAACTCAACAAGAACAGATTGATGAATTAAACAGACGACTTGATGAGTTACCTAAAAAGAGAACTAGAAAGTCGTCTAAATAAAGTATATTACCCAGTGGAAACACGAAGACGGTAGATGGCAATTAAAATTTCAAATTCTACTATCATTGATGATAGTAGAAATATAGGTGCTGCTGGTATTGTAACTGCACAATACTACTACGGAGATGCGTCCAATCTCTCCAAAAACTTTCCATTGGTAACAAATGTTTTATATGTCTCAAAAAATGGAAACGACGCAAATCCAGGAACAAGACTCTCCGAACCAAAAGCAACCATCGCAGGAGCAGTTGGAGCAGCAACATCAGGAACTGTTATTAAAGTTAGTTCTGGGACTTATATAGAGAACAACCCAATTGCACTTCCAGATCAAGTAAGTATTGTAGGAGATAGTTTAAGAGAGGTCACAATTACTCCACAAAATACTGGAGATCTCTTTTATGTTGGAGCAGGAAATTATATTGCAGAGATGTCCTTTGTAGGAGCTGCAGACACAGGAGCAATAGTTTCATTTAATCCAAACGATCAAAGATACATTAATCAGTCTCCGTATATTCAAAACTGCACCAATTTTATTCCAAATAGTATTGGACTGAAAATTGATGGGAAGAATGCACTTGGACCATTAAAATCAATGGTTCTTGACAGTTACACTCAATACAATCAAGGTGGTATTGGTGCATCAATTACTAATGAGGGATACGCCCAATTGGTTTCATTGTTTACCATCTGTAATGATGTTGCAGTATATTGTGGAACTGGTGGCGCTTGTGACTTAACAAACTCCAACTCATCATTTGGTAATTATGGTTTTGTTGCGGATGGAGTAAGTCCATTAAAATATACTGGAATTAATACAAGTTATGCAAGTGAAAATAGCGATACTTTTGCTCTAAATCTAAGCACTCCAACATTAAACATTACCAATGCTTCTTATGATAATAGCACTGGTATTTTAACAGCATATACTTCAACAGCACACAATTTCTCTGTTGGAATGGGTATAAGTATTGCAGGACTTGGATTTACTTGTCCTTATGAAGTAGGAACGCGATATTATCCCAGCGGACAGAAAGGATATATTTTTGAAATTAAAACAGTTGCGCCAGGAAGATACGTTGATTCTTATAATTTGATTCAAGCAAATAGAACTGAAATTATTGATAAGTCTTTGGCTGCAATTGCAATTAGTTACCCAGATTTTTATTTTCCAGGAGATCCCCAAACAACACAATATTCAAGATTTTATGATTCGTATAGATTAATACAAAAAAATAAATCGGTAATTGTAAATTCTACGTGGACTCAGGTATCTACTGCATATCCCGGTATTTCTACAACACAAACTAAATGTAAAAGAGATCTTGGATATTTTGTAGATGCAATTTCTACCGACATATTTACTGGTGGAAATTCTTATATAATTACCTTTACAAAAAAATATTTTACTGGAGCAGGAGTTCCAATTTCAAATGGATTGGTTGGTGAAGAAACCGAATCCGTATATGCATTTAATTATGCTGCGGGATTGATGAAGAATGCAATTACCAATACCCTTGTTGGTGCAGCATATTCTGATTTAACACTTACTGTTGATCCATTAACTGGATCTAATACTTCGCCGTCCTCTTGTGCGGATGTTAGAAGTGCAATTGATACTTTAACTTTAATTGCAACTCAAGCAATTTCTGGTGGAAATTTAAGTACATTAAACGCCATTACCATAAACAATGGAATATTTGTTGCGGGTGAAAGTAAGTGTCGTAGAGATATTGGATATATTGTAGATGCTATTTCTTTAGATGTTAGAGATTATACAAATAGAAATATTCTTGCAGCAACAAAAGCATATTTTAATGCAAATGGAAGTCCAATTAGTAATGGATTAGTTGGTGAGGAAGGTCCATCAATTGTCGGATTTAGTTCAGTCGGTTACTATTGTAAGCAAGCAATTACCAATCAATTAAATGCAAGAGACCTTACAATTGCTGCTGATCCCGTAACTGGATTTAATACTGATCCATTATCCTGTGCGAATGTAAGAACCAACATTGATACACTTGTTGGAATTATCACCACATTTATTGGTCAAGGTAATTTGACTGGACTTCCATCAGTCTCTACTGCAAGCACAGTATTTACAATGAATGTTGGTGTTTCAACTCAATCACATACTTATGTTCCCAATACTGGAACTGTAAAGATAAATGCGATTCGCCCATTTGACGGACAATCTGTATATTTTGGTGACTTATATAATAGCGTTGGAAAAATAATTGTTGGTTCTGGTGGAACTGGTTATACATCAGCACCTACAATAACTATTGATCCACCATCTACAAGTTGGGGAATACAAGCAACAGTAGTTCCAGAAGTTAGAAATGGCACCATAACAGCAATTAATATTATATCCAATGGTAGAGGATATACATCACTTCCAAAAATTACTGTAAGTTCTCCAAATGTTGGAGTAAATACTGCAACATTAACTGCTGAATTATTACCAACTTATTATTTTATACAAAGTGCAACACCAATTTCATCTGGAATTTCTACAATTACTGTAACTGAAAATGTTCCTTATGTAGTTGGTGTTGGAACTATGGTCTCATTCTTTAAACAAAGTAGGGTCTTGGCATCAGGTCACTCATTTGAATACATAGGTTCAGGAACTACGATTGCAACTTGCTTACCATCAACTGGTGGTGTTGCAATTCAGGATAATGAAGTTGATATGAGAAATGGTGGATTGGCCGTGTATACAAGTACGGATCAATCTGGTAATTTTAGAATTGGGGAAGGAGTTGCAATTAATCAACAAACTGGCACCGTTTCTGGTGCTGCATATACAAAGAGTTTATTTTCAACATTAACACCATACATTCTAGCATTAGGAGGAGGAGAATAAAATGGCATTAGCACTTAATGTATTTAAAACAGTTACAAAGGTTGCAACAACAAATGCAGTCGGAATTTATACTGCACCAACTGGATATACAGGAGTTGTTCTTTTGGCTCAGGCAGCAAATATTGGTAACGGAACTCAAACGGTTTCTTTTTCGCACCAAAGATCTACATCAGGAATTGCAGTCACAACTGAAATCTTAAAGAACTTTCCAGTTGCTGCAAGTGACACTGCTAATTTACTTGCTGGTAAACTTGTTCTTGAAAGTGGAGATGTTCTTGTTCTTTCTGCAAGCAGTGGAACAGATGTTAAATTTCTTGGAAGTATTTTAGAGACACTTAACTAATAACTAAAATGGCAAAATATACCAGCGGCAGACAAAAAAACTTAAAAGTAGGATTATCTTCTTACAGTGAAAATTTAACTTCACTGGAAGTAATCGGTAAGGTTGGCATTGGAACTACAAATGCAACTTCAAGTTTATATGTCGTTGGTGATGAATATGTAACTGGTGTTGTAACTGCTACAACATTCTATGGAACTTTTAGTGGTAATGCATCATCAGCAACATATGCCACTAATGCTGGAATAGCAACCTACGCAACTAATGCTGGAATAGCAACCTACGCAACTAATGCTGGAATTGCTACTTATGCCACCAATGCTGGAGTAAGCACTTACGCAACTAATGCTGGTGTAGCAACCTATGCAACATCGGCAGGAATTGCAACTTATGCTACCAATGCTGGTGTTGCTACTTATGCAACTAATGCTGGAATTGCTACTTATGCCACCAATGCTGGTGTTGCTACCTATGCTACTAATGCTGGTATTGCAACTTATGCACCTAATTCAGGAATATCAACATCAGTCATTGGTGGTATTGCATCAGTTACTCAACTTAATGTTTCTGGTGTTTCTACATTAGGTATTACATCAGTAACAAATTTAACAGCACAACAACTTAATGTTTCTGGTGTTTCTACATTAGGTATTACATCAGTAACAAATTTAACAGCACAACAACTTAATGTTTCTGGTGTTTCTACATTAGGTATTGCATCAGTTACTCAACTTAATGTTTCTGGTGTTTCTACATTAGGTATTGCATCAGTTACTCAACTTAATGTTTCTGGTGTTTCTACTTTTGTCGGAATAACAACTCATATTGCATCTTTATTTGGAACTAACGCAAGCTTTATTGGTGTTGTTACTGCCACTACATTTTATGGTAACTTAGTTGGTTATGCCGATAGAGCAGGAATTGCTACTTATGCGACTAATGCTGGTATAGCAACTTATGCAACATCAGCAGGAATTGCAACTTATGCAACCTCATCAGGAATTGCTACTTATGCACCTAATGCTGGTATTGCTACCTATGCTACCAATGCTGGTATAGCAACACAAGCAACCAAACTTCAAAATTCAAGAACCTTTGAGATTACTGGTGATATTGTTGGTGCTGCAGTAACATTTGATGGGACTGGAAATGTATCTATTGCCGCAACTATTCAACCAAATTCTGTTGCTCTTGGTTCTGATACAACTGGTGATTACGTTCAATCAATTACTGGTACTGCAAATCAGATTAGTGTAAGTGTAACCTCTGGTGAAGGTTCTACACCAGTAATTTCTATTCCAAGTAATCCAACACTTCCTGGAAATGTAACGATTGCAAATGACCTTCAAGTTAATAATAATCTGAATGTAACTGGAAACATTACGATTGGTGGAACAACAGGTTATATTCTGGTAGAAAACTTTAGAGTTTCTGACGCAGATATTATTCTTGGATTTACAACTAATATATCTGGTAATGAAAATTCTAATGATACCACTGCAAATCACGGTGGTATTGCGGTTGCATCTACGGAAGGTTCACCACTTGTCAATCTTAACATTGCTGGTATTGAGACACTTCCCCCCACATATAAGAAAATTATGTGGTTTAAGGCAGGTGCTTTTGCTGGACTGAATACTGATGCTTGGTTATTTAATTATGGCGTTGGTATTGGAAGTACTCAAGTACCTAATGGAGTTCGTCTGGCTGTTGGTGGAGTTCACGTTACTGATAATACTGTAACTGCAACAACATTTAGTGGATCTTTAACAGGAACTGCAACATCAACTACAAATATTCCAAATCTTACTGGCGATGTAACATCTAATAATACTGCAACAACATTAGCAACTGTTAATAGCAATGTTGGAACTTATGGTGATGCGGGAGCAATTCCAAGAGTTACTGTAAATGCAAAAGGACTTGTAACTGGTGTAACAACTGTTGCTCCTAATGATGGACAACTTTCTCTTGGCGTTTCTGGTACTGGACTTTCTGGTTCTGCTACATTTACTGCAAATCAACCAGGTTCTTCTACATTTACAGTAACTTCTAATGCAACTGATGCGAATACGGTATCGGCAATTGTTGCTCGTGATGCATCTGGTAATTTTAGTGCAGGAACAATCACTGCTAATTTGACGGGAACTGCCACTACTGCAACTAATCTTTCAAATGCTGCCAATATAACTACTGGCACTATAAATTCTGCAAGACT
>Ga0209088_10002488_pt1 | contig 11270 bp, 14 predicted proteins | sample S_140625_EF_Meta_FD_187324 | JGI IMG/M metagenome (GOLD analysis project Ga0209088, IMG submission 187324) | Freshwater microbial communities from Lake Simoncouche, Canada to study carbon cycling - S_140625_EF_MetaG (SPAdes) (version 2) | ecosystem: Environmental > Aquatic > Freshwater > Lake ...
CAACGGCCCCGGCTCGAAGATCGGCGGCATCCTGGAGGTGGACATCCCGCGGCCCCGCCAGCGGATGACCGTGGTGCACCACCCGAGCTACTACAGCCTGCGCTCGGAGATCATCTACTTCCTCAACCGCCAGAAGCGGGTCAAGCAGTGGCAGGCCAAGCCCCAAAAGGTGCTGGCCCGCCACGGCCTGGAAAAGGTGAATCTCGATCTGGGCTTCGTGCCCCTGGCGGCCTGCGCGCCGCTGGCGGTGGCCGAGGCCAAGGGCCTGTTCGCCAAACACGGTCTCGACGAGGTGAAGCTGGTGCGGGAAACCAGCTGGCGCGGGGTCACCGATGGCCTGGTGGATGGCACCCTCGATGCGGCCCTGATGCCTTCCGGCATGCCCGCCTGGATGACGGCGGGAGGACACGGCGGCACGCCGATTCCGGTGGTGAGCGCCCTCACCCTGAGCCGCAACGGCAACGGCATCACCCTGTCCCGTCGGCTCGCCGAGGCGGGCGTCCACAACGTGGACGACTACCGGGCCTGGCTGCAGAGCCACAACCGCGAACCCCATACCCTCGGCATCGTGCATCCGGCTTCGATGCACAACCTGCTGCTGCGCTACTGGCTGGCCGCCCACGCGATCGACCCCGACCGCGACGTGCACCTGCAGACCCTGCCGCCGGCCCAGATGCTCGCTGACCTCAAGGACGGCAGCATCGACGGCTTCTGCATCGGCGCCCCCTGGCTGGATCGGGCCGTGGCCGACGGCCATGGCTTCACCGTGGCGGGCGACCTGGCGATCTGGCCGGGCCACCCCGGCAAGGTGCTGGGGGTGCGGGAGAACTGGGCCCTGGCCTACCCCAACACCCACATCGCCCTGGTGAAGGCCCTGCTGGAGGCCTGCGTCTACTGCGCCGAACCGAAGCACTGGCCGGAGCTGAGCGAGTTGCTCAGCGATCGCCGCTACCTGGGCATGAAGAAGGAGGTGATCTGGTTCAGCGAAGCCAGCCCCGACGGCGACAGCATCGTGCCCCATCACCTGTTCTTCGGCGATGGTGTCAACCGCCCGAGCCGCAGCGAGCACCTCTGGATCCTCACCCAGCTGGCCCGCTGGGCGGAGATTCCCTTCCCCCGCAACTACGTGGAGATCCTCGAGCGGATCTGCGCGGTGGGGGTGTTCAGCACCGCCGCCCGTGAACTGGGGCTGAAGGATGTGAGCTACCAGCGTGGGCCGATCGAACTGTTTGATGGCCGGCCCTTCAACACCGAGGACCCGATCGACTACCTCAACGCGGTGTCGGTGCATCGCAACTTCAGCGTGGCCGAGATCCCGATCGGCCAGCCCCGGCCCCTGGGCAGCTGATCGGGTGGGGCTGAGGGCGGCCCAACCCTTCGCGGCCTCTGGCCTCTTGGGTCGTTCGCTCGCCACCGTTTGTGCTGCATCCAACGGTTCTCCAAACACCGGTTCGTCCTTCGACCGGTTCTCCCAGCCGCCGCTGTTTCGATTCACTGATCTCCTCCTCCTTCCAACTCCTTCTTCCAACTTCACCCTCTGCAACCTGCCCCCGATGTCCACCACAGCCCCCTTCGCCTCAGCCCCGATATCTGCCGCAGGCAACGCCCCTCCCCTGCTGCGCTTTGAACAGCTCAGCAAGGTCTACGCCACACCGCGCGGGCCCTATCCCGTGCTGGAGAACATCAACCTGGAGGTGGCCCAGGGGGAATTCGTCTGCGTGATCGGCCACTCCGGCTGCGGCAAATCCACCCTGCTCAATATGGTTTCCGGCTTCGCCACCCCCAGCTCCGGCCAGGTGCTGCTGGAGGGCAAGCCGATCACCAAGCCAGGCCCGGACCGGATGGTGGTGTTCCAGGGATACGCCCTGCTGCCCTGGCTCACGGCCTACGACAACGTGCATCTGGCGATCGATGCGGTGAACCCCAACCTGCCGGAATCCCAGAAGCGCGAGATCGCCCTGGAGCACCTGGCCATGGTGGGACTCACCGAAGCGGCCGACAAGAAGATCACCCAGATCTCCGGAGGCATGAAGCAGCGGGTGGCCATCGCCCGGGCCCTGTCGATCCGACCGGAGGTGCTGATCCTTGATGAACCGTTCGGCGCCCTCGATGCGATCACCAAGGAGGAGCTGCAGGAGGAGCTACTCAAGATCTGGAACACCCAGAAATGCACCGTGCTGATGATCACCCACGACATCGACGAAGCGCTGTTCCTGGCCGACCGGCTGGTGATGATGACCAACGGGCCCGCAGCCGGCATTGGCGAGGTGCTGAGCATCGATTTCCCCCGGCCCCGCAGCCGCGAGGAAATCATGGAAAACCCCCGCTACTACGAACTGCGCAACAGCGCCCTCGACTTTCTCTACAACCGTTTCGCCCACGATGAGGACGAAGCCTGAGCTCTGCTCCCAGCCCCCGCCCACAACAAGACCCGGAGGGTCACCACGCTCCGGGTCTTGGTCCTGAAGCGATTTCGGCCGGATTGGTGAAGCCCGGCTCCTCGCTGCGGATCTTCGGCAACAGCACGGTGAATCTCTGGGAGATGCGCTCCAGAGGCGAGCGATGTGGCGCTAAACCAGCGGGTGGGGGAGCGCCCCTTCCGTGAGCGCTCCGATGGTCCGCGGCGCCACCCTGCTGCTGGTGACCCACCAGATCGGGGCGATCATCCCGGAAATCAGCCGTTGCGTTCTGCTGCGCCAGGGACGGCGGGTGGTTGGGGATGGAAGCGCGGCGGACCTGCTGCAGGCCGAGCCCCTCAGTGCCCTGTTTGACACACCCCTGACGGTGGCGACCTTCGGAGGGTAGCGCCAAGTGCTGCCAGCCGCTGCAGACCCCTGAAGGGCAGCAGTAACGGGGAGCGCTAACGCAATCCGCAGCAATCCGCTGAATCAATACATCAGGGCGCCGTACAAGTCGCTATGCAATTAACGGGGTAAGCCCAGGGAAAGCGTTACAGTATTGCTGAACGCAATGGGGCCACTTCGATGCCGCCAACCATGCTCACTGGGGCCGATCTGCTGGCCAAAGTCAAAGAGCTCGGCGATGCCACCAAGGCGGAGCTTGTGCGGGCAGCCGGCTACCTCAGCACCAAAAAAGACGGCACCGAGCGCCTGAACTACACCGCCTTCTACGAAGCCCTGCTGGAGGCCAAGGGCATGAATCTGGGCGAGCGATCCAACAAAGAACCTCAACGGCCCGGCCGCAAGCTGAGCTATGCCACCAAGGTGCAGTTCAACGGCAACCTGATGGTGGGCCGGGCCTACACCGACCTGCTCGAGCTCCAACCCGGCGATGCCTTCGAGATCAAACTGGGCCGCAAACAGATCCGTCTGGTGCCGGTCGGCGCCAGCGATGACGACGACTGAAGCCCACAAACGCTGCCACCGTTTCTGAGCAGCATGGCCATGGATCCAGCCTGAGGTGCTGCCGTGATTGGCCTGGAGCTTGTTGCCGCAAGGAAGAGATGGCGAGCGGGGCTGCTGGCCCTGATGCTCGGGGGTGCCTGCACCTTCGGACCGGGGGGCGCCGCGCCGGCCGGAGCCGAGGGATGGCATGGCTCCGCCGTGCGCCCCGGGATGGCGGGAGGGAGCTGCGGCGCGGGCTGGATGGGACAGGGCCCCACCGATCGGCGCTTCATCGTGATGATGATTCCCCACCACGAGGGGGCCATCGCGATGGCGGATCTCGCCCTGAACCGGGCCCGCCGGTCCGAAATCAGGGCCCTGGCCACGCGGATCAAAGTGAGCCAGGCCAGCGAGAACGACCTGATGCGCCGCTGGTACCGGCAGTGGTACGGCCAGGAGGTTCCCGCCCCAACGGCGGCAACGCTTCAGGAGCGACCCGGAGGTCCCGGAGGGGCAATGGGCATAGGCGGTGCCATGGGCATGGGGATGGGCGGCATGGGCATGGGCGGCACCATGGGCCTGAATCAGTGCGGCGCCACCGGCCTCAGCGCCCTCGCACCAGGCCCGAATTTCGAGCGAGGCTTCCTCGATCGGATGATCCACCATCACCAGATGGGCGTGATGATGGCCGCCATGGCGCTGGGCACCACCCAACACCCGGAGCTTCGCCGGCTGCAGGAGGCCATGGTGCGGGTGCAGAGCGAGGAGATCCGCCAGATGGTCCAGTGGTCTGGGAACTGGTATGGCCAGGCACCCTGAACGGCGGGGCGCTCAGAGAAGCGCGCGAACGCTGTCCACCTTGTCGTCGAGGCTCTGATCGCGGTCGGTGCGGGTGTTAATCGTCACCGTGGTGAAGATGCGCGGGCAGTCCATGGCATGCAGGGCCGCATGACAGGACTCAATCGCCGCGAACACCGGAGCCCACTCCCCCTCGATGGCGGTGCCGTTGGGATGGAGACGGATCGTGAGGCCCGCCTCGCTGAGCACCTTTTGGCAGGCGGCCACATAGGGAGCCAGGTGCACCCCCACCCCGATCGGCACCACACACAGATCAACGATGACCTTCACAGCCCCACCTGCCGCAACAGTGCCATTCTGGAAGTCGTCGACCCGAAGCGGTTGGCGAACTGCACGTTTGGGCTTGCTGGCAAGCTGGTGCCAATCGATGGATGGAACCATGCTTCGCTGGGTGAGCCCTTGGGCGCTTCTCTCGATCCTGGCCGTTGGATCCGGCTCCGTTCTTGGGGCAACTGATTGGGCTCGCCCGGTTAACGCGGCGCCTAGGGCCGAGGTCCCTGGATCAGGGGGGTGGGTGAAGACCGAGCTCTACCTCGGGGGCATCCAAGGGGGAGGCCAGACCGTGAGCGAAGAGGAGTGGTCAGGATATCTGACCAAGGTGCTGACCCCGGCTTTCCCCAAGGGCCTCACCGTTTACAACGCCTATGGCCAAATCCAGCAAGCTGACGGCAAAATCGACCGACAACCAACCCGGGTGGTGGTGATCGTCCATCCACGCAAAACGGACCAGGAGACGAGCTTCTCCTCGGTGATCCAGGCCTACCAACGCCAGTTCCCAGGCACGAAGGTGATGAAATTAACCATTAGCGCCGATCAGCCCCAATTCTTTATGCCGTGAGGACTGCGGTTACATCAAGCCAAGGGCTACGCGGATTGATGTCCCGTACATTGAGGCACCTTTTCCGCGGTGACCGGATGACCCAAATCGAACGGAAGCATCGAGGGTCTCGCTTAGGTCTGCCCTTGGCCGCGCTGCTCACCTGGTGTGTCGCGCTTCCATCCTTTAGCCAACCCGCTCAAACCCAGCCTGAAACCATCCCCCAGCGGGAGTCAGGAGCCTATGGGCGTTTTGGAGCTGGGGTCGAATGGCCCGAAACCAGCGGGTTTAAGGACACCAACTGCGCCAGCAAGCAACCGCCTGCCCTGTTTGGCTGCGGGGCGGGCAACGACGGCCGGCGGCTCGGCGCCACGGGCGGCTTCGATCCGTCCCTGGTGGTGGAGGGCGCGTTGGGGTATCGATTCAACCGTTGGATCCGGGCTGAGGCGCTGTTGAGCTGGCAGCCCGACCTCGACTTCAAGGGTCAAAGCAATTTCCGTGGAGCGGCAGGGTCCAACCAGCCGGTCAACGGAGCGGTGTCATCGGTGGCGGGATTCGGTGTGGCCTATGTGGATCTGCCCAGGATTGGCGGGCTGCGCCCCTTTCTCGGCGCCGGACTTGGGGTGGCCCACAACCAGATCGACTCGCTCAACTTCCACTTCCCCGGCATCGGGGCAACGGCCAGCACCACCACGCCTGGGGGAAGCTCCAGTAATCTCGCCTATCTGCTGACCGCTGGGATCAGCCTGCCGCTGAGTGCGCGGATCGATCTCGATCTGGCCTACCGTTTCAGTGATCTTGGCAGTGTGAAAACCAGCAGTGGCCATGCCCAAGTGGTGCGCCCGACCCGCACATTCAGCATTCCAATTGAAGGCACGAGCGCCGATTTAAAGGCCCATGGCCTGTTGCTGAGCCTTCGCTATGCCTTCTGAGCCAGCCGGTGGCGTTGCGGCTCAGAAACAGAAAGGAAGGAACTGGGTGTGGCAGGCGGCGTAGCCGTCCACCAGCGGGCCGAGGCCGATCTGGTGGGCGATGCCGGCACCGGTGAGTCCCTCGGTGATGATGCCGATCACGATGCCGAGCATGGCAGCACGGCCGTTGAACAGTTCCACGCGGCGGAGTTGCTCCTGGTGGATCTGCTCAGCGGCCCGGTTGGAAAACCCCTGGTCATTGGAGGGACTATTGGTCATGGGTCAGCGGTGACAAGGGGACGGGGGGGCTTCAGCGTTGGTTGGGGAACGGGTCAGTGGGCCTGGTCAGCACGAAGGCCACCATGCCCGTGAGCACAACCACCAGAGCGAAGACACTGGCGATGGCAACGGTGTAATTGGTATCCATGGCGCTCAACCCAGACCGATTTGGGACAGGATCCCCTGGCCGGTGAGCAGCTCGGTCGCCACACCGATCACGAAGCCGAGCATGGCCAGGCGGCCATTCCAGGTTTCGGCGAAGGCCACGAAACCGAAGCGGGAAGAGGAGTCAGCCATGGGGGCGTTTTGATGTGTTACGTGAATTGTAACAGTATGCGAAGCTTCCAGGCTGGTGCGGTTTCCCGGTCCAATGGAAAGAGCGAATGGCGGGCGGGCGACGCGACACCGTGCCCACCTTTCGCCTTAGCCAGGGATTCATGGCTACCGCCGTGCTTCGGATCCGCACCCTTCGGCAGAGCCCGTGCCACTCCTCTTCCGAGAGCAGTCCGCGGCAGGGGATGCGGCACCGCTGCTCGTTGATGCCCTGTTGGGATGCGATGCATCAGGGGCGGGGCACCGGTGTACTTCTGCTCAAGTCAGGATTTGGCGCTCGAACGGGGAACCAAACTGGCTGCCAAAGCAGGCATACAAAATCTGCCAAAGCGTGGGACGCTCGCAGAGCTGTTGTTCAGCGTCATGCCGGGCTTCGGCGATACGCTCCGGCGTGAGAGCAAGGGCCTCGCCCAATTGGCTGAGCAGCTGATCTTCCTCGGGGTTGATGAAGGAATTATCCTGTGTTGACCTGGAGACGCCGGCCACCATGGTGGCTGTCTTCATGGCAAGGAAGTGATGCTCAGGAGCGATATAGCCCGCGAGTTCGGCCACATCGTTGGGATCGCTCAGGCGATCCTGCCAAGAGAGCAGGGCGGCCTGCAGCTTGTACTGCTTGGCGAGGGATTCGAGCAGTTCGCCTTCCTCCACCGAGCAGTCCCCATCGACCAGGGCCACAAGGTTGAGGATCCTGAGCAGGGCCCCGGAGGATTGAAGATCCATGGCCGCAGGCCCAAGTCGATTGTTATCGTCAGCCATTGAAGCATTGCCCTCAGGATGCGGCCGAACTGCTGGGTTACGGGCCGCTGGCGATGGAGGTGCGCAAGCAGGCCCTAGGGGAGGTGAAACAGCTGACCCCGTTTGAGGGCATCGCCGATCAGCCTGAGCCGGGAGAATGGATCCATACCTCACCCCCGGGAGGACCGCCCTGAAGGACTCCATCGCAATGACCATCGACTGGGGCTGCCTGGGTCGCACCTGCCTGCAATGGGGCCCCGACGGTGAGCTGACGGCACTGGATCTCAACTTGGTGCTGGAGCGCCTGGCCCGGGTGAACAGTGAGTTGACCGCCCAGCCGCAGCAAACTTTCGCAACGCATTCTCGGTGAACCCGATCGGGGGTTGCCGCAGGCTGCTCACCGACAGCAACGTCGGAAGCTCAGCGGGCGAGGGAGAAAGCCGAGGGGTCGGGTAGGGCAGCCCAGGCCTCGATTTCCAAGGCGTAAGCGGCGTGCCGCTGGATTGCATCGTCCATGAACAGGGCGGCCCGGATGGGCGTTTCAGGGTTATCGAAAAAGGAATGCATCGCCAGACCAGCGGTGATGGCACGCAGGGCCGCCAACTGCAGGTCATAACGCGCCTCGCTCAAGGGGTAATCCCGCACGCCACGCTTCAGCAACTCCTGGTGCCAGGCAAGCAGTAGGTCTTCATGGCGTCCAAGGCGCTGGGCCTGCGGCGTGCTGCCACCCACAAGAAAGCCGATGTCGATGGCGGCGACACTGCGGCTGGCCCAGGACCAATCGATGATCACTGCGCTCGGATCTTCAAGCGTGTGTCCGAACAGCAGGTTGTCAGCGCGCAGATCACCATGGACAAGGGTCCAGGGCCTGGGCTCGAGGGCTTGATCGATCGCGCTGCTCTGCTCCAGCACAGCTCGGTAGAGCCGGCAGACATCGTCGCCAAAGCGCACGCCATAGGTGGCGAAGAAATCATCAACAACTTCAGGCTTGGGATCGGCAAACCAGAAACCATGGCCGGGCAGCCAGTCGTGCGCCTGCAAAGCAGGATCCATCCAGAATTCGGCATGGATCGCCGCCATGCGTTCGATCGTGGCCAGCGTTTGCTGATAGCTCAGGCCAATCACCTGATCGCCTGAGCGCAGATGGGTGAGATCCTCCATCAGCAACCAGAAGGGCTCAGTGGCATTGGTGGCATAAACGCTGGGCTTGTGATCCGTGAGCCTGGGAGTGCAATGGGTGTACACGCCCACTTCGCGCACGAAGGCATGGTTGAGGCGGCTGAAGGTGTTGAATTCTTGATTTGCTGTTTCGCTTTTCAGAATCACACTGGCGGGGCCCGCCTCGGGTGGTTCGCAGCTCAGCTCCAGTCGCCACGTGGTGGATTGAAATCCCCTCGCTTCTCCCAGTAGCTTGGCCTGCAGGCCGGTGACCGTGGTGCCGAGAGCCTCACCAATCCAGCCTGGCTCTGGATGTCTGACCAGAGATTCAATCGATTGGCTTGCAGGATCGGGAGGGGCAGCAGGCACGGGTTTCAACCTGGTTGGCGGAGGTGATGGCCCAACTTTAGTCGGTGAGGAGTACTAAATCGGACGCCCTTGTTGCGCCCTAATCCACCACCTCCAGCACACCGCGCACCATGTTCATGCCGCAGTGGAAGGGGTAGACGCCAGCCTCCGTGGCGGGCAGCTCCAAGCTTGTGATGGCATGGAGGGGCAGATCGAGGGTTTTGTGGAAATCGGGGAAGATCACCTGGGCTACGCAACCGCTCGGATCAAGCCGGTGAAACGACAGCCTGAACGGCCTGCCGGCCTTCACCTGGATTCTTGAGGGCTTGTAGCCCCCATCGACGGTGATGGTGATTTCCTGCCAGCCCGCCGCGCTCTCCCGGGCCGCCACGCCACCGCCATGGCGGCCGAGGAACCACCAGAGTTCCCAGGCGATCAGCAACAAGCCCGCCATCGCCACCAGCCCCTTGAGGGCAACGGGTTGATCGATGGTGCGCCAGAGGGGCGCTGCGGCAGCAAGGATCCGCATCAAGGGGTTGGCAGGGGTAGGCGTGCGGGGCGGAACGTCCGCAGCCGCAGGGCATTGCTCACCACCGACACCGAGCTGAAGGCCATGGCGGCGCCGGCGATCATCGGGCTCAGCAGCCAGCCGGTGAGCGGAAACAGCAAGCCGGCGGCAAGCGGGATGCCGGCCACGTTGTAGGCGAAGGCGAAGACGAGGTTCTGGCGAATGTTGGCCATCGCGGCGCGGCTGAGTTCGATCGACGCCGGCACGCCGGCCAGGTTGCCGGAGATGAGGGTGATGTCGCTGGCGGCAATCGCCACATCGGTGCCGGTGCCCATGGCGATGCCCACATCGGCCTGGGCCAGGGCGGGCGCATCGTTGATGCCATCGCCCACCATCGCCACCGGGCCATCCCCCTGCTCCTGCAGCCGCTTCACCACCAACGCCTTGTCGGCCGGACGCACCTCAGCGATCACCCGTTCAAGGCCCACCTGGGCGGCCACCACCTCGGCGGTGCGACGGGCATCGCCGCTGAGCATCACCACCTGCAGGCCCAACCGCCGCAGGGCAGCCACGGCAGCGGCTGAGCTGGGCTTGAGGGGATCGGCCACGCCGAAACAGCCCTCCAGCCGCCCCTCCACCTCTACCACCGCCACGCTGCAGGCGGCGGCCTCCAGACGCTCCACCAGAAGCTTGAGGTCGGCGGTGTTGATGCCGAGCTCCTCGAACCAGCGTGGGGTACCGACCCGCACCCGTTGGCCAGCGATCGATCCCTGAACCCCCCGTCCTGCCACCGCCTCGAAGCCCTCCACCGCCAGGAGTTCACCGTCCTGCCGGTGGCTCAGGGAGTAGGCCACAAGCGCCTCGGCCAGGGGATGTTCGGAGCGTGATTCGATCGCGGCCGTGATGGCCAGCAGGGTGTCAGCCGGCAGCACGCCCCCCGGGAGCCGCTCGAAATCGGTCACCTGCGGCTGGCCGCGGGTGAGGGTGCCGGTCTTATCGAGCACGATGGTGCGCAACTTGCCGGCCGTCTCCAGGGCTTCGGCGCTGCGGAAGATCAGGCCGTGCTCGGCCCCCTTGCCCGACGCCACCATGATCGAAGTGGGGGTGGCCAGCCCCAGGGCGCAGGGGCAGGCAATCACCAGCACACTCACCAGAAACAACATCGCCAGCACCGCGTTGCCGCTCACCAGAAACCACACCACGAAGGCGGCGATGGCCAGGGCGATCACCACCGGCACGAACCAGCCCACCACCTGATCCGCCAGGCGTTGCACCTGGGTGCGGGAGCTCTGGGCTTGGCGCACCAGCTCCACGATCTGGGCCAGCACCGTGTCGCCCCCCACCCGGCTGGCACGAAACAGGAAACTGCCGCTGCGGTTCATCGAGGCGCCAATCACGACGTCTCCCACCCCTTTGGCCACCGCGGTGGGTTCCCCGGTGAGCATCGATTCCTCCACCCAGGAGCTGCCCTCGATCACCTCCCCATCCACCGGGATCTTGTCCCCTGGTCGCACCTGCACCCGATCCCCCACCACCACCCGGGACACCGGAATCTCCACCGGCTGGCCATCGCGCAGCACCCGGGCCGTGGGGGGCTGCAGCTGCAGCAGCCTGCGGATGGCTTCGGAGGTTTGCCCGCGGGCCCGGGCCTCGAGCAAACGACCCAGCAGCACCAGGGTGAGGATCACCGCGGCGGTTTCGAAGTAAACGTCGGCCGGAAGGCCTTCGGCTGCCAGCACCTGGGGAAAGAGGGTGGTGAACAGCGAGGTGAGCCAGGCAATGCCGGTGCCGGCTGCCACCAGGGTGTTCATGTCGGCGGAGTGCTGCCGGAAGGCCGAGATGGCGCCGGAGAAAAAGTCACGCCCGCACCAGAACAGCACCGGGGTGGTGAGGATCAATTGGGTCCAGGGGCTTGTGAACCAGGGCGGCAGACCCGGCAGGTGCCCCCCGACCCCAAGCATGTGGGGCAGGCTGGAGAG
>Ga0209088_10002491_pt1 | contig 11262 bp, 12 predicted proteins | sample S_140625_EF_Meta_FD_187324 | JGI IMG/M metagenome (GOLD analysis project Ga0209088, IMG submission 187324) | Freshwater microbial communities from Lake Simoncouche, Canada to study carbon cycling - S_140625_EF_MetaG (SPAdes) (version 2) | ecosystem: Environmental > Aquatic > Freshwater > Lake ...
AAAATGAAAGTTGTTTTTTGTCTCCCTACTGTTAAACGCCCCTACCAGCAATGCTTGGACAGCCTTGAGGCATCTTTGCCTTTGCTAGCCGCGCATGGCTGGGAAGAAGGCATGGTCAACGAAGTGGGCAACCCTTACATTTCAGCAGCTCGCGCAACCATGCTTAGAAAAGCCTTGGACGCCAAAGCTGACGTGATTGTGTTCATTGACCATGACATCTCTTGGCGGCCTGCTGATTTGATCAAGCTGATTGAGACTGAAGGCGACGTGGTGGCCGGTACATACCGGTTTAAGGCTGATGAAGTCAGTTACATGGGCACAATTCACAGTACGCCAGAAGGTACACCCATGACCCGCGCCGACGGCTGCATCAAGGCCAGAATGGTTCCTGCTGGCTTTTTAAAAATTACCAAGGAAGCGGTGGACAAGTTTATGACCGCCCATCCTGAACTTTGCTACGGTGAAAAATATCGCATGAGTGTTGATTTGTTTAACCACGGTGCCCATGAAGGGTTGTGGTGGGGCGAGGATTACGCTTTTTCCCGCCGGTGGGAAGCACTTGGCGGTGACATCTGGTTGGTGCCAGATTTGCAATTGGATCACCATTCTCAGGACAAGTCCTACATTGGGAACTTCCATACTTTTTTGCGTCAACAACCTGGAGGCGACCTATGGTCATCTACTTAAAACACCCCAAGCACGGCACCAAAGTCGCTATCTGTGATATGGAGGCTGTAGCAGATGAAAAAAATGGCTGGACAAGGTATACTTTAGCCACGCTGTCTGAAGAAGCGGCTCCTGTTACAAATGAACTGGAAGTCAAACGTCGTCGTGCCCGACCCAGTTTTGAGGCGGCAGAACAAGGAGCGTAAACATGGCCACCTATACCGCTGGCGATCAGATCAATAGAGCGTTGCGATTGCTTGGCGTACTGGCTGAAGGTGAAACACCTTCCGCGTCCGTATCTCAAGATGCCTTAATGGCGCTCAACCAGATGATCGACTCATGGAACACTGAGCGATTGTCGGTCTTCAATACTATTGACCAAACATTCACTTGGCCTGCTGGCGAGATTCAACGTCATCTTGGCCCTACTGGCGCTGCTGCTGGCGGGTTTGATGGCATTCGGCCTATTTTGTTGGATGACGCCACCTACTACCGCGACCCAGGCACCAACGTGTCTTTCGGCATCAAGTTCATCAATCAGCAACAGTACGACGGTATTGCCGTAAAAACGGTCACTTCCACTTATCCACAGGTCATGTGGATTAACATGGAGTACCCCAATATTCAGATGACGGTCTACCCCAAGCCCACACGGGACTTGGAATGGCACTTTATCAGTGTGCAAGAGCTGGATCAGCCTGCCGATTTGGCAACTGACATCCTATTCCCGCCAGGCTATTTGCGAGCGTTTGTCTATAACTTAGCAATGGAATTTGCGCCCGAGTTTGGTGTCGAGCCAAGCCCGCAAGTGCAGCGCATCGCCATGACCAGCAAACGTAATCTGAAACGCATCAACAACCCTGACGACATCATGTCTATGCCTTACGCCATTGTCGCCACTCGTCAACGCTTTAACATTTACGCAGGAAACTACTAACATGGCCACCATTGCAATCACAGCTCTCCCCGTAGCCACCGCTGCCGCTACAACCGACGTTTTGCCAATTGTCCAAGCGGGCACAACAAAACAAGTCACCAATGCTTTGCTGTTTACCAATTCAACCTTGGTAACTCCCGTGCTTGGGACGCCACAAAGTGGCACGTTGACCAACTGCACAGGCTTACCTGTTGCAAGCGGCATAAGTGGTTTGGGAACAGGTGTTGCCACATTCTTGGCGTCACCGACCAGCGCCAACTTAAGTGCTGCGGTTACAAGTGACACAGGCACTGGATCGTTAGTTTTTTCTACTTCTCCAACTTTGGTAACTCCCGTGCTTGGCGCAGCCACAGGAACAAGCCTTGTACTAAGCAGTTTTAACGCAGTAAGCGCGGCAGCACCAACGGTAGCAAGCGCAACAACAATTGCTCCAACAACGCCAATTGCTTTTGTTTCAGGAACAACGGCAGTTGTGACTATCACGGCACCAAGTCCAATTTCTGCTGGCGGCGGTTCAATTATTTTGATTCCAACTGGCGTATTTACATGGACAACAGCGGGCAATATTGCGCTAGCTGGCACAGCAGTCGTTAGTAAGGCATTAACAATGACTTACGACGTTACGACAACCAAGTGGTATCCAAGTTACATTGCATGAAAACCCCGATTCTTGGATCAGCGTATGTTGCCCGCAGTATCAACGCTGCGGACAACCGCATGGTCAATCTATTTCCCGAAGTCATTCCCGAAGGCGGCAAAGAGGCAGGCTTTTTAAACCGAGCGCCTGGCCTTAACTTCCTGCAAACCGTGGGCACTGGCCCGATCCGCGCTTTGTGGGCGCATCAAACAAATGGCAGCGACTTCTATGTCGTGTCCGGCCAAGAAGTCTACAAACTGACCGGTTTGACCGCCACACCGCAGTTGCTGGGCACCGTGTCTGGCACCGGCCCTGTGAGCATTGCTGATAACGGCACTCAGATTTTCTTTGCCTGCAACCCCGACGGTTACATTTACAACGAAACCACCGGCGTATTCGCCCAGATTACTGACCCCGACTTTGCCGGTGCGGTGACGGTTGCATACCTTGATGGTTATTTTGTATTCAACCAGCCCAACAGCCAGATCATCTGGGTGTCGCAATTACTGGATGGACAATCAGTCGATCCGCTGGACTTTGCAAGCGCCGAAGGCTCGCCCGATGGCGTGGTGGGCATCATTTCCGACCACCGTGAGCTGTGGGTGTTTGGCACTGACTCTATAGAAGTTTGGTACGACTCTGGCGCGGCTGACTTCCCTTTGACCCGCATCCAAGGCGCTTTCAACGAGATCGGCTGCGTGTCGGCGTACACCATAGCCAAGATGGACAACGGCCTGTTTTGGTTGGGTACAGATGCCCGTGGCCAAGGCATCGTCTACAGGGCAAATGGCTATACCGGCGTTCGTATTTCCACCCACGCCATCGAATACGCCATCGCCCAGTACGGCAACATCTCAGACGCTATTGCCTACACCTATCAACAAGAAGGCCATGCTTTCTATGTGCTGAGTTTTCCAAGCGGCAACGCTACATGGGTGTACGACGTATCCACCCAAGCCTGGCATGAACGGGCAGGCTTTGACAACGGCGAGTTTATGCGGCACCGCAGCAATTGCCAGTGCAATTTTGGCGGCAACATTATTGTTGGCGACTTTGAAAACGGCAACATCTACACGTTTGACTTGGACATCTACGCTGACAATGGTGGCGTCCAGAAGTGGCTGCGCTCGTGGCGGGCGCTGCCGACAGGCACAAACAACCTGAAACGCACAGCGCACCACAGTCTGCAATTGGATTGCGAGGCAGGCGTTGGCTTAAATCTATACCCTGCATACGACAGCGAAAACATTGACACTGAATCAGGATTAGACCTTGTAGCTGAATATGTGCAAACGTATTTGGCAACCCAATCAGGGGTTACGTTAACCACCGAAGCAGGGGATGGTTTTGAACCGCTTGGGCAATATGAGCTGTCAGATACCGACATTACTGGGTACAACTTAGTCACTAACTCATATCTTGCTGCACCAGGCTACGACCCTGCGGTCATGCTGCGCTGGTCGGATGACGGCGGTCACACATGGTCGAACGAACATTGGTCGCCGCTGGGCAAAATTGGTGCGTATGGCCAACGAACTTTCTGGCGTCGGTTGGGCATGACGCTCAAGTTGCGCGACCGTGTGTACGAGCTCTCAGGCACTGACCCCAACAAGATCGCCATCATGGGGGCAGAATTGATTATAAGCCCGACCAATGCCTGATCATGGCGACCAATCCAAACGCCACCCAGATCACGCCCCCACGGGTGTCGATTATTGACGAACGCACGGGGGCAGTCTCGCGTGAGTGGTATCGGTGGTTTTACAGTTTATACAACTTTGCTGGTGGTGGCACAGGCATTTTGCCGGTAACAAGCGGCGGCACAGGGTTAGACACCATACCAACCAACGGCCAACTGCTGATTGGTAATGGCACAGGGTACACATTAAACACGTTGGGTTTTGGCGCTGGCATTTCAGTCACCAATGGTCTGGGCACCATCACGCTGGCCAACACGGGTGTGCTGTCATTTTCTGGCGGCACAACCGGACTAACGCCAGCAACGGCCACTACAGGCATTGTGACCCTTGCAGGCACCTTGGCCATCGCCAACGGCGGCACAAACGGTTCTGCAACCCCTACAGCCTACGGCGTGGCTTATGGAGATGGAACTGCTTATGCGTTTACTGCTGCGGGCACTACCGGCCAAGTACTGACGGCCACGACAGGCAGCGCGCCTACTTGGGCAGCCCCAGCAGGTGTCGCCGCGCCGGTCACCAAGACCGCTGACTTTACCGTTGCGGCTACTGATGTTTGGCTGATCAACAACAAGACAGGATCGACTTGTACAGTGACGCTTCCGGCCGCATCAAGCTGGTCAGGTCGCGTTTTACGGTTTTTGAACTACCAAGCTCAGACGGTTGTCTCAGCGTCCTCAAACGTGGTGCCTCTGACCGGCGGGGCGGCGGCAACGTCTATCCTGTTGGCCAGCTCAGGTGACCAGACGACTTTGGTGTCTGACGGCACGAACTGGCTGGTGACACAATACGTACCTAACAACATTCTTCTTTTGGAATAACATGAACGCTATTGTTGCCGAGCCAAACCTCAAAGAGCGCGTCGAAGCGTTGCAGGCAGAGCTTTTAAAAATGCCTCAATACCAGCCTGAGACAAAGCATTATTTTCACGGCGGTATGTATTGCCGTGAAGTGTTCCGTCACGCTGGCGTGTTGGTGGTCGGCGCTGTCCATAAAAAAGAACACATGTACCTTATTGTGTCAGGCACCGTGTCAATCACCGCCGATGATGGGGTGCACACAGTTACAGGGCCGCATTTGTTTCTGAGCAAGCCAGGTACAAAACGCGCTGTCTATGCAGAAACGGACGCATTATGTATGACTTTTCACGCAATAGAAGAAAAGTCAGTTGAAGAAGTTGAAGCCGAACTGGTAGAAGTTGAAAACAACACAACGTATCTACCAGGTAATATACTTAAGCAAGAAGTTTTGGAGGTGTCATCATGACATTCTGGGTCGCAGGAGCTGTAGTAGGCAGTTCACTTATAGGCGCAAATGCCGCAGGGCAAGCCGCAAGCACACAAGCCAACGCGGCAAACCGCGCGGCCGATTTGCAGTATAAACAATACCAAGAAGATGTAGCAAGGCAAAAGCCGTTCTACGACGTTGGTGTCAATGCGTTGCCAGAACTGGTGGCTGCTTCCAAGTACACGCCGTTTGGGATGCAACAATTCCAACAAGACCCAGGCTACGGTTTTCGGTTGAAAGAAGGCCAGCAGGCGCTTGACCGATCTGCGGCTGCTCGTGGTGGCTTGATCTCTGGCGGAGCGTTGAAAGCCGCGCAACGCTACGGCCAAGAAATGGGCAGTCAAGAATACACCAACGCTTTCAACCGGTATCAGGCAGAGCGCCAAGCTCGTTTAGGGCCATTGCAAGCCATGACAGGTATGGGTCAGACCACCGCGCAACAAATTGGCGCAGCCGGTCAAAACATGGCGGGCAATGTCGGCGAAGCATACCAAGGCGCGGCTAATGCTCGCGCATCTGGGTATGTTGGCGGCGCAAATGCTTTGACTAGCGGTTTGGGTACATATCTGAACTACAGCCAAGGCCAGAATATGATGGGGGCTTTGAGAGGCGGCGGTGGTGGTGGCGGTATTCCGTTAGGCCCAAGCCAAATGCCTATTAGCTCATACCCGACTAATGCTTCTGGCGCTGTTATATTGTAATAAGGATTAAATCATGCCTATCAATTCTAATATTGCGCTTGGCGTTCAGCCGCTTCAAGTTGCCGACCCAATGGCAAGGTACAGCCAATTTGCGGGTATTCAAAGCGCGCAAAATCAAAATGCGTTGGCGCAATATCAATTAAGCGCGGCGCAAAGAGCTGACGAACAGCAAAACAAATTGTACGAGGCTGCCCAACAACCAGACTTTAAGTTAGATTTTCAGTCTGCCATTCAATACGGCGCGCCAGGTATTGCTGCGTATAAAGCGCAACAAGAAGCGTCAAACGCCCAAACTGAAGGGCAAATTAAAAGTACTAAGTTGTTGACTGATAAATTGTCGTTGCTTCCAGAGGCGTACAAAAGAGCTGACACGCCAGAAGCATATTTAGCTTTGCATCAATCTATACACGCTGACCCAGTGCTTGGGCCTTATTTGAAAAGCGTAGGCGCGACACCAGAAAAAGGCTTGGCAACTTTGCAAAATGCAATTCAAACAGGAAACTTTGAAAAATTGCGTATGGGATCAATGCAAAGCGTTAGCCAAATTCTTGACAGCATGAAGCCAATGGCGGTGGCTGCAAGCAGTTCCGTGTACAACCCACAAACCGGAACCTTTACGCAAGCGCCTGCCGCGCCTATAACACCTAAAGAAACCGACCTTCAACTAAACTACAAAGCTGCCAAAGATCAAGGATTTGTAGGCTCAATATTTGAATACGAGAAAAAACTTAAAGAAGCTAGCCGCGCGCCTGCACAGCCCGTTGCACCTACGATTACACAAATTGTTGATCCGACTAATCCGAATCAAATGATCACTATTGACGCCAAACGCTATCAAGGCGGCGGCGCTGGATCGGCAGGCGTTATTGGTGTTGCAGGTAAAGAACCAGGCGCGGCGCTACGCACCAATAAAGTTGAGCAGGGTAAAACACAGCTCGCCGATGATTTGGAAAATCTACGCGCATCATTTCAAACGCTTGATAAATTACGCGCTGTTCCAAGCACAGAACGTGGCCCGTTGTCTAATGTTACTTCTGCGATTGCGTCTAGCCGAGTAGGACAAATCACAGGACAAGCATTTGCAACCGAAGCGCAAGTCGAACGGGACGTCATTAACAGTGCGCGTAGCCGATTGGTCAATTCAATTAAAAATGCTACTGGCATGTCTGCTCAACAACTCAATTCAAACGTCGAGTTGCAAACAATGTTGAAATCAATTTCAGACCCTGGACAATCGTATCAATCTGCAATTCGGATTATTGACGACATTGAAAGAGCATACGTTACCGGTAACGGTACATTACCAAAACGAAATCAACCCGCCGCCGCGCCAGCCGCATCTGCCGGTGGTCTTACCCCAGCCGAACAAGCCGAATTAGACCAACTTCGTTCACGTTTTGGAAAGAAGTAAGCTATGACACCTCGTGAAGAACTAGCTGCTTTGCGCCGAATGGCTGAGTTAGAGGCTAAGGCTTCTGGCCAAATGCCCGCAGTTGCCCCATCAGAAATACCCGCGCAACGTAAAGAGCGCGGCTTTCTTGAAACTATTGGCGCTCCTATTCAAGCCGCGTCAGAAGGCGTCATCAGCGGTGGCGGTAATGTCATGTTTGGTGGGCAAAGGTTGCTGGGTATGGGCCTTGAAGCTGTGGGGCTAAAAAATGCGGGAACTTTTTTACAAGAAGACGCTGCACGACGGCTTGCAGAATCACAAGGCAGAGTAGCACCTTTTAAGCAAGAATTTCCTGTGTCTACTGGTGCCGGTGAATTGGGGGCTGAAGTATTAGCAACATACCCTGTGGGTGGTGTAATAGCTGCGCCTCTTCGCGCTGTACCTGCCGCCGCGCCTTTGGCGCAAGCTATTCGATCTGGTGGTTTTTCAACAGGCCAAGTCTTACAAAAAGGCGCGCCTGCTGCGGCTCGCGTTGCTAATTTAGCCACACGTTCGGCAGGGGGCGCAATTACCGGCGGAACTACTGCGGCAGTATTAAATCCTGCGGAAGCTGAAACGGGCGCAGCAATTGGCGCAGCTATACCTTTAGCAGGTGCTACAGCAAGTTATCTAGCTAAAAGCGCGGGGTTTCTTAAAGATGCTTTTACTGGCCAACTTGCCGCAGTTAAAGCAGGCAAGATTTCCCGTGAATTAGCAGGAAATCGCATAGGAGCCATTCGCGCCGCATTGGCTGCCGCGCCTGAAGATTTAACGGCTGCTCAAGCCACAGCGGGAGTACAAAACAATGCTTTTCAAGCTTTGGGTGCATTTGCAGCTAAAACAGACGACATATCGTTAAAGCTCAAACAACAAGCCGCAGATGATATTGCTTTGCTGCACCGCATGGCTGAAGGCGGCAATGAAACCGAAGCGCGCCGCGCGTACGAAGAGTCAATCAAACGGTTGAACCAACTGACGCAAGACATGATGAATGTTGAGCTAAACGCGGCCAATCAAGCGGCAAAAACAATAAATCAATTGGCACCGCAAGCACAACAACGCCAAGCAAGCATGGTTAACGCTTTGCGTGAAGGTATGCCCGCAAACTTACCTTCTGGTGCGGCGGGTACTCCTGCGCCTGGCGTGTCTGGTATTCACGCCGGTACAGAAGCATTGCAACGTAGAAATGTCGCAGATGATGCTGCTAGACGGTTAATGGTTGCGCGTTCGCAAGGGCTTCGCGGTGGTGTTTCAGAATCAACCGTTCCAGGTGTAAACGACAGACGGATTGGTGGCGCTAATCAGTTTGTATCTGAACAATGGCAAGAAACGTCTGATATTTTTGCCAACATCGCTAAACAACGCCGCGCTGAAGCAGGCTTTTTAGAGCGCCAAATTGGCAGTTTGGAAGACTACGGTTTGCGCCCATTGGACGCGGGGAGCATTATTCGCGCAATTGATACCAAGTTATCCACACCAGGCATTCGGGCAAGTTCCAATGTCGTCAAAGTGTTGGAATCCATTAAAGATGATTTTGTTAACTTAACCGCTAAAGGCGGCGGCGTCTTGGATGCGCACGATGCGTACACACTTCGCAAAGAAGGTATTAACGAACGCATCATGCAAATTCTTGGTCAGACTGACCCTAAAATCAGCGCCAAAGTGACGCGCAGCGTGTTGCAAGAAGTGCGGCCATTGATTGACGACGCAATTGAAAAAGCAGGCGGCACGGGCTGGCGCGACTATCTCAAAACGTATTCGCAAAATATGCAAGCCATTGACCAAAAAGCTATGGCAGCGCAAGCAGCAAAGTTGTTTAAAGATTCGCCGCAAGAGTACGTTCGCCTTGTACGCGGCAACAACGCAGACGCTGTGGAAACAATTTTTGGCCCTGGCAGTTACGACATCTTTAAAGAGATGGGCAGTAAGATGCCCACGCTAGAAAAACTTGCATCTAACATTGAGCGTGAAGGGGCAATGAAAGAAGCTGCTACGGCTGGCGCAGAAAGACTTTCCGCTGTTATCCAAAACATGGGGCGATCATTTCCACGTCTTCCTAATACGCTTAACGTTAAAACTACTCTTGCCAACCTTACGCTTGAAGACTTGGAAAAGCGTTTGGGACCAAAAGTTGCGGCTAAGTTACAAGAAGGTATGGTATCGGGTAAGACCGCGCTTGAAATGCTCAACACTTTACCCGCTGCGGAACGTAAAGGTCTTCTACGTATTTTGGTCAATCCATCAACGTATGGTAAAGCTGGCGCGGCGGCGGCGCGCGCAGCGGTAATACCTCAAACGCCGACTAACAATCTTGCACCAGCACAACAAAACCATAATGCGCTAACACAATGAACGAAGAACTTGAAATAAACTTTGCCGTGCATGAGGCTGTTTGCTCTGAACGCTACGCGGCTATTGAGAAGTCATTCATCGATGGCGACAAGCGCATGACGCGGATTGAGTACTTGCTCTACGTGCTGATCGCCGCTGTGCTGCTTGGCCCAGGGTTCGCTGGCGAGCTCGTAAAGAAGATATTGGGGCTCTAGATTGATCCGATCAGTTTGCTCATTGCTGCGAATTCCTGTGTTCAGGGGATTACAAAACTGTGCGACCTGTACAAGCAGAGCAAGTCTAATTTTCTCAAGATTAAGAACACGGCTACAGAGATTGCGTCTGACGCCCAAGCCGTTAGATCGTGGTGGCAGCGGCTATTTGCCACGCCAGCCAGCCCCAAGCCTGTGGCGAAAAAGACGGAAAAATTCGTTGACTACAACGAGTCACAAGCAATGGCAGACATCGTTGCCGAACTGACAAAATTCTGGACGCTGCAAGACAAGTTAACCGAATTTTTGAAGGCAGAGGAAGCAAAGGCAAAAGTCTATGATCCAAACGTCACCAACGCCGAGCAGATGAAAACCGCGATGAACCGGATCATGTGCCAACAAGAGATGGCCAAGCTGGACGTGACGATCCGAGAGATCATGGTGTACCAGACCCCTGGTCTTGCTGACCTGTACACCCAGACTTATGAGATGCGCGGTGTCATACGAGAGCAACAGGAGAAAGCCAGACTTGCAAATGTTTCACAGGAAAGGCAGGCGCAATGGCAACAGCGGGAGGAAGAAAGAAACCTACGACTAAAACTGGCGGCAGTGGTAATAACTTCTATATTCCTCCTGTACCTGTGGCTGTGGCTTCTCCTCGTCAGTCGCTGGGGGAAGACATGATGGGCTGGGTGGCCGCTGTGGTGCTCGTAGGGCTGCTGTTGCCCTTGCTTGGACTGCTGTACGTGGACATTCTGGAAACCAAACACGAGGTCAAGGCGCAGGTAGAGAAGGTTGAAAAGCTCAGACAGAAACTTGAAAAGGAAAAATAATGTTACCCATACTTGCGTCACTACTCGGTAGCCTTGCCCAAAACGGGCTAGGGCTGCTTTCCAGCGCCATCCAAGCCAAAGGCAAGGAAGTGGTTGAGAACACCTTGGGCGTGAAGATACCCGACAACCCTACGCCGGAAGACGTGGCCAAGCTGCGCCAGTTGCAGTTTGACCATGAAGAGCGCCTGCTGGAGCTGGGTATTGAAAAAGCCAAGATGGAATTGGCCGAGCTTGACCTATTGGCCAAGGCCGCGCAAAACGACGCTGACAACATCACAGACCGCTGGGAAGCGGACATGGCATCTGACTCTTGGCTGTCCAAAAACATACGCCCCATGAGCCTCATAGCGATCTTTCTAGGGTTTTTTCTGTTTGCCATGATGTCAGCCTTTGGGTACAACGCAAACGAGTCCTACGTCACTTTGCTGGGAAATTGGGGCCAATTAATTATGGGGGCTTATTTTGCGGGTCGAACCATAGAGAAGCTAGCAGAAATGAGGAAGAAATGAGCTTAAACACCGAACAAGCTGCG